>Ga0079224_100002296_pt1 | contig 23079 bp, 17 predicted proteins | sample Stecom2015_FD_80414 | JGI IMG/M metagenome (GOLD analysis project Ga0079224, IMG submission 80414) | Agricultural soil microbial communities from Utah to study Nitrogen management - Steer compost 2015 | ecosystem: Environmental > Terrestrial > Soil > Agricultural land | place: USA: Utah... | reverse complement strand
GGGCCACGCGCTGCATGCCGATGGCCCGGTGAATGCCCTCGATTACCAGCTGGCAGACCTCGTTAATGTCCGGTTTTTCCGCCAGGGTCTGGGTCAGCTCCCGCAGAATCTGCAGCTGCAGATCGGAATCCATGGAAGGGGCCTGGGCATCGGGGGCCGACTCCTGGTTGCCCGGCAGCAGGGCCGTCACTTGCGGGATGCCGAGAGAAACCGCCACTTTGGTGGCCTCCTGGGCATTCACCTTGAGCTGGTCACGGATGGCGGCAGGTGTTTCACCGATGTCGCCAGAGAGCTTCTCGAGCACCTTGTCCATGTCGGCACCGCTCCAGCCATGCTCGGACACGCTGGCCATTTCCACGCTGTTGCGGACCAGGCTGCTGGCCATGGAGTTGGCCTGGCCAGGCGCCACCACCTCCTTTATGAAGGGCCCCAGGGACCAGGCATCCACCAGCCCGCGGGTGATTTCGGTAAACGTGGTGTGCAACACCGCTTTCTGGGCTTCGACCGGGGGCTCTTCCAGCCTGAGGCGCTCCTCAAGCTCGCTGGCCTGCTCGGTTTCGCAGGACCAGAACGCCAGTTCCCCGATGTTCATCAGCAAAGCGCCGATAAAGACTTCTTCAAGGGCGTGCTCGGTACGTTTGGGTATCAGGCAGCGGGCCTGAACCGCGGCATGAATCGCCCTTGCCAGGCATCTCAGCAGGTGGGGGCGATCATTGCGTTTGAGCAGGGAATCGACAATCAGAGACGAAATTGCCATGGACTTCACGGCATCAAAGCCGATCAGGGTAATGGCCCGGCTGACCGTGCTGACCTGAGTGCGGGTCTGGTTGTAGAACACGGTATTAGAGAGCCGGAGCACCTGGGAGGTGAGCTGGGCATCATTCAGAATCACGTTAGCCAGCTCGTTGACGGTGCTGTTGCGGCTGTCGGTCAGTTCGTTGATCTGCCGGAGGGTGTTGGCCAAAACCGGCAACTCTACCTTGCTCAGGTAGGAAACCCATGCCTGGGTTGAGTTCATCCTTGAGGGCGAAGTTTCGGACGAAGTAGTCACGGAAGGGGCGCGCCTCGGAATGGTGGACAGTTGTTAATGTTCTTTGTGGATACGAGTTTAGCTGAGCCGGGACGGGTCTGTCAGGTACCTTTTGGTGTAAGGGCAACTACCCACCTGCCGGCCACCGGGCGGGATTCGGGTTTGCCCCCTGAATAGGCTATAATCGCCGGTTTTAACGACGCATCTGCAAGGCACTGATCGTGATTGTATTTGACCAGGTAGAAAAGTCGTACCAGGTGGCTGGCCGGGCGATCCCCGCGCTGCATCCCACCAGTATGACCATCGAGACCGGTGAGGTGTTCGGCATCGTCGGCCACTCCGGCGCGGGCAAATCCACCCTTGTCCGACTGATCAACAAACTGGAACCCTCCACCGGCGGTCGCATCCTGATTGACGACGAGGACATCACCCGCTACAGCGCCGCGGAGTTGCGGGCGTTTCGACGCAAAGTGGGCATGATTTTCCAGCATTTCAATCTGCTGTCGTCCAAGACGGTGGCTGACAATATTGCCTTCCCGATGAAACTGGCGGGCATTTATTCCAAGGCCGAAATTCGCAGTCGGGTGGATGAGCTACTGGCCCGGGTGAGCCTGAGCGATCATGCCAACAAATATCCGTCCCAGTTGTCTGGCGGGCAGAAACAGCGGGTAGGTATTGCCCGCGCCCTGGCCTGCAGGCCGACCATTTTGCTGTGCGATGAAGCCACCAGCGCCCTGGACCCACAAACCACCCAGTCGGTACTGAAGCTGCTGGCGGACATCAACAGGGAACTGGGCCTGACCATCGTGCTGATTACCCACGAGATGGATGTGGTACGCCGTGTCTGTGACCGGGTGGCGGTGATGGATGCCGGCCGTGTGGTGGAGATGGGGCCGGTCAGTGAAGTCTTTCTGCACCCCCAGCACCCGACCACCCGGGATTTTGTGTTCGAAAGCGAAAATGTGGACCGGGATGAGCTGCAGGAAGATCTGCAGAAAGCCGAGGGTCGTATTCTGCGCCTGACATTCAAGGGGGAATCCACGTACAAACCGTTGCTGGGTAGTGTTGCCCGGGAATCCGGTGTGGATTTCAGTATTCTCTCGGGCAGGATTGATCACATCAAGGACACGCCCTACGGCCAGTTAACCCTGTCGTTGGTGGGTGGCGATCTGGAGGTTGCCATGAAAGCGCTGGAAGCCGCTGAAGTTCACGTGGAGGTGGTGCGCTGATGGAAGCCTTGATGGAAAGCCTTATGGGTAACGTGGACTGGGCCGAAATTGGCTGGGCCAGTTGGGATACACTGGTGATGGTGGGCATGTCGCTGCTGTTCAGCGTATTGATTGGCTTGCCCATAGGTGTGCTGTTGTTCCTGACCGGCAAGCGCCAGTTGCTGGAACAGCCGGTGGCCTACGCCATCCTGTCGTTTATTGTGAACGTGCTGCGCTCTGTGCCCTTCATCATCCTGCTGATTGTGATGATCCCGTTCACGGTGATGCTGATCGGCACCTCCCTGGGAGTGGCTGGCGCCATTCCCCCGTTGGTGGCTGGTGGTGCGCCCTTCTTTGCCCGCCTGGTGGAAACCTCCTTGCGGGAGGTGGACCGAGGCATTATTGAAGCGACCCAGGCCATGGGTGCGAATGTTCGGCAGATCATCTTCGGTGCCTTGCTGCCGGAGGCACTTCCCGGCATTATCGCCGGCATTACGGTAACGGCCATTACGCTAGTGTCTTACGCAGCCATGTCTGGCGTTATTGGTGGCGGCGGCCTTGGCGACCTGGCAATCCGGTTCGGTTACCAGCGGTTCCAGACCGACGTGATGGTAATTACTGTGGCCCTGCTGGTGATCTTTGTGCAAGTGTTGCAGATGGCGGGCGATCGCCTGGTTCTGTATTTCAGCCGTAAATAATTAACGCAGGAGATTTGTTATGAATCTGAAGAAAACCCTGGTGGCCCTGGCCGCTGTTGCAACCTTTTCGACCGCTGCTTCGGCAGAACAACTGTCCGTAGCCGCGACTCCGGTACCCCACGCTGAGCTGCTGGAATTCGTGAAGCCGGCCCTGGCGGAACAGGGTGTGGAGCTGGATGTGAAAGTGTTCACCGACTACGTGCAGCCCAATATCCAGGTTGATCAGAAGCGTATGGATGCCAACTTCTTCCAGCACCAGCCGTACCTGGATGAGTTCAACGACGGCCGTGGCACCAACCTGGTGACCGTGACCGGCGTTCACGTGGAGCCGTTCGGCGCCTACTCCAGCAAGATCGAGTCTCTGGACGAGCTGAAAGAAGGTGCGGTTGTGGCCATCCCCAACGACCCCACCAACGGCGGCCGCGCTCTGCTGCTGCTGCAGAAAGCGGGTCTGATTACCCTGAAGGATGAAAGCAAGATCACTGCGACCCCGCGTGATATTGCCGACAACCCCAAAGATCTGGACTTCAAGGAACTGGAAGCTGCGACCCTGCCGCGCATCCTGAACCAGGTGGATCTGGCGCTGATCAACACCAATTACGCACTGGAAGCGGGCCTGAACCCGTCTGAGGATGCACTGGTGATTGAAGGCTCTGAGTCGCCGTACGTGAACATCCTGGTCGCCCGTCCGGACAACAAGGACAGCGACGCCATGCAGAAGCTGGCCAATGCGTTGAAATCCGATGCGGTGAAGGATTTCATTATGGAGAAGTATGAAGGTGCGGTTGTTCCGGCGTTCTGATCGGAGCAGCAGTACCTTCGGGTACGCTCAGGCACAAAAAGGGCAGCCGGTTTGGCTGCCCTTTTTGTTTATGGCGTTGGTATCAGTCGCCACTCCAGTTGGAACGCGGGTCTGGGGTCATCCGCAGATAGGACTTCACGGCTTTGTAGCCTTTCGGGAAGCGTTGTTTGATTTCTTCCTCGTCCTGCAGGGACGGCACAATCACCACATCGCTGCCACTCTCCCAGTTACCCGGTGTCGCCACCTGATGTTCGTCGGTCAGTTGCAGGGAGTCGATTACCCGCAGTACTTCATTGAAGTTACGACCGGTGGAAGCCGGATAGGTGATGATCAGCCGAATCTTTTTGTTGGGGTCGATGATGAACAGCGAACGCACGGTCAGGCTGTCGTTGGCGTTCGGGTGGATCATGTCGTACTTCTCGGACACCTTGCGGTCGTGGTCTGCAATGATCGGGAAGTTGACCGTGCAACCCTGGGTCTCGTTGATGTCCTTGATCCAGTCGTGGTGAGAATCCACCGGGTCGACACTCAAGGCGATGGCCTTGACGTTACGCTTGGCAAATTCATCTTTGAGCTTGGCGGTCAGGCCCAGCTCTGTGGTGCACACCGGGGTAAAGTCGGCCGGGTGGGAAAACAGTACGCCCCAGCCATTGCCGAGCCACTCGTGAAAGCGAATGCGGCCCTCGGTGGAATCCTGTTCAAAATCCGGTGCAGTATCTCCAAGACGCAGACTCATACTTACTCTCCTTCGACACGGTTGTTGGCAAATTCGTGTATTGCGCCGGCGTTGCCCGCCGTTGTTGTCTGATCAGTGTATACGAGTAACTGTGGTGTTGGATGCGCCAGTTACAAGGGCGACTTGATCTGGCGCATCCAACGGTTTGCTCACATCCTTATGAGCAACTGGCATCGATGGGGTGTTACTTCACTCCCAGAGCTTTCTGCTTGTCGAAATGCTCCCGGGTCAGTTTGAACACTACCGGGCTCAACAGCAGCAGCGCAATCAGGTTGGGCAGTGCCATCATGGCGTTCAGGGTATCGGCCACCAGCCAGATAAAGCCCAGGTTGATGGTGGCGCCTACCGGAATGGCCACAATCCACAGCACCCGGTAAGGCAGAATAGCCTTCACACCGAACAGGAATTCAATACAGCGTTCGCCGTAGAAGGACCAGCCGATGATGGTGGTAAACGCGAAGATCGCCAGGGCAATCGCCACCACGTAGTTGCCAAAGCCCGGCAGGCCGGTTTCAAAGGCCAGGGAAGTCAGTGCCGCGCCGGTTTCGCCGGACGTCCAGGCACCGGAGGTGATGATCACCAGGCCGGTGATGGAACACACGATAATGGTGTCGATGAAGGTGCCCAGCATAGCCACCATGCCCTGCTTGACCGGGTTCTTGGTTTGCGCTGCAGCGTGGGCGATGGGGGCAGAGCCCAGACCTGCTTCGTTAGAGAAGATGCCCCGGGCCACACCAAAGCGGATGGCTGCCCAGACCGCAGCACCGGCAAACCCGCCTTCGGCCGCGGCCGGGCTGAAGGCATAGCTGAACACCATGCTGATGGCTTCCGGAATCTGGTTGGCGTTAATGGCCAGCACAATCAGACCAATCAGCACATAAGACACCGCCATGAACGGTACCAGCGCGCTGGCCACCTGGCCGATACGCTTGATGCCGCCAATCAGCACCATGCCCACCAGTGCCATCAGGATGACCCCGGTTACCCAGTGGGGCAGGCCGAAATTGGTTTCCAGTACATCGGCGACGGAGTTGGCCTGAACCGTGTTGCCGATACCGAAGGCTGCGACCGATGCAAACACCGCGAACAGAATGCCCAGCCAGGCCCACTTGCTGCCCAGACCGTTACGGATATAGTACATGGGCCCGCCCACGTGGTTGCCGCGCTCGTCCACTTCCCGGAAACGAACCGCCAGCACCGCCTCGGAGTATTTGGTGGCCATGCCCACCAGGGCTGTGAGCCACATCCAGAACAGCGCACCGGGGCCGCCCAGGAAGACTGCGGTAGCAACGCCGGCAATATTACCGGTACCCACGGTGGCAGACAGTGCGGTCATCAGGGCCTGGAACGGGGGAATGTCACCGTCGTCCTCGTCGCCGCGGGCGCGGCCGCTCCACATCAGGCGGAATCCTGCCCCCAGTTTCATGATCGGCATCAATTTCAGGCCAATACTCAGAAACAGGCCGACGCCCAGAATCATCACCAGCATGGGAGGGCCCCATACCAGTCCGTTGATTTCGCTTACAAAATTGGAAATGGCTTCCATGGGTTCTCCCACTGTTTACCACGGATGAATCAGGAATATTGAGCCCTGAAAGGGCATAACCCATTGAGTTTAGTCGACAATTATCCGATGTAAACCGTTTTCATAACGCCGGTTTTTCATTTCTGCGTGCTTTGCCTATGTTTAGGGTATGGAAGTGCTCAATCGGGCACCGTCATTCTGTCTGCGAGGGAGTTGCCGATGCGCTCATTGAAAATATCTGAAGTGATGTGGAACCACATTGAACCGATACGCTGTGGCACGCCGGTCACCAAGGTGGTGAAAGCCCTGCTGGCCAATCACGTCACCGGTTTGCCGGTGGTGGATGACCATCGCCATGTGCTGGGCTTTGTCTCGGAACAGGACTGTATACACTCGCTGCTGGTCAGCAACTACCACCATGAGGGTGACCCCCTTGTGGATGACGTGATGTTCCGGCAGCCGATGACGGTATCACCGGATATGTCGGTGGTGGATCTGGCTCAGAATCTGGGTGCCGGCAAGCCGAAAGTGTACCCGGTGGTTGATCATGGCAAACTGGTTGGTATCGTAACGCGTACTGCCATTCTGGCGGAATTTGCCAAGTCCGGTTTCAGTGTCGATAAACCCAGCTATGCCGGTGCTGAGGACTGATCGCTAACCACATCTCTAACTCCGGGGGAATCTATGGACCTGTTATCCACCAACGTCTGTTTCGATGGCGAACACCGCCGCTATCGCCATACCTCCGCCACCCTGGAGTGCGACATGGAATTTGCGGTGTTTCTTCCTCCTGCGGCCCTGGGTGCTCAGGCCAAAGACGTGCCGGTGCTGTACTGGTTGTCGGGCCTCACCTGTACCGACCAGAATTTCATGCAAAAAGCCGGTGCCCAGAAACTGGCGGCAAAGCTGGGCCTGGCCATTGTTTGCCCGGATACCAGTCCCCGAGGGGTGAATCTGCCCGGCGAAGATGACAGCTATGATTTCGGCTCCGGAGCCGGCTTCTATGTGAACGCCACCCAGCAGCCCTGGGCGCCGCACTACCGGATGTACGATTATGTGGTCAAGGAGCTGCCACAATTAGTGGAGAACGAGCTGCCGCTGAATGGCGAACGTTCGGTCAGTGGTCATTCCATGGGCGGGCACGGGGCTCTGATTGCGGCTTTGAAGAACCCGGGGTATTACAAATCGGTATCGGCCTTTGCACCAATTGCCAATCCCATGGCCTGCCCCTGGGGCCAGAAAGCATTTACCGGATATCTGGGCGAAGATCAGTCGGCGTGGGAAGCCTGGGATGCCACCATGCTGATTCCGACCGCAAAGGAACGGTTGCCGCTACTGGTGGACCAGGGAACGGCCGATGAGTTTCTGGACAGCCAGCTGAATCCGGATGCCCTGGCCGATGTGTGTGAGAAATTCCATCATCACCTGAACCTGCGTATGCATCGGGGCTATGACCACAGCTACTTCTTTATCGCATCGTTCATTGACGATCACCTGAACCATCATGCCCGGGCACTGGGGCTGATCTGATTCAGGAGCGGAAGCCCCAGAGCATGCTGAAATCCATGGATGGCATGATCTCGGGCTCTTCCGGCGCTCGAATGTTGTATTCCAGCAGGCTGGTATCGCGCTCAAAGGTGCCACTGTAGCGGTTACCTCGGGGTCCGAATATCGCCTGTACAAAAGGACCGCGTGCCCGCACTGCCCGACGGGTAATAACGCCCACCTCGTTATTTACCAGCCGTACCAGCATGCCTGGAGGGTGATCCCCCAATACCTGCAGTAATGAACGCGGAATCGCCGGCCGGAACTTGCCGTCCGCCAGGGTGGCGATGAGTTTGCGGGCCTCAGTGATGTTCATCCGGTTGCGGTAGGCCCGTTTGGTAATCATGGCCACATAGCGCTCGGACAGTGCCAGAATCTCCGCTTCCGGCAGAATTTCCCCGCCACTGAGGCCGTTGGGATAACCTGAACCATCCGCCTGTTCGTGGTGCTGGGCAATAATCCGGAGCAGCAGCTTGTTGCTGATGCCGGCAGACTTCAGGGCGTCGATACTGCGCAGGGGGTGTTTGCGGATCACCGCGCGCTGGTCGTCCGTGAGCACCTTGTTGGAGGCATTGAGCTGGTCGGCCACTGGCACCAGCGCGAGGTTGGCGGTCAGGGCGGCAGCGGTGAGCACGGTGGCCCGCTTTTCTTCCAGCCCGAACTGGCGGGCGATGAAGTGACACAGAATGCCGTAGAACAGAATCTGTTCATGGATGGTGGGGCTGATGGAATACAGGTGCACCAGCGCCAGGCTGGCGTCGGGAGCTTCCTGGCAGGTTTTATCCAGCATCCGGCACAGGCCCAGAAGGCGCTTCTGGGCGGTGGGGTCTTCTGAGGTAATGGCCTTGAGCGTGGTTTCCAGCGTGGTCAGCAGGTCGCTGTATTCCGCAAACGGATTCCGTTGGCGCAGGTCTTCAAACGCTTCCTCTTTCGGCCGCTCAATCTTCCGGGGCTTGAATCGCCCTCGCTCAAACAGTTGCTCCAGCTGGCCGTTGGTCTGAATCACATAGCCCTGGCGCAGAAGAATATTGCCTTCTGCGTCGAAAACATCCCAGGGCAGGGGTTTGCCAATAGTCAGTGCCCCGGGGGCTATGCGTACCAGATCAACCAAAATCCTGTTTCCCGAATATTGCTTTAGCTGGCAAGTCTAATGGCATCCTTTTTCGGTTACCAGTGACCTGTCGCCTATTGCTGCATGGCGGCATGGTATCGGAACGCCTGGCGAATGTGATCCCGAATCTGGTCATCGTCCCAGGGCTTGGTCAGGAATTTGTAGATGGCGCCCTGGTTGATGGCCTCGGTGACCGATTTGAGATCGGTATAGCCAGACAGCACAATCCGCACGGTATCCGGGTGGATAGCTTTGACCTCGCTCAGGAAGTCGGTACCGGACATCTCAGGCATACGCTGGTCCGAGATAATTACCTGCACCTCGTTTCCGGCCAACAGCTCGAATGCTTCCTGCACACTGGTGGTGCTGAGAATGCGGTAACCATCGCGGCGGAGGGTGCGGGTGAGTGCCCGGATAATGTTGGCTTCATCGTCGAGCAATAACAGGGTTTTCTGGTCATTGTGGTCAACTTCGGCCTCAGAGCGTTTGGGCTTGCCGTGCTTTGCCATGTAATCGAGCAGATCGGCGAACGGCATGGGCCGGGAGAAAACATATCCCTGCAACAGGTCGCAGTGATTGCGTCTCAGAAAAGCCGCATGGGCTTCCGTTTCCACGCCTTCGGCCACCACTTCCAGCGACAGGTGGTGGGCCATGGAAATCACGCCCTGGGTGATGGCAGCGTCGCTGCGATTCTGGATCACATCCTTGATAAAGGAGCGGTCGATCTTGATTTTGTTGGCGGGCATCAGCTTGATATAGCTGAGGCTGGAGAAGCCGGTGCCAAAATCGTCGATGGCGATCCGGACACCCATGTCCCTCAGTTCATGCAAGGTTCGAATCACCTGATCGGTATCGTAGAGTACGGCGGATTCCACAACCTCCAGTTCCAGTGCCTCCGGCGCCAGGCCGGAGGCCTTCAGCGCCTGCTGTACCGTATCGGTGAAGCCTTCCTTGCGAATCTGAACTGGCGACATGTTGACCGCCACAGAACAGTTCCGGAACCCCTGGGCCTGTAACCGCACCATATCCCGGCAGGCCCGGTTGAGTACCCATTTGCCCAGGGAAATGATCTGTCCGGTCTCCTCCGCCAGGGGTATAAAGTCCACCGGCGACACAATGCCCCGTTCGGGATGCTCCCACCGCACCAGCGCCTCAATGGAGCGGGCGTGGCCGCTGCGGGAATCGATCACCGGCTGGTAATACAGCACCAGGGCTTCATTATCGATGGCATCCTGCAGTTCGTTGCGAAGCTTTACCCGGAAGTTGGCCTGGGCGTTCATGTCTTCTTCGAACCACTGCCAGGTGTTGCGGCCCAATTGTTTGGCCTGATACATGGCCAGGTCGGCCTGCTGGATCAGCACCGGAGGTTCGGCAATATCCCCGTTTGATGTGGTCATGCCAATGCTGGCGGTCAGGTGCAGTGTCTCACCGCCGACCCGGTAGGGAACGGACAAGAGATGAATGATTTCTTCCACCACCCGTTGGGCGTCGTTGGGATGAGCCAGATCCGGCAGGGTGATCACAAACTCGTCGCCACTGACCCTGGCTACTGTGTCACCGGCCCGTAAGTGATTTTTCAGGCGGGTGGCCACCTCAATCAGAATCTGATCCCCGGTGCGGTGGCCGAGCGAGTCATTGATCAGTTTGAATCCGTCCAGATCAATGAACAGTACGCCCACGTGCCGGTTATAACGACGGGCAAACTGACAGGCCTGGGTCAGGCGGTCTTCCAGCAGCGCCCGGTTGGGCAGCTGGGTGAGGACGTCGTGGCTGGAATTGTAGGCCAGCTGGTTCTCAATGGATTTGCGTTCCGAGATATCGTTCTGGATGCCGACGTAGTGGGTGATCTCATTCTGGTCATTGCGAATGGGCGACAGGTAAAGGTCGTTCCAGAACGGCGTGCCGTCTTTTCGGTAATTGCGCAGCACCACAGACACATCCCGGCCGTTCTTCACGCCTTTGCGGATCTGTTCAAGCGCCTGTTCATTGCTGAGATCGAAGTCATCGCCCTGAAGAAAGCGGCAGTTTTTACCGAGGGCTTCCTCACTGGAATAACCGGTAATGCGTTCAAAGGTGGGGTTTACATAAACCAGGGGCAGGTCGTCGGCTTGATAATCTGCCACCACAATTCCATTTGAGCTGGACTCAATACAGCGCTTGAGTAACCGCAATTGCCGGTTGTTATCAATCTGCGCAGTGCGGTCCGTCAGGGTGATCAGTTCCAGATCGTCCTGATTGATGGTGATCCTTTCAGAAACTACCTCAATCGATAGCAACCGGCCATCCCGGGTCTTGTGCAGCTCCAGGTGCGCGCCACTGGCCAGTACAATCCCGGTGGTATCTTTGATCAGGGTGGCCTGCTCGTCCCTGAGGTCCGCAAGGGAAAGCCCCTGGGTATTGGTCAGGCCGTAAAGTTGCCGTGCGGCTGCGTTGAGGGCAGTTATAGAGCCGCTGTCCGGTAACGCCAGGCACATAGGCGCGGGGTTGTTTTCGAACAGAAGGCGATACTGGGCCTCGCTGCTGGCCAGGTTCTCGGTGGCGGTGGCCCGGTCAATGGCGTATCGAATACTGCGCAGCAGGGTGTGGCCATCCAGCCGACCTTTCACCAGGTAGTCTGCGGCGCCCATTTCTACGGCCCGGGCATCGAGCTCATCGTCGCCCTGGCCAGTTAGCAGAATAAAGGGCGTGGTAATGCCTTCGTTCCTGGCCTGCTGGATAAGCTCCAGCCCGGAATCCGGGCCCAGGCGCAGATCCACCAGGGCCACGTCGACACTGCTTTCGTGAAGCGTGGCCAAACCATCCGCCAGATTGTCACGCCATGTCAGCCGGGTGCTGACCGGGCTGACTTCCTCAAGCATATCGCGGGTGATCAGGTAATCGTCTTCATCGTCCTCAATCAGCAGGACGCGGAGTATCGGATCAGTCATTGTTATCACTTTCCGGTGTTGGTTCCCGGTTGTTGTTTTCCCAGTAGGTCTTCAGGGACTCTACAATCGCCAGCAGTTCGCTGTAGCTGTTGGGCTTTACGATGTAATCGTTGGCACCCCGACTCTGGCAGAAGTTCACGTCTTCGTCGTTTTTGGAAGTGGTCAGGATCACCGTAGGCAACTGCCTGAGAGCCGGGTCTGAGCGGATTTCCGTCAGCGCCTGTCGGCCGTCTTTCAGGGGCATGTTGAGATCCAGCAAGATCAGATCCGGCACCGGACATCGCTCCGGTAATTCCTGCGCCGATTCACCCTTCAATAACGTCATCAGTTCAACGCCGTTGGAGACAAAGCAGAGCTGGCAGTTTTTACAGCGTTCTTCAAAAGCTTCACGGATCAACAACTGATCGTCCGGGTCGTCGTCGGCAATCAGTATCAGGGGAATACGTTTTTCCGTAACCATCATTAACCCCTTTTGAAGCAGATCCGGAAGGTGGTACCTTCACCGGGCTTGCTGTTAACCACCACGGTCGCGCCGTGGCGATCCAGTATTTTCTTCACGATCGCCATGCCTATACCGGTACCTTTATAGCCGTCTTTCTGATGCAGACGCTGAAACGGATGAAACAGTTTTTCAGCGTATCGTTCATCAAAGCCGATGCCATTGTCCTGGACCACCATGGTCCAGTGGGTGTCGGTAATATTCTCCGACTCAATCCTAATCTCCGGCTTTCGATCTGGTGCGTGAAACTTCACCGCGTTGCTCAACAGATTCTGGATAACCTGGCGTAACTGAGTGGCATCACCATAAGTGGATGGCAGCTCAGTGGTTATTATTCGGGCCTGTTCACGGGCGATGCTGGTTTCCATATCCTGAAGGACTTCTTCAAGGATAGCTTGGGTATTGCAGGAAACCATCGGCTTGGCCCGGGTGGTGACCCGGGAGTAACTGAGCAGGTCGTCGATCAGACTCTGCATACGGCTCGCAGCGGACTGCATGCGCCGCAGGTAGTCTTTTTCCTGGTCATCCAGTTTTTCAGACCGGCTGATCAGGCGATCCGAAAAAGCCTGTATCTTGCGAAGGGGCTCCTGCAGATCGTGGGAGGACACAAAGGCGAAGTCCTGCAGCTCCCGGTTGCTGCGCTCCAGTTCTTCCATGGTGGCTTCAAGTTTGCGCTGGGCTTCTTTGCGTTCATTGATGCTGCGATAGTAGACCGCCAGTCCTTCTTCTGACGGATAGGCGCTGACTTCAAACCAGGTGTCCAGTGGCGGGTAGTAGCCTTCAAAGGCCACAGATTCACCAGATGCCATCGCATGCCTGTAGTTTTCATCAAATTCCGTGCCGATGGTGGCCGGGAACATCTGCCAGAGATTCTGGCCCAGTAATTCGTCTTTGGAGCGTTTCAGGAGCTCTTCGGAGCGCTGGTTCAAGTAGATAAAATTCCAGTGCTTGTCGACGGTGAAAAAGGCATCGGTAATACTCTCAAAGATTGTGGACTGGCGCTCGGCAAAACGTCGGATCTGTTCCATGGCCTGCCGGGAGGCGGTGATGTCCTGAAAGGCCCCTTGCAGCTTGGTAATTTTGCCGTCGGTTCCCTTGACCGCATGGCCAATGGCCCGCACCCAGCGCAGTCTGCCTTTGGCGGTACGGATCTGCAATTCTTCATCAAAGGGAATGCCTGTGTCGATACAGGTCTGCACCGCGTTGGTGATAATCTCCCGGTGTTCAGGAATGTAGTATTTGATGGCATCTTTCACCCCTGGCGCCTGACCGGGATCCACGTCATGTATGGCACATACGGCATCAGACCAGGTAGATTTTCCAGTGCTCAGGTCCACCACCCAGCCGCCGATCATGGCCACGCGCTCGGCCATTTTCAACAGGGCTTCATTTTCCCGGAGTTTTTGTTCGATCTCGAGTTGCTCGGTGGTGTCCCGGGCGACTACGTATATCAGGTCGTCGGCGCTCAGAATGGCATTAATGTTGAGCCAGTGTTCCTCCCCGGCGGTGTCCAGGGCCCTCACCTGCAATTCAGTGACATCGTGACCTTCGGTCAGCGATTTAACCGCTTCAATCACCTTGTTCTGGTCGTCCTGGTGTATAAGCTCCATGTAGGAAGTGCCAAGCAGTTGCTCCCTGGAATACCCCAGGGTTTCCACAAAGGTGTTGTTCACCTCAAAGAAGTAGCTGTTCAGATCCACAATGCAAAACATGTCGGGCGACAGAGAGAAAAATTGGTCTCGCTCCCGGGTCAGGGTCTCGGCCACCAGTTCGTCGGTAATGTCCCGGCCGACGCAGAACAGCGCCTGGTCTTCCTTCGACCATTCGGCTGTCCAGGAGATGGTGACAATGTGGCCATCTTTGTGTTGCAGGTGAGTGCGGAATCCGGAGGCGCGGTCATGTTCGCCGGAAACCAGCAACAGCACTTCGTTCTCGGTCGACGCGCGATCTTCCGGGACCAGAATCAGGTCGTAGTGTTGGTTGACGAGTTCTTCGGGGGTATACCCGAGGATGCTCTCACAGGCAGGACTGATCTGCAGGAAATGGCCATCACGGCTGATGGAGCAAAGGATGTCCCGGGAGAACTCCAGAATTCGTTCATTGGTGTGCCGGAGCAGCCGCTCCTGCTCCAGGTGGTAGTTCAAGGTGTTGTTCAATAACTGCAGGGAATCGGACCGGCGGTCCGACTCACGCCAGAACAGATGACTGAGCATCACCAGAAAACTGAGGCCAATACCGCTGAATAGAACTAGCGGGGGCAGATACAACTCATCTCCAGGTAGTTGGCTATCAGGCAGACTGATATCAATCTGCCAGTTGCTGTCGTGATGAGCGTGAATCCCTCGGGTAACAAGACGGTTCTTCTTTGTCTGGTCTGCTGAACTTCCAGTGGTGTAGATATTCTGACCTTCACTGGATATGCGAATGGCAAGATTGGTATCGATGTGGCGAGTCATATCGTCGTACACGTGAACCAGATCAACCACCGCCAGTACCGTCCATGACAAACCGGGTTTAGGGGCCACTGGAACCGCAATGGCGGACAGCATTCGCCCCTCAGGAGTAATCAGTGGCGGGCTCAGGTGTGGTTCTCTGGATTCGATGGTGTGCATCAACCAGGCTTCCAGATCTGGCTTCCTCAGAAAGTCGTGCAGCCAGAACCGATAGGTCAGATCCCGGGATTCGACCAGGGCAGGCCTCATTTTTGGGTCAAGCAGGGTGATCAGTCGCAGTTCCGGAAAGTCTCTCAGATAGCTGTTTACCTCCTGCTGCCAGAATGGCTGGGGCGGCAGTCCATCCAGTAACTCCCAGCGTTCGGCCAGGCGCTGTATCAGCGCCAGTTTAACGCTGTAGGTGGAGACACTGGCGGCCTCTATCTGATCGGCCAGTGTGTTGGCGCGCTCCAGAAGGTATTGGCTGTGCTGCATGCGCAGGAAATGCCAGGTGAAGGTGGTTAATACAATGCCAACAACGCCAACCGCCACGAGTCCCCGATAGGAGTGTTCGTGATCCAGCTCAACCACCTGGGTCAGAAACGGCAGGGTCAATCCCGCCATCAATACCATAGGGCTGACGACGAAGGTGGACTCGGTAACGCTGCCCAGACTGAAACTGGCCAGATCGGGATACCAGTTTGACAGTAATGACAATAGTGCGATGGCAATAATGACCGGGGCGGCAAGGCAACCGACGAGCATGCCTTTTCGGGTGGCAACGGCGGTTAGGATACTTAATGCCAGAAGTACATTGACGATCAGAAGCAAGGGTTTGATGGCCATGGCCGCGAGGGGGCCAGTGGTTGCGAATTCAGGAAGCAATACCAGTAATACGGATAGGCCCAGAACCGCAAACGAAACGATCATGGCCAGGCGCTTAAGTCGGAAGGCCAGCGCTAAGAAGCCGATGCTTAAAATCAGTGCAATCAGCCCACCCCCAGGCCGGAGGCTAATGCGCCCTGGTGAGAAGATTCCGGCGGTGGCGGCATCATAAAGAATCACCAGCCCGATTGAGCCCAGAGCGATGGCCAGGGCAATAACGGCGCAGAGCCAGAAAACCGCAAAGTTCCGGGAATTAACCATTCAGCACCTGCGGCCCCAGTAGTCTGAGGATTTCCTCCGGTGTGGTCAGTCCTTCCTTCAGTTTCTCCAGGCCGTCGTCCAGCAGCACTTTCATTCCCTGCTCCCGGGCCAGGGTCTCGATCTGCATGGCACTGGCGCCTTCGGTAATGGCGGCGCGCAGGTGTTCGTCTACGGTCAGTACCTCATGAATGGCCACCCGGCCCTTGTAACCCTTGTGGCACTTTTCGCAGCCCTTGCCCCGGTAAAATTTCAGATCGGGGTTCAGAAACTCGGGGCCCAGTTGTTCCAGGATGTCCCGCGGAGCTTTGGTTTCTTCCCGGCAGTGGTTGCAGATGCGCCTGACCAGCCGCTGGGCAATGATGGCTTCCAGCGCTGAAGCTACCACATAGGGTTTCAGGCCAAGATCCAGCAACCTTGCCACGGTGGCGGAGGCGGAACTGGTATGCAGGGTGGAATACACCAGGTGGCCGGTCATGGCGGCGTGGAAGGCCACATCGGCGGTTTCCTCATCCCGGATTTCCCCCAGCAGGATCACATCCGGGTCTTGCCGCAGAATGGCCCGTAACACGCTGGCGAAATCCAGCCCGATGCGGTCTTTTACCGGTACCTGGCCCGCCATATCCACATGAAACTCCACTGGGTCTTCAATGGTGACGTAGTTTCGCTCGGGGCTGGCGTTGTGCTGCAGCAGGGCATACAACGTGGTGGTTTTACCGCTGCCGGTGGGGCCCGTGGCCAGGATAATGCCCTGGGGTTTGGCGACGACGTGCATCAGCCGTTTCAGGTTGTGGTCGGACAGGCCAAGATCCGACAGTGACTGGGCCGATGATTGCCGCTCCAGTACCCGCATGACCACCTTTTCGCCGTTAATGGTGGGCAGGGTGGAAATACGCAGGTCGACAATGCGCATGGGGGTTTTTACGGTTATCCGGCCATCCTGAGGGCGGCGGCGCTCGGTGATGTCCAGCTCGGCCATCACCTTGATGCGCGATACCACCGACATCAGCAGATTGGTGGGAATATGGATTTTGTCCTGCAGCACGCCGTCGATGCGGTAACGAACCACCAGGGATTTGGTTCGCGGGTGTACGTGAATGTCGCTGGCCCCAAGGCGCAGGGCTTCCAGAATGATGGCGTTCACCAGCCGGATGGCCGGGGGCTCCTCGGAACTGCCCAGCAACTGTTCCAGGGATTCCTGGTCGGCTTCATCGTCCAGGACAATTTCGATGCCCTCGTACGGGTCGTCGGTGCCGATCTTGGTGGCGATGTCGTCCAGATCGTGGGTTTCGCCAAAGATTTCGGCCAGCTTTGTCTGCATCTGGCCGGTTTCGCACAGCAGGGGGTGGATGGTATAGCCGGTCATGAACCCGAGTTCGTCAATCAGGTTCACGTCCATCGGGTCGACCATGGCCAGTCGCAAACGCTGGCCCTGGGCGCGAAGCGGCAGCACCAGCTGGCGGGTACAGATCTTCTGGGGGATTAGTGAGAGCAGGCTCGGGTCGGGCTGGAATTCCCGCAGGTCCACTTCTTCAAACAGCATGTCGTCCCGCAGCAGTTCAAAGACTTTCTGGAAATCCACCCAGTCGTGTTTCATCAGGGTGCGGATAACCGGGCTTTTCTTGCTCTGCATTTCCCGGTGTAACTGCTGGATCTGCTGGGCGTTCAGCCAGCCTTTCTTGTGCAGCAGGATCGCCAGCTGGCTGCGATTGGTGGCGGTCAGCTTGCTGATGGTTTCCAGGTCCTTGCTCTGGGCCCGGGTTTTTTGTTCCAGGGCCTTGGTACGCTGGATCAGTTCATACTGCTCCAGGGCCAGGGCGATGGTCAGGCGAATGTCGTCGTCGTTCCAGGGTTTGAGAATGAACCGGTAAACGGCGCCGTCCCGAATGGAGCCCATCACCGCATCGGTATTGGCGTGGCCGGTGAGCATGATGCGGATGGTCTGGGGCCAGCGTTCACGTACTTCCCGCAACAGTTCGCTGCCGTTCATGCCCGGCATCATGAAGTCGGTCATGATCAGCTCCACCGGCTGTTTCTCCATGATCGCCAGGGCTTCATCGCCACTGCGGGCAAACAGCAGTTCGTAATTCTCACGCTGGAACACCCGGCGCAACGAGGCCAGGATGTTGGGTTCGTCATCTACCAGCAACAGCCGGTAGGGAGCCTTCTTGGGCTCGGTGGTGGTGCTCTGGTCGGCGTCTGCGTCTTTGCCGTAGAACAATGAGGCGTAGCGTTTGGCCATCCAGTTTCCCTATGTGATCGGTAAGCTCATCAGCACCCGGGTGCCGGTGCCTTCGCGACTGTCCAGTTGCAGCTGGCCGCCATGAGCGCGGGCGGTATCCCGGGCTACGGTCAGTCCCAGGCCGGTGCCGGAGCCCACCGGGCGGCTGGTGAAAAAGGCGTCAAAGATACGGGGCCGGTCATCCTCCGGTATACCACAGCCGTTGTCCTGAATCAGAATTTCAATGGCGTTGTCATGAACGCGGGTTTTCACCAGGATGCGCCCGGCGCCCTTTTCTGGTTCAGCATCGCGGATGGCCTGGGCGGCGTTGTCCAGCAGATTGAAAAAGGTCTGGGACAGGCGCGATGGATGGCCGGAGATTTCCGGTAACTCCTCCAGGCGCTCCAGGATGTCCAGCTGATGCTGGTATTCGGTCTGCACCAGATGAATGGCGCTGGTCAGCAACTGGTTGATGTTACAGCGAGTGTAGTCGGCCTGATCAATGCTGGAAAAGGTTTTCAGATCACTGACGATGCTGGCGATGCGTTTGGCGCCATCCACGGATTCGTTCAGCAGGTCGTTGAAGTCTTCCAGCAGTTCCTGGTTGGCGGCATCTTCTGGCAATAGCTCGCCCAGCTCTTTTACGTAGTCCCGGGCCACCCGCAGGTTGCTGCTGATAAATCCAATGGGGTTGTTGATTTCGTGGGCAACACCGGCCGCCAGTTGGCCAACGGATCGAAGCCGGGCACTCTCGTAGAGTTCCTGCTGGGTTTGTTTGATCACGCTCACCTGCTCGTCCACTCTCTGCTGCAGTTGTTCCGACAGCTCCCGGTAGCGGGCTTCGGAAGCCCGCAAAGCGTCATTCTGGCGCTGCAATTCGGCGTAGCTGGCTTCGGTGGTGTCGTGATGCAGGTTGGCGGCCAACCGGTATTTGGCGATGAACATCATCAGGAAACTCACCAGATCGGACGCAGCCTGGCGTTCGTCCGTACTGGCACCACCGGTTAGCCAGCCAACGGTTTCAAGGTTGAATTCCACCGGCATGGCGTCAGTGTCGGGCCGGGCTTGCGCCAGAGTCACCGGTTCGCTGCACAACGCACTTAGGCACTGGTTCAGCCGGCTTAGCTGTTCGGCACTGAGCAGGTCGTTTAGAGTGGGATCGTCTTCAAAATTACGCACGGCGGGCCTCGGCTTCGTTGCTGCGACTCAGGCGGTCGACAAAGGCCTGACGACTGATGCCGTGGTCGGCGTCCAGATGGAACTCGTCATCCACAATGGTGTACAGCCGATCCAGCAGGATACGGAAAGTTTCGAGCACGCCATCTCCCCTAAGGGCGGAGGCCATCACCAGCGGTGACCAGGGGGTGCCTGCCCAGGTGGTCTGGAGTTCCTCTTCCGGCACCACGCCGGGAATGTCCCGTTTGTTGAACTGTACCACCATGGGCAGGGTATCGATGTCCAACCCCACCTTTTCCAGGTTTTCCTCAAGATTGCCGAAAGCAATGGCGTTGTTGTCCTGCTGTGAGGGTTGGGAGTCGGCGACAAACACGACGCCGTCTGCCCGGGACAGCACCGCTTTGCGGGTACTGTCGTGCTGCACCTGCCCGGGTACCGTGTACAGTTTCAGGCGCAGGTCCAGGCCGGAGCTGCCGCGCAGGCCGATGGGCAACATGTCGAAGAACAGCGTCCGGTCGTCCCGGGTTTCCAGAACCATCAGCTCGCCCTTGCGCTCCGGGTTGAGCAGGGTATGCAGCTGCATCAGGTTGGTGGTCTTGCCACTGAGTGCAGGGCCATAGAACACCACCTTGAGGGCGAGTTTGTTGTCATCCGGGCTGAAATCAGGCATTGGAGCTCACTTGGTTCAGTCGTCGGTCAGCAGCACGGAGCCGTCGGCATCCCGGCGAACGCGAGTGATGCCGGGGTTGTCAGATTCGAGCCGCAGGAGTTCTTCTTCCCGGGCCTTGATCATGGCGCGCTGGGCGTCGTTCTCTTCCCGCAGCCGCTGGTTTTCCTTCTGCAACTGGTACAGGTCGATGGCGGACTTGATGGCGGCGACCACTTCGTAGTCGTCCCAGGGTTTCGAAAGGTAGCGGTAAACCTCGGCCTGGTTGATGGCCTTGATCATGGATTCCCGGTCGCCGTAGGCGCTGAGCACCAGGCGGATGGCGTGGGGCTGTTTCTGCTTGGCAAACTGCAGGTAGGTTACGCCATCGGCGGTGGGCATCTGGTAATCCGAAACAATCACCGCGTACTCGTGCTCCAGCAAGCCACCGAGGGCATCTTCCACCCGGTTGAAGGTGTCCACCTGCCAGCCCTGGGGTTTCAGCAGGCGCCTCAGGCTGTTCAGAATGTTGGGTTCGTCATCCACCAGCTGAATTCTGATCATGCCGGGTTCTCCGTATCTTCATCGTCTTCGGGTTTGTGTACATACAAAGTGTAGCGGTGTCCGTCCGGTTCGCCTTTCTCGAAAGCAGCCAGTTTTTCGATCAGCGCGGCGGTCATTTCCTTGCCTTCGTTCAGCAACAGCATGCCGGAAGCGGCATAGAGATTGCGCGCCAGGACCATGCCGGGTTTCAGTCGCAGGGTATCGAGTACCAGAATGGTGGGGTCTTCGTGCTCCACATCTGGCGCCAGTTCGATCAGCATTTCAATGAAGCGGTCGGTCAGCTCCGGGTCGTACAGGCGTTCCCGGTACTTTTTCAGCAGTTTGATGGCATTGTCCCGGCTGACCTTGCGCTCAAGCACCAGGCCAAACTGCAATTCAACAAAGTCCACGGCCAGTCGCAGGAGGCGGGCACCAAACGGAATGTCGTCAGCCTCGAGTCGGTCGGGTACGCCGTAGCCGTTCCATTTTTCCTGATGGTGGCGGATGATTTTGGCGGTGTCTTTCAAGGGTTCCAGCGCCATCAGCAGTTGCTCGCCTGCCACCGGGTATTTCAGGTACTCCAATCGCTGGTCTTTGTTCAGCAGGTCTGAGGGAGCGGTGAACAACTCGTCTGGCCAGCTCAGTTTGCCCAGGTTGTAAAGCGCTGCGGCCATGGCCAGGTTACGGCTTTCTTCTTCGCCCATGTGGGTGTATTCCGCATAGGCTTTTACCAGGGTGATTACCTTGGGGTTCGGCTGCCGGTTGGCGGGCAGGCGCTTGTTGATCAGGGCCGAGAATACTTCGGTGGTGGTTACGTAACTCTGGCGCAATTCCTGGTAGGCCAGGTCCAGCATGTCGGCGGTTTCTTTGAGCTCTTCCGTGCGCTCGCGCACCTTGTCCTCCAGGCTGGCATTCAGGGCCTGAAGTTCCTTGTTCTGTTTGCGGGTGAGTTTTTCCAGCGCCAGCCGGCGGCGCTCGGAGTGCTGAAACGCCAATGCCTGGCGAATGGTCAGCCGCAGTTCATCGTCGTCCCAGGGCTTGCTGATGTAGCGATAAATCTGGCCGTCGTTGATGGCCTTGATGGTGGAGGTGATGTCGGCGTAACCGGTCAGCAGAATGCGTATACACCAGGGGTATTTGCGGCGAATTTCGGCCAGTAGTGTGGGGCCGTCCATGCCTGGCATCCGGGCATCGGAAATCACCAGGTCATACTTGTGCTCCGCCATGGCGGCGAGGGCTTGTTCACCGGAGCTGGCGGTAGTCAGCTCCCAGGGCTCGCGGCGCAATATCCGCTGCAGGCTGCGGAGGATGTTTTCTTCATCATCCACCAACAGCACCCGGGCCTGTTCGGGCAGGCGCTGACTGGTTTCCCCCTGTACTTGCTCAGTCATCGTCGCTCCGTTCAGGCTGGTTTACCGGCAGGGTGATCCGGAAGCAGGTGCCTTGCCCCGGTGTACTCCGGGCTTCAATTCGGCCGTTATGCTTTTCAATGATGTTGAAGGACAGGGACAAGCCCAGACCGGTGCCTTTGCCGATAGGCTTGGTAGTAAAGAAGGGTTCGAAGATGCGGTTCAGGTGCTCCTGAGAGATACCCTGGCCGGTATCTTCCACCTCGATGATCACCTGATCATGGTTGAGTTTCGTCCGGACCGTGATTTTGCCGAATTCTTCGATGGCATGGGCGGCATTCACCAGCAGGTTCATGACCACCTGATTGATCTGGGAAATGATGCATTCCACCTCCGGCAGATCGCCAAATTCCCGGATAATCTCGGCTTTGTATTTCAGCTCGTTGTTAACCACGTTCAGCGTGGTTTCAATGCCCTTGTGAATGTCCGCGGGTTTGAACTCTTCTTCCTCGATATGAGAGAAATCTTTCATCGCGGAGATGATGGTTTTGACCCGCTCAATGCCTTCCCGGGATTCGGCCAGCAGATCTTTAAGGTCATCCCGCAGATAGTCGTAATCGATGTTCTGTTTGATCAGGCGCAGATCATCCACGGACTGGGCCGAATCCACCGCATCCGTTAACCGGAACAGGTCGGTCAGGTAGCCCTCCAGACTCTGCAGATTGGAATAGACATAGCCCACCGGATTGTTGATTTCGTGGGCAACGCCCGCGGCCAGTTGCCCGATGGCGGCCAGCTTCTCCGATTGCAGGAGCTGCTTGTTTGCCTGTTCCAGGCGTTGGTTCAACACAGCCGGATCGGAATGCATGTTGGTGGCTTCGGTCATGTCTCAGACTCGCTCTCAATCGGTTGAGTTCAGGGGGCAAAGCGCGGGCTTACTGTGTGTTTAGGGCATCTTGGGTGAAATTACCAACCTGGGAAATGCTTTTTTTGTAAACCAACGTTTCAGTCTGCAGCGCTTCGGGGCTGGCGTTGTCAGCCCGTCGCCATCATGGCTCAACCTTTTGTTTTTTCGACATTATGTCGAACTCTTGTAAGCAAGCATCGCCGGTGGGCGTGAGACGGGCAATAGGGACGCGTCCCTATAGGCGGCTCAAAAGTGTGGGTCTAGGATGGCCTGTATCAGAGATAAGGGCCTGAGGTGGGGTGTGCCTGATCGCGTTCGACCAGTGTGGTCCAGCTGACGATCAGCTCGGCGACAGACGCAGCCCCCATTTTGGACATGACCCGGGAGCGATGGATGTCGACCGTCTTTTTGCTTACGTCCAGTCGTTCGCCAATGTCGGCGCTCGAGAAGCCGGCCAGCAACAGGTCAAACACATCTTTTTCCCTGCTGGTCAGGCTAGCCATACGGGCTTTGAAATCATCGGCCAGAGCACGCTGTGCGAATACCCGACGTGCTTTCCTGACCATGATTCGGACAGTTTC
>Ga0079224_100002294_pt1 | contig 23088 bp, 34 predicted proteins | sample Stecom2015_FD_80414 | JGI IMG/M metagenome (GOLD analysis project Ga0079224, IMG submission 80414) | Agricultural soil microbial communities from Utah to study Nitrogen management - Steer compost 2015 | ecosystem: Environmental > Terrestrial > Soil > Agricultural land | place: USA: Utah... | reverse complement strand
CAGGGCTGGAAAGTGGAGATTCTCAGTGAAAATCCCGGCGAGCACGGCGGCTACAAGGAAATCATTTCGCGCGTCGAAGGCAGCGGCGTGTACGGCCAACTGAAATTCGAATCCGGTGCGCACCGAGTGCAGCGTGTACCGAAAACCGAAGCACAGGGTCGCATTCACACATCGGCCTGCACGGTCGCCGTATTGCCGGAAATCGACGAAGTCGAAGCGATCGACATCAACAAGGCCGATTTGCGTATCGACACGTATCGTTCCAGTGGCGCCGGCGGCCAGCATGTCAACAAAACCGATTCCGCCGTGCGCATCACGCACCTGCCCACCGGACTCGTCGTCGAGTGTCAGGACGAACGCTCGCAACACAAAAACCGCGCGCGTGCGATGTCGCTGCTCGCCGCCAAACTGCTGGATCAGGCGCAGAGCAAACAGCAGCAGGAACAATCGGAGCAGCGCCGCAACCTGGTCGGTAGCGGTGATCGCTCCGAGCGCATCCGCACGTACAATTTCCCGCAGGGTCGACTGACCGATCACCGCATCAATCTGACGATTTATTCGCTGGGCGATGTCATGGAAGGCGATCTCAATGCGGTCGTAAAAGCCCTGATGCACGAACATCAGACCGACCTGCTTGCCGCCATGGGTGACGAGTGACGATTCAGGAACTGCTGGATCTGGGCAGACAACAGATCAACAGCGACAGCGCCAGACTCGACTGCGAACTGCTGCTCGCGTTCTGCCTGCAACGCAATCGCAGCTATCTGTACGCATGGCCCGAAAAGGAAATCGGTGCCGACACCGTCGCGCAGTTTCAGTCGCTGCTAACACGCCGCCACAACGGCGAACCGATCGCCTACCTGCTCGGCGAAAAGGAGTTCTGGTCGCTGACACTGAGCGTCGACAACAGCACCCTGATTCCGCGCCCGGAAACCGAACGACTGGTGGAGGTTGCGCTGCGCCTCAGCGACGATCGCGCACGCGTGCTCGACCTCGGCACCGGCACCGGTGCAATCGCACTGGCGCTGGCCAAAGAGCGGCCGCGCTGGCGGGTGCTCGGCCTCGACCTCAATCCCCGAGCTGTCGAACTCGCTGCCCACAATGCGCAGCGCAACGGCATAACCAACGCGGAGTTCCGCCAGTCCGACTGGTTCGCGACGCTGACGGAGTCCGACCGCTTCGAACTGATCGTCGCCAATCCACCTTATATCGATAGCGCCGACCCGCACATGCAGCAGGGCGATGTACGCTTTGAGCCGCACTCGGCGCTGGTCGCTGACAACTGCGGCCTCGCCGATCTCGCCACCATCGCCGCCGCCGCTCCGAATTTCCTCGCATCCAATGGCTGGCTGCTGATGGAACACGGCTTCGCGCAGGCCAGCGCGGTGCGCGCCGAACTCAGCACACGCGGCTACGCCGATGTCACCACCTGGTGCGATGACGGCGGCCGCGAACGCATCACCGGGGGACTCTGGAAAGGTGCTACGCCATGAACGATGACGACTTGCTGCGTTACAGCCGACAAATCCTGCTGCCGGGTTTCGACGTCGAAGGTCAGGAGCGGCTGCTCGCCGCGAAAGTGCTGATCGTCGGTGTCGGCGGACTCGGCTCGCCGGTTGCGCTGTACCTGGCCGCCGCCGGTGTCGGCGAAATCTGGCTGGCTGATCACGACGATGTCGATCTGAGCAATCTTCAGCGCCAGATAGCCCACCAGCACGCGGACATCGGCCGCCCGAAAGTCGCTTCTGCCGCTGACAAACTGCGCGCGCTCAATCCCGCCATCCGGGTCGACACCATCCAGGAACGCCTGCAGGGCCAGCTGCTGGACGACGCCTGCTCTCACGTCGATGCCGTTGTCGATTGTTCTGACAACTTCAAAACCCGCTTCGCGCTCAACGCCGCCTGCTGGCAGCACAAGAAACCACTGATTTCCGGCGCCGCCATCCGCGCGGAAGGACAACTCCTCGTCATCGACCCCCGCCGCGACGACAGCCCCTGCTACCGCTGCCTGTACGACGACAACGTCGCCGACCTGCAGCTTTCGTGCTCCGAAAACGGTGTTCTGTCACCGATCGTCGGAGTGATCGGCACATTGCAGACACTGGAGACCGTCAAATTGCTGGCCAACTATGGCGAGCCGGCCGTCGGCAAATTGCTGGTACTGGATGGAAGTGCGCTCGAATGGCGGACTTTGCGCCTGAACAAGGCTGCCGATTGCCCGATCTGCGGAGGTTGAAACCTGTCGGAAAATTTGACGACCGTCACAAAATCAAAACCAAAACGCGCCAGAAAAACAAATAACTCCAAACGAAATCAATTAGATAAAAATAGATCAAATCAACCCCTGAACTGGCTCGGTATCTGCTTTGGCTAGAGGCGAAATTGCATTGCCTATTTGCAGCACAGGGGATCCACCATGAATAAAACCTCCATCAAAGGCAGCCTGCTGGCAACAGCGCTGCTGGCAACCCAGCCCGTCTTTGCTCTGCCCACCCTGCAACTGGATGCTCTGGGCGGCTACTACGACTCCAGCTCGGAAGATTCCGTTTCGTCAGCCTCCACCTTCAATCTTCGCGCATTGCTCTGCGATCAAAGTTCCAACGGCGATTGCCGCAACATAACGCCGGATACCTACACCGGCTATTACGTCTCGATCGCCGTTGAGCGCGATGACGGCACCAGTGTTGGTGGCAACACCAACTTTGGCAGTTTCTCGTTTGCCGGAACCACCTTCAACTCAGGCAATACGTTCTACGGTATCCCGCCGCAGGGACCGGAAGACGACCTGGCGCGGCACGGAGTCTATCCAACCGCTTTCGGCCAGTTTGGCTTTAGCTTCGACCCGAACCAGAGCATGGGCGGTTACGATGTTGTCGACTGCGCGCCCGAGCTGAATGCGGGCTGCAACACTACCGGCTCGGTTTTCTATCGGGATTTTGCAGTCAATCTGGCCGGCTTGCTGGACGGATTTGATCTGCACTTTGATCTGTACCACGTGAATGCCTCAGGCGATATCGACCGCTTTGCGCCGTTCTCGCACGATGCATCAACGACAACACAAGTACCGGAGCCTGGCAGCCTGATGCTGTTGACTGCGGGCCTTCTCGGCCTGGTGGCAACACGTCGATTCACAGCCAGATCGTAATCCGCTAAAGGCACCCATCAAGCCCCGCAATGCGGGGCTTTTTATTGAGGGTGCAATTCCGCGGTCACCCGGCTCATCCGGATCAACCGCGCATTCAACAACAGCGCCGCCACCGCCAACCCACCTACCAACCCGACCCACAACCCCAGCAACCCCCGCGCGGGCGCAATCAGATCCGTCATCCCCAGCACATAGCCCAGCGGCAATCCCACGCCCCAGTAGGCAAACAAGGTGATCAGCATCGTCACGCGGGTGTCGTGGTAACCGCGCAGGCTGCCGACGGCCGTAACCTGCAAGCCATCGAACAGCTGAAAGGAGGCGGCATAAACGAGCACCTGCACGGTCAGCAGACGCACAGCCTCATCCTGGGTGTACGCCGACGCGATCAAATAAGGAAAGCCCAACATAAGCCCGGCGCTACACAGCGCAAACAATACCGAGGTGGCTGCACCCAGCCCGGCAAAACGGCGCGCGCGTAAATGCTCATGAGCGCCGAGTGCATGCCCGATTTTCACGGTCAATGCGTGACTGAGACTCATCGGCACCATGAACATCAGCGCGCTGAAATTCAGTGCAATCTGATGCGCTGCCAGACTGGTCGCGCCGAGCCGCCCGATCAACAGTGCGGCACCGGCAAAAATACTGGTCTCCGCAAACATCGCACCGCCAATCGGCACGCCCAGATAAATCAGCGACCATAAACGCCGCCACTGCGGCAGCCCGATACCGCGCAACCCTCTGCCGCCCAGTGCCGGCAACCACTGTCGGTACAGAACGGCGCCCAGCAATCCCAGCTGCAACCACATCACGCAGCCGGACGCCCAGCCACAGCCCGCACCGCCGAGTTTCGGCGCCCCCAACAAGCCATGCATGAAGATGAAATTCAGCGGGATATTGGCGAGAAAGGCGATCACCTGAATGACCATCACCGGTTTGCTGCGGCCACAGCCTTCGCTGAGTGCGCGCAGCACCTGAAACAGCATGATGGCCGGTACGCCGAAGGCGATGCCTTGAAGATAAATGGCACTTAAGGGCTGCACACCCGCTTCCACCTGCATCAGCGGCAACAGCCGATCAGCGTAGGAAATGACGGCGATACAAAGTACCGCCATCATCAATGCCAGCCAGATTCCCTGGCGCAGCGCGTGCTCCTGCTCCAGACGATTGCCAGCGCCAAAGGCGCGTGCGATCGTCGCGGTCAACGCACTCAGCACGCCAATGCAGAACACAAAAACCGGCAGCCACAGACTGAACCCGACGGCTACGGCAGCGAGATCAAGAGGGCTGATCGCCCCCGCCATAATCGTATCGACCACGCCCATGCCGACCTGCGCCACCTGACCGATCAACATCGGCCACGCCAATGTCAGCAAGGTGCGCCAATCGCTCGCACGCGCCGGCAGCACGCCCGGGTTTACTTCGGTATTACGCAAAGACAATCTCCACTAGAAGGCAAGCTCGATTAAGGGGACGGCATCGTCGACGGCCGGCTAGTATTAGAGAATTACGCCGCCAAGTCATCGCGGCCCACCCAACAACTCTCGGAAATCCACCATGCAGACACTGACGCAATGGGCCATCTGGTTTGTCAATGCCGCCGGAATTTTCACGCTGGTGGTGCTTGGCGGCGCCATCGTTGGCTGCATCGTTATGTGGATTGAAGATCGTTTTCAGCGCCAGCAGGCCGTGCGCCGCAACTTCCCGCTGCTCGGCCGCTTTCGCTACGGCATCGAAAGTCTCGGGCCCTTCCTGCGCCAGTATTTGTTCGACACCGATCGCGGTCTGCTGCCGTTCAACCGCGCCGAACGTTCGTGGGTTTATCGCGCGGCGAAAAATCTCGACAACAATGTCGCGTTTGGATCGACCTTCGATTTGAACACACCCGGCTCGATCATTTTCGCCAACAGCATATTTCCAGTGTCTAGCGACAAGCCGGTGCAACGCAGTGTGATTACGATCGGACCCTACTGCGAACACCCGTACACACCCAATTCGATTTTCAATATTTCCGGCATGAGCTTCGGTGCACTTTCAGCACCAGCCGTTCGCGCATTGTCGAGAGGCGCCGCCGCAGCCGGCAGCTGGCTGACAACCGGCGAAGGCGGGCTGGCGCCCTATCACCTTGAAGGCGGCTGCGATGTGGTCATGCAGATCGGCACCGCCAAATACGGCGTGCGCGATGCCGACGGCAATCTCAGCGATGCGAAACTGCGCGAGGTGGCTGCGCACCCACAGGTGAAGATGTTTGAGCTCAAACTCAGCCAGGGCGCCAAACCGGGCAAGGGCGGCATTCTGCCCGGTGCAAAGGTCAGCGTCGAAATCGCGCAAATTCGCGGCATTCATGCCGGCGAAGATTCAATCAGCCCAAACTCGCATGCGGAAATTCACTGCACTGATGACCTGCTCGATCTGCTCGAACGCATTCGCCGTGTGACCGGCAAACCCACCGGCTTCAAATTCGTCATGGGCGAGCCGGAATGGATCGACGAACTCTGTTTACGCATAAATCATCGGGGCGAACGTTGCGCGCCCGATTTCATCACGCTCGACAGCGGCGACGGCGGCACCGGCGCCGCCCCGGAAATCCTGATCGACAATGTCGGCATGCTGCTGAAAGAAAGCCTGCCGCTGCTCGTCGATAAACTCACGCAACATGGATTGCGCGAGCGCATCCGCGTGATCGCCGCCGGCAAGCTGATCAACCCCGTCAATATTGCGTGGGCGCTGTGCATGGGCGCGGATCTGGTCAACTCGGCGCGCGGCTTTCTGTTTGCGCTCGGCTGCATCCAGGCCATGCAATGCAACAAGAACTCCTGCCCAACCGGCATCACGACACAGAATCCCCGGCTGCAGCGCGGCCTCGATGTCGATATCAAGAGCGGACGCGTTGCCCACTACATCGACAATGTGCGCAAGGAACTCGACATCCTTGCTCACGCCTGCGGTGTGCAGGAACCCGGCGCGCTGCGCCGCCACCACGCGCGCATCGTCACCAGTTCCGGCCGTTCGCGCCGGCTCGACGAGCTGTTCCCGCCCGTCGCCGTTCCCGCCGTGCCGCTGCGCATCCTCGACAACGAATGAACAATCCCGGCCAGCACGCAATCTGGGTTTGCCAAGCCACCTGCTGCACGAGGATAATTCCGCCCGAAATTTGTTCAGCTTGCCGCCCCGACCGGCGGCCTCGTCACCACCGAGAGCATCGTATTGATCAGCAAATGGCTTAAATCCCTGACCGCACCTCGCACCGGCGGTCAACACCGCGGCGAACCTCATCACCACGACTCACCTGCTGAACCCGCAGCAGCCTCGATCGACGGGTCCGCCTCCGGCGACGCCAGCGAGGCCGGCCGCAAAAAACGTCGGCGCGGCGGCCGCACCACCAAGACAGAGACCGTCTCGCAATGGACGCCCGATCAATTCGTCGTGCCGGTCGTCGCCGATAAAACCCGATTCCACGATCTCGGCCTGGATCCGCGCCTGCTGCATGGCATCGCTGACATGGGTTTCCAGTACTGTTCGCCGATTCAGGCCGCCGTTCTGCCCAAAACCCTGCGCGGTCACGATGCCATCGGCAAGGCCCAGACCGGCTCCGGCAAGACTGCGGCATTCCTGATCACCGTCTTCAACGATCTGCTGAGCAACCCCGTCACTGAAGAACGTTTCACCGGCGAGCCGCGCGCACTCATCATCGCGCCGACACGCGAGCTGGTGCAGCAGATCGCCGACGACGCCGACAAACTCGGCAAACACACCGGCCTCAATATCGTCGCGCTGATCGGCGGCATGGATTACCAGCGCCAGCTCAACCAGGTCAACCGCGCGCTGGTCGATGTCATCGTCGCCACACCGGGACGTCTGCTCGACTTCATGACGCGCAAGGATCTGTATCTCGATCAGGTCGAACACCTGGTCATCGACGAGGCCGATCGCATGCTCGACATGGGTTTCATCCCGCAGGTGAAACGCATCGTGCGCGCGGTACCGCGCAACACGCATCGGCAAACCCTGTTTTTCAGCGCGACGTTCACGCAGGACATCATCAATCTCACCGAGCAGTGGACACACGAACCGGTGCGCGTCGAGATCGAGCCGGAGCGCGTCGCCGCCGACACCGTTGAACAGAAAGTATTCATGGTGACGTCGGACGAAAAATTCCGCCTGCTGAAAAACATTCTCAAACAGCCCGACACCACCAGCGTCATCATCTTCGCCAACCGTCGCGATGAGACCCGCTGGCTGTTTGAAAAACTGCAGCGCGCAGGAATCAACTGCGGAATTCTGACCGGCGAAATTCCGCAAAACAAACGCATGCGGACGCTGCAGGATTTCAAGGAAGGCAAACTGCAGGTACTCGTTGCCACCGACGTCGCCGGTCGCGGCATTCATGTCGATGGCGTCAGTCATGTCGTCAACTACGCGCTGCCGGAAGATCCCGAAGACTACGTTCACCGCATCGGTCGCACCGGCCGCGCCGGCGCCAGCGGAATCTCCATCAGCTTCGCCAGCGAGGACGATGGATTCCTGCTTCCGCCCATCGAAGCCCTGCTGGGTCGCAAACTGGTCTGCGAACTGCCGCCCGAACATCTTTCCTGATGGCAAAATCCCCGTCGCGCTGGCAAAAGCCGGGGTGGCGCTTCCTGCGTCGATTGGTGTTGTGGCCGCTGCTGGCGGTCATCACCTACTGGGTACTGGCGCTGGCGCTTTACCGCTCAGTGTTGCCGCCGGCGACCCCGCTGATGATCATTCGCAGCATCGCCGCCAAAGATCTGGTCAGCTATCGTCCGACGCCGCTGACCGACATCAATAACAATCTGACGAAAGCCGTCATCGCATCGGAAGACGCTCGCTTCTGCCTGCATGACGGTATCGACTTCAATGCCATCAGCGACGCGCTCGAAGACTATGAGCAGCGCGGCCGCCTGCGTGGGGCCAGCACTATCACCATGCAGGTTTCGCGAAATATTTTCTTATGGAATGGCGGCGGTGCTTTTCGCAAAATCCTGGAGGTGCCGCTCGCTTTACTGCTGGATGCGGTGTGGAGCAAACGCCGCATCATTGAGGTCTATCTGAATATTGCCGAATGGGGCGATGGCACCTTTGGCGCGGAAGCGGCCACCAAAAGATACTTCCAGAAATCCGCTAAAAATCTTACTGCTGCGGAAGCATCGCGACTCACCGCCATCCTGCCTAATCCCATACGCTGGAATGCAGCCAGGCCGACACGCTATATCCAATCGCGCAGCACCGTCATCCAGCGGCGTATCTCTCAGCTGAATAAATCCCAGATCAGCTGCATCAATCCATAACATCGGATCGACGCGCTCGTGACAAACACGTCTCCGGCAAAACACAAAATAGCACCCATAAAAAAACGCCCCTAACAAGGGGCGCTTTTTAACAGGAATAACCGAGAGAGTTACTCCTCGTCGTCATCACCAGCTACCGGCAGCGGGCGATCAACCAGCTCGACATAAGCCATCGGCGCCTTGTCACCGGCACGCAGGCCGCACTTCAGAATCCGCAGATAACCACCTGGACGGGTCTGGTAGCGCGGACCGAGTTCGGTGAACAGCTTGCCGACAGCCTCATCGCTGCGCAGGCGGTCGAACGCCAGACGGCGATTGGCGACGCTGTCCTGTTTCGCGAGCGTGATCAGCGGCTCGGCAAAACGACGCAGCTCCTTCGCTTTCGGCAACGTGGTTTTGATCAGTTCGTGCTCGACCAGCGAGGTCACCATATTGCGGAACATCGCTTTACGATGCGAGCTGTTGCGATTAAGTTGACGGCCACTCATGCGATGACGCATAGCTAATTTCCTTTCACTTCAATTGCCATCTCGGCAATGTATTCGTTTACGACAGCGATCTGTTGGAATAACTCAGAGCTTGTCGTCGCTTTTCAGACTCGCAGGCGGCCAGTTGTCCAGGCGCAGGCCCAGAGACAAACCGCGCGATGCCAGTACGTCTTTAATTTCAGTGAGCGACTTTTTGCCAAGATTCGGCGTTTTCAGCAGCTCCACTTCGGTGCGCTGAACCAGATCACCGATGTAATAAATGTTTTCTGCTTTCAGACAGTTCGCCGAACGCACAGTCAACTCGAGATCATCGACCGGACGCAGAAGGATCGGATCAACTTCATCGCGACGCTCTTCCGGCACGGAGGCTTTTTCGCCTTCAAGATCGACAAACACGGCCAGCTGCTGCTGCAGAATCGTGGCAGCGCGGCGGATCGCCTCTTCCGGGTCCAATGTGCCATTGGTTTCCAGATCGAGCACGAGCTTGTCGAGGTCGGTACGCTGTTCGACACGGGCGCTTTCGACGACGTAGGAAACACGCACAACCGGACTGAATGTCGCGTCAAGTTGCAGACGGCCAATTGCACGGGTCTCATCTTCCGGATTCTCACGTGCATCGGCAGGCACGTAACCGCGGCCGCGACCAACACTCAACTTCATGTTAAGCGCACCGCGATTGTTCAAATGGGCGATGACGTGATCCGGGTTTTTGATTTCGATGCCGTGATCAACCTGAATATCGCCGGCGGTGACAACACCCGGGCCTTTCTTGCTCAGCACCAGCGTCGCTTCTTCCTTGCCATGCATGACGATAGCGACGCCCTTCAAATTGAGAAGGATCTCGATGACATCTTCCTGCACGCCTTCCATAGCGCTGTATTCGTGTAATACGCCTTCGATTTCAGCGCCGGTAATGGCGCAACCGGGCATCGACGAAAGCAGGATACGGCGCAGCGCATTGCCCAGGGTGTGGCCGAAACCGCGCTCGAGCGGCTCCAGCGTCACCTTGGCGCGAGTGGCGCTAACCTCGTCAACTTCGATGACGCGCGGCGTAAGAAATTCGTTCACTGCACTCTGCATAAAGACCCCGTTGGGTGCGTAACCCGCAATATTAATCCTGATGGCAGTCTCTTCACTGGCGCCCGCGCGTGTTGCGTGCGGGCCGCTAGCCAGCCTTTACTTCGAGTAGAGCTCGACGATCAAGCTTTCGTTGATTTCGGATGACAGGTCGGTGCGATCGGGATAGTTCTTGAAAACACCTTCCATTTTGGTGGCGTTGACATCGATCCACTCGGACTCGCCGCGCTGCGCAGCCAGTGCAATCGCCTGCTGGATACGGAGCTGGTTTTTGGCCTTCTCACGAACAGCTACCACATCGCCCGGAGCAACCTGAAACGACGGGATGTTGACCGTGCGGCCATTCACCATGATCGAGCGGTGCGAAACCAGCTGACGCGCTTCAGCGCGAGTAGCGCCAAAACCCATGCGATAAACCACGTTATCGAGGCGGGATTCGAGCAGACGCAGAAGGTTTTCACCGGTTGCGCCCTTCTTCTGGGCAGCAGCCTTGTAGTAGTTCGAGAACTGGCGCTCAAGCACGCCATAGATACGACGAACTTTCTGCTTTTCGCGCATCTGAACGCCGTAATCGGACAAACGGCCGCGACGGGCGCCATGCTGGCCCGGTGCAGTTTCGGCCTTGCACTTGGACTCAAGCGGACGGACGCCACTTTTCAGAAACAGGTCGGTGCCTTCGCGCCGCGACAGTTTGCAGGTTGGGCCGAGATATCTAGCCATTGAATAAATTCCCGTAAAGCAATCTGTTGAATGAGGAGACGCTGATTAAACGCGACGTTTTTTCGGAGGACGGCAGCCGTTGTGCGGAATCGGCGTCACGTCAGTGATGTTGGTGACCTTGAAACCGCAGTTGTGCAATGCACGCACCGCAGATTCACGACCGGGGCCGGGGCCTTTCACTTCGACGTCAACGGACTTCAGACCGTATTCTTTGGCGGCATTACCCGCTTTCTCGGCGGCGACCTGAGCAGCGAACGGCGTGCTCTTGCGCGAACCGCGGAAACCCGAGCCACCGGACGTTGCCCAGGACAACGTGTTGCCCTGACGATCGGTGATGGTGACGATGGTGTTGTTAAACGACGCGTGAATGTGTGCAACGCCGTCGATGACGGTCTTTTTGACTTTCTTGCGCGGCGCTTGTTTGGCCTTGGAGTTCATCTATCGGTTACCTGTCAAATATCAACGCTACAAAAGCGATGTAGCTACACTTGCAGTCCGCAAATCAAAGCGATTATTTGCGGATCGGTTTGCGCGGACCTTTACGGGTACGTGCGTTGGTCTTGGTGCGCTGGCCGCGGACCGGCAGGCCACGGCGATGACGCAAGCCGCGATAGCAACCCAAATCCAGCAGGCGCTTGATGTTCATGGAGACCTCGCGACGCAGGTCGCCTTCGACGGTCAGCTTGCCGATCTCGGCGCGCAGCAGGTCGAGCTGCTCCTCGTTCAACGTGCCGATTTTGGTCGTCTCTGCAATACCAGTTTTGGCGCACAGCGCTCTGGCGCTGGTGCGGCCAACGCCGTAGATGTACGTCAGAGAGATGACGGCATGTTTGTTGTCAGGGATGTTGACGCCGGCGATACGGGCCATTCACTTCACTCCACTCATCGATCTACATTCACCGTAGCCGAGACCTGCTTTGCCTGATTCCGAGAAGCCGGATTTCAAGGGCGGCAGAGTCTATCTTCGCAACGGCGAAAAATCAACCTAAATACCTTGGTTTCGAAAAACCGAGAATGCCAATCAACCTTGGCGCTGCTTGTGACGAGGCTCGGTCTTGCAGATCACGCGTACGGACCCGTTGCGACGGATTACCTTGCAGTTACGGCAGATCTTCTTAACTGAAGCACGAACTTTCATGGTGATACTCCACTTTCAAGCCACGGATTAGCGAGGAAGACCCGCACGTCCGTAATTTTTCAAATTTGCCTTTTTCATCAGCGATTCGTACTGATGAGACATCAAGTGCGACTGCACCTGTGCCATAAAATCCATGACCACGACAACCACGATCAGCAGGGACGTGCCACCAAGATAGAACGGTACATTCCACAGCACGACCAGGAACTGCGGCAGCAGACAAACCAGCGTGATGTACAGTGCGCCAAACATCGTCAGGCGAGTCAGCACGCCATCGATATAGCTGGCCGTTTGCTGGCCTGGGCGAATACCTGGCAGGAATGCGCCGGACTTCTTCAGGTTCTCTGCAACTTCCGATGGATTGAACACCAGCGCCGTATAAAAGAAGCAGAAGAATACGACCAACACGGCAAACAGCAGAATATTCAACGGCTGGCCCGGGCCAAGCGCGAGCGCGATGTCCTGCAACCAGTCAACCCGCTCCGAACCCTGGCCAAACCACTGCGCTATCGAGGCCGGGAACAGCAGAATCGAGCTGGCAAAAATCGCCGGGATAACACCGGACATGTTTACCTTCAGTGGCAGATGGCTCGACTGCGCCTGATAAACACGGTTACCGCGCTGCTGCTTGGCGTAATTCACCGTTATGCGACGCTGGCCGCGCTCGATGAAAACCACCAGAAAAATAACCGCAATCGCCAACGTCAGAATGAACAGCAACACCAGCAGATTGAGCTCACCCTGCCGCGCCTGCTCCAGCGATTGGCCAATCGCGCTCGGCAAACCCGCAACAATACCGGCGAAAATCAGCATCGATATACCGTTGCCGATACCGCGTTCGGTGATCTGCTCGCCGAGCCACATCAGAAACACAGCGCCGGTCACCAACGACACCACGGCGACGAAATAGAACGAAAATCCGGGCGCATATGCCTGGCTGGACATACTCACTGCCATGCCAGAACCTTGCAGCAATGCCAACACGACAGTCAGATAACGCGTGTATTGCGTGATCTTGCGACGGCCGGACTCACCTTCCTTCTTCAATGCTTCCAGCTGCGGCGTCACCGTCGACAGCAGTTGCACGATAATCGATGCCGAAATATACGGCATGATCCCCAGTGCAAAAATACTCATGCGCTCCAGCGCACCACCGGAAAACATGTTGAACAGACCAAGGATCGTGCCCTGGCTCTGGTTGAACATGGCAGCCAGCTTCGCCGGATCAATGCCCGGCACCGGAATGTGGGTGCCAATCCGGTAAACGATCAGTGCCAGCAACAGAAAACGAAGGCGAGCCATAAGCTCGCCCATGCCTGCCTGCTGACCCGCGGTCGGCGTTCCGACTTTGGCCATTATTCCTCGACCTTGCCGCCGGCTTTTTCTATAGCTTCGCGCGCACCTTTGGTGACGCCGAGACCTTTGATTGTTACTGCCTTGGTCACATCGCCACTGAGGAAGACTTTCGCGCGCTCGATATTGCGACCGATCAGATCCGCGCGCTTCAGCGCATCGAGATCGATGACAGCATCAGCAACTGCGTTCAGCTCGGAAGTGCGAATCTCGGCGGTAACACGAGCCAGGCGGGTGCTGAAGCCGTATTTCGGCAGGCGAATCTGCAGCGGCATCTGCCCGCCTTCGAAGCCAGCGCGAACACCGTTGCCACGGGACGACTGGCCCTTGTGACCGCGACCACCAGTTTTGCCCAAGCCGCTACCGATACCACGACCGACTCGCTTGGCGGGACGTTTGTGGCCCGGCGCTGGACTCAAGCCGTTCAGACGCATTTCATCGGACATGGTTATTCCTCAACTCGAACCAGGTAGTTGACCTTGTTGATCATGCCGCGAATCGAAGGCGTATCTTCGACTTCAACGGAGTGACCAATGCGACGCAGGCCGAGGCCGGAGATGCAGGCTTTGTGTGCCTTCAGGCGACCAGCGATACTGCCGGTCTGCGTGACTTTGATTTTCTTGGTCATGACTTGCTTTCCAAACGAATCGTTAGCGAATCCCGAATAATCAGCCGAGAATCTCATCTACTGACTTGCCGCGCTTGGCCGCAATTGCGTCCGGCGAGGTCACACTCTTCAGCGCATTGAAGGTTGCGCGAACGACGTTGACCGGGTTGGTGGAGCCGTAGCACTTGGCCAACACGTTGTGAACGCCAGCAAGCTCCAGCACCGCTCGCATCGCACCACCGGCGATAATGCCGGTACCCTGCGAGGCGGGCTGCATGTAAACCTTCGAAGCGCCGTGGCCCGCCTTGATAGCGTAATGAATCGTGTCGCCATTCAGGTCGACCTGAATCATGTTGCGGCGCGCAGACTCCATCGCTTTCTGGATAGCTGCCGGCACCTCGCGTGCCTTACCGCGGCCGAAGCCCACTTTGCCCTTGCCGTCGCCGACAACGGTCAGAGCAGTGAAGCCGAAAATACGACCACCCTTGACCACTTTCGCAACCCGATTGACCTGTACCAGTTTTTCCTGGTAGCCGTCACTCGGCTCGCGCTCTTTATCTCGATCTCTGCCTTTCTGTTCGTTCTGCGCCATCGCTTTAAACCTTTAGAATTCCAAGCCGCCTTCGCGGGCTGCGTCAGCCAGAGCTTTCACACGGCCGTGATATTTAAAGCCGCTGCGATCAAAAGCGACTCTGGCAATGCCAGCTGCTTTCGCGCGCTCGGCGATCAGTTTGCCAACGCTTGTAGCGGCAGCAATGTTGCTGGTCGCGCCACTGCGCAGCGACTGATCCAGCGTGGACGCACTCACCAGTACACGATCGCCTTCCGGCGCGATGACTTGCGCGTAGATATGCTGCGAAGTACGGTGAATACACAGACGGTTTACACGCAGCTCGTGGATCTTGACGCGGGAGCGGCGTGCACGGCGAAGTCTCGATTCTCTTTTGGTTGCGCTCATGACCTGGCCTTACTTCTTCTTGGCTTCTTTACGAAGCACGTGTTCATTGGAGTAGCGAACGCCTTTGCCTTTGTACGGCTCTGGCGGACGGAATGAGCGAATTTTCGCTGCCACTTCACCTACCGTTTGTTTGTTCGCGCCACGGACAATAATCTCGGTCTGGGTCGGCGTGTCAACGGTGACACCCTCTGGCAGTTCGAAATCGATCGGATGCGAAAAGCCGAGGGTCAGGTTCAGCGTCTTGCCCGCAGCTTTCGCACGGTAACCGACGCCGATCAGCTCCAGCTTGCGCTCGAAACCTTTGGTGACACCAACCACGAGGTTGTTCACCAGCGCGCGCGCCGTACCAGCCTGCGCCCAGGAACCTTCGATGGCTGCGTTGCGCGGAGCGAACGTGACCTGACCGTCCTCCACCTTCATGTCAACCTTGTTGTTGACAAGAATGGATAGCGTGGCCTTGGCACCCTTGACGGTGACATGGTTGCCATCGAGTTTGACCTCGACACCAGCCGGGATAACTACCGGATTTTTTGCGACTCTGGACATAGCCTTGACTCGTCAACTCTATTCAATCAACCGCGTGCAGCACACGGTTGCAATTCAATCAACAACGATGCTTAGAACACCGTGCAGAGAATCTCGCCACCGACACCGGCCTTACGTGCGGCGCGATCGGTCATCACGCCTTGGCTGGTGGAAATGATCGCGATGCCTAAACCATTGCGCACTTTTGGCAGCTCATCCTTGCTGAGGTAAGAGCGCAGGCCTGGACGGCTGATGCGATCGATCTCGGCGATGACCGGGCGGCCTTCGAAATACTTCAAGCCGATATTCAGGCTCTTCTTGCCATCCAGCTCCTGGACATCGGCGCTGGCGATGTAACCTTCGTCCTGCAGCACTTTGGCTACGGAGAGCTTCAGGTTGGAAGCGGGCATAGAGACAGTTTTCTTACCAGACATCTGCGCGTTGCGAATGCGGGTCAGCATGTCCGCCACAGGATCTTGCATGCTCATACTTAATTCCTCGAATCGATCCGCTTACCAGCTGGCCTTGACCAGGCCCGGCACATCACCACGCATGGCTGCTTCACGCAGCTTGTTGCGGCCCAGACCGAATTTACGATAGACACCGTGCGGGCGCCCGGTCAGCTTGCAGCGATTGTGCTGGCGAGCCTTGCTGGCGTTACGCGGCTGTTGCTGCAACTTGATCTGAGCAGCCCATTTGTCTTCATCGCTGGTCTTGGGATCGGCGATGACGGCTTTCAGCGCAGCGCGCTTGGCAGCGTATTTCGCAACAGTGCGCGCGCGTTTGTCTTCGCGCGCAATCATCGAGGTCTTGGCCATGGGCTACCTTCAGCTCTCTGCAGTTTGCTTCAGTTTCAGTTCTTGAACGGGAAGTTGAATGCGCTCAGCAAGGCGCGACCGTGGTCGTCGCTGGTCGCCGTCGTGGTAATGGTGATGTCCATACCGCGCAGCGCATCCACCTTGTCGTATTCGATTTCCGGAAAAATAATTTGCTCAGTCACACCCATCGCAAAATTGCCGCGGCCGTCGAATGCTTTCGGGCTGATGCCGCGGAAGTCGCGAATACGCGGGATGGCGATGTTGATCAGGCGATCCAGGAACTCGTACATGCGCTCGGCACGCAGAGTCACCTTACAGCCAATCGGCCAGCCCTCACGGATCTTGAAACCCGCTACGGATCTGCGCGCGAGCGTCTGCACGGGCTTTTGCCCACAGATGGCCTCCATATCCTTGAGCGCGTGTTCGAGAACCTTTTTGTCGCCCACTGCTTCGCCCACACCCATGTTGAGGGTGATTTTGGTGATGCGTGGCACTGCCATCACATTGTCGATGCCCAGCTGTTCTTGCAGCTTGGCACGCAACTCTTGTTCGTAAAGCTTCTTTAATCTGGCCATTTCTGCTACCTGCCGCCTTAAGCGCCGATGACTTCGCCGGTGGACTTGAATACGCGCACCTTGGTGCCGTCTTCCAGAATTTTGAAACCAACACGATCAGCCTTGTTGGTTGCAGCGTTGTAAATGGCGATATTCGACACTTGGATCGGCGCCTCTTTCTCAACGATGCCGCCCTGCACATTGGCCTGCGGATTCGGTTTCTGGTGTTTCTTGACGATGTTCACGCCACCGACAACAACGCGGCTTTCGTCAACCACTTTGGCGACCTTACCGCGCTTGCCCTTGTCCCGACCGGTCAGGACGATTACTTCGTCATCGCGTTTGATCTTACGCATTTCTAAATCCTCTTCTCTCGCTGCAACTCAGGCTGTTCTTACAGAACTTCTGGCGCCAGAGAGATGATTTTCATAAAACGTTCGCTGCGCAGTTCGCGCGTCACTGGTCCAAAGATACGAGTACCGATGGGAGCCAGCTGGTTATTCAACAGCACCGCGGCATTGTCGTCGAACTTGATCAGCGAACCGTCTGCACGACGCACACCTTTTTTGGTGCGCACCACGACCGCGTTCATGACCTGGCCTTTCTTCACCTTACCGCGCGGAATTGCTTCCTTGATCGTGACCTTGATCAAGTCGCCGATACGCGCATAACGACGATGAGAGCCGCCGAGCACCTTGATACACATAACCTGACGGGCGCCGCTGTTATCGGCCACTTCCAGGTACGATTCTGTCTGAATCATCTTCTACTCCTAACCTGCAAACACTTCGATTTGCAGCGCCAGTAACTGTCTAACTCGTTTGTTGCCTGCAAAAACGCGAACCGATTAAACGGTTGCCGCTTTCTCTTCGACACGCAGCAGAGCCCAGGTTTTACTCTTCGACAGCGGACGGGTTTCGTAGACCGTCACGACATCGCCAATCTGGCACTCGTTCTTCTCGTCATGCGCATGCAGTTTCGACGATTTGGTAATGAACTTGCCGTACATCGGATGGCGAACACGACGCTCGACCAATACGGTGATGGTCTTGTCCATCTTGTCGCTGACCACGCGACCAGTGACGGTACGGGCCTTCTTTTCTGTTTCGGACATGATCAGTTACCTGCCTTCTCGTTCAACAGCGTCTTGACCAGCGCGATATTGCGGCGCGCCTGCTTCAGCAGATGGGTCTGGGACAGCTGACCGGTCGCCTTCTGAACACGCAACTTGAACTGCGCAGCCAGAGACTTTTGCAACTCGGCATTCAATTCTTCGACGGACTTGCCACGCAAATCTTTAGCACTCATCACATCACCGTCCGTTTCACAAACGTTGTCTGGAAGGGCAGCTTGGCGGCGGCAAGAGCGAAGGCTTCACGGGCCAGCTCTTCGGAAACGCCTTCCACCTCATACAGCACCTTGCCCGGCTGAACCAGGGCAACCCAGTACTCGACACTGCCCTTGCCATTACCCATACGCACTTCGAGCGGCTTCTCGGTAATCGGCTTATCCGGGAACACACGAATAAACACCTTGCCGCCACGCTTGATATGACGCGTAAGGGCGCGACGCGCCGCCTCGATCTGACGGGCGGTCAGATGGCCGCGGTCGAGCGCCTTCAGGCCGAACTCGCCGAAGCTCACTTTGCTACCCCGCTGAGCCAGACCACGATTACGGCCCTTATGCAGCTTGCGGAACTTGGTACGCTTAGGTTGAAGCATCGCTGAAACCCTTAATTACTTGCGCTTTTCTTGGCTTTCGGATCGGTCGCTTCGCGGGTATCGAGAATTTCGCCCTTGAAGATCCACACTTTCACACCGATCACGCCATACGTCGTATGCGCTTCGTGCGTGTTGTAGTCAATGTCGGCACGCAGCGTATGCAGCGGAACACGACCTTCGCGATACCACTCGGTACGCGCGATTTCAGCGCCGCCGAGACGACCGCTGACCATAATTTTCACGCCTTCGGCACCCTGGCGGAGCGCGTTCTGCACGACGCGCTTCATGGCGCGACGGAACATCACACGGCGCTCCAGCTGCTGCGCGACGTTGATCGCGACCAGCTTCGCATCGAGATCCGGCTTGCGGATTTCCTCGATGTTGATTTGCACCGGTACACCCATGCGAGCGGCCAGATCCTTGCGCAGCTTATCGACGTCCTCACCCTTCTTGCCGATAACGATACCGGGGCGGGCAGTGTGGATCGTGATACGCGCGGTCTGAGCCGGGCGCTCGATCAGAATGCGGCTGACCGAAGCGCTTGCCAGCTTCTTCTGCAGGTATTCACGCACTTGCAGATCGTTGATCAGCTGTTGTGCGTATGACTTGCGACCGGCATACCAGACCGAATTGTGGTCACGGATAATGCCCAGTCGAATGCCAGTCGGGTGTACTTTCTGACCCATGTGGTCTTCTCCTACTTCGCTTCGCCGTCGGCCACTTTTACGGTGATATGGCAGCTACGTTTGGAAATGCGATCAGCGCGGCCTTTGGCACGCGGCATGATGCGCTTCATCGTGATGCCTTCATCGACGTAAACGGTCGAAACCTTCAGCTCGTCGACATCTGCACCTTCGTTGTGCTCGGCATTGGCAATCGCCGAGTTCAAAACTTTCTTGATCAGGTGCGCCGCCTTTTTCGGGCTGAACGCCAAAATATTTAACGCTTCTTCCACACCCTTGCCACGGATCTGGTCAGCCACCAGGCGCGCCTTTTGAGCGGAGATTTGTGCGCCCTTGAGATAAGCCGAAGCTTCCATCGTCTCTAACCTCGTCTCAGCAGAGGATTACTTCTTGGATTTCTTGTCAGCCGCGTGACCTTTGAAGGTGCGCGTGGCCGCGAATTCGCCGAGCTTGTGTCCAACCATGTCCTCGGAGACCAGCACCGGTACATGTTGCCGCCCGTTGTGAACAGCGATCGTCAGACCGACCATTTCCGGCGCGATCATCGAACGACGCGACCAGGTCTTGATCGGACGGCGATCATTTTTCTCAGCCGCGACTTCAACCTTCTTCAACAGGTGAAGGTCGATAAACGGACCTTTCTTCAGTGAACGTGGCACAGCCCTATCCTCTCTTTTAAACCGCCCTCAACCTGGCTGAAGGCGAATACGACAGCAACGCGTTTATTTGGCGTTGCGGCGACGCACGATCATGTTGTTCGTACGCTTGTTCTTGCGAGTCTTGTAACCCTTGGTCGGCGTGCCCCATGGCGACACCGGATGACGGCCAGCCGAAGTACGACCTTCGCCACCACCATGCGGGTGATCTACCGGGTTCATCGCAGTACCGCGAACCGTCGGACGAACGCCGCGCCAGCGCGTTGCACCGGCTTTGCCGAGCTTGCGCAGGTTGTGCTCACTGTTGGAAACCTCGCCCAGCGTCGCACGACATTCGGCCAGCACTTTGCGCATTTCGCCGGAGCGCAGACGCAGAGTGGCGTATTGACCTTCGCGCGCCACCAGCTGAGCCGAAGCCCCGGCGCTACGGGCCATCTGCGCACCCTTGCCAGGCTTCATTTCAATACAGTGAACCGTGCTACCGAGCGGCACATTGCGCAGCGGCAAAGCGTTCCCCGGCTTGATCGGCGCGTCATTACCGGACTGAACCTGATCGCCAGCCTTAACACCTTTCGGCGCAATGATGTAACGACGCTCACCATCGGCATACAGAACCAGCGCGATGAACGCGGTACGGTTCGGATCGTATTCGAGACGCTCAACTTTCGCCAGCACACCGTCTTTGTCGCGCTTGAAATCGACCAGACGATAATGTTGACGGCTGCCGCCACCAATGTGGCGCGTGGTGATGCGGCCGTTGTTGTTGCGACCACCGGATTTGTTCTGACTTTCGAGCAGCGGCTTGTACGGCTCGCCCTTGTGCAGATCCGGATTGACCACACGCACGACAAAGCGGCGGCCCGGTGAAGTCGGTTTACTTTTTACGATTGCCATTTCAACAGACTCCGTTATTCGGCCGCCGCAGCAAAGTCAATGTCATGACCCTGCTCGAGACGCACGTAAGCTTTTTTCCAGCTGGGCTTTTTGACCGGTCCAAACTTGTTGCGCTTGACCTTGCCCTTCACGTTCAACGTTTGCACACCAACCACTTTCACGTTAAACAGCTTTTCGACAGCTTTTTTAACTTCAAGCTTGGTTGCCGAGGGCAGCACCTTGAACACAACCTGGCCACCCACTTCCGCGCTGATTGCAGCCTTTTCGGAAACATGCGGACCCAACAGAACTTTATAAATACGTTCCGGGTTCATCCCAGCATCTCCTCAATTTTCTTGAGCGCAGACATGGTGACCATGACCTTGTCAAAGGCAACCAGGCTGACAGGATCAACACCCTGCACATCACGCACGTCAACCTTGTGCAAATTGCGCGAAGCGAGATAAAGGTTCTCACTCACCTCTTCGGAAACAATCAGCACATCTTCGAGACCGTAATCACCCAGCGCCTTGATCAGCGACTTGGTTTTCGGAGCTTCGAGCGCAAAATTTTCAACAACGATAAGCCGCTGCTGACGAGCCAACTCGGAAAGAATCACCTGCAGGGCAGCGCGATACATCTTCTTGTTGACTTTCTGGCTGTGATCCTGCGGCTTGGCCGCGAAGATAACGCCACCACCACGCCACAACGGCGAGCGAATCGAGCCGGCACGGGCGCGACCAGTACCCTTCTGACGCCACGGCTTCTTACCGCCACCACGCACTTCAGCGCGGGTTTTTTGCGCACGCGAACCCTGACGACCAGCCGCGAGATACGCAGTAACAACCTGGTGAACCAGATCTTCGTTGTACTCTCTACCGAAGGTCACATCAGATACCTGGATCGTACCTGCTGCGCCGCTACCGGGCTTGGCAACATTCAATTCCATTGCTCACCCCTCTCAGGAATTCTTCAGCTTGACCGCGGGGCGGACAATTACATCGCCACCAGGCGCACCAGGAATCGCACCCTTAACCAAAATCAGGTTGCGCTCGGCGTCGATACGGACGACTTCCAGGGTTTGCACAGTGACTTGCTCATCACCCATGTGGCCCGTCATTTTTTTGCCTTTGAAGACGCGGCCCGGGCTTTGGTTCTGGCCAATCGAGCCAGGAACACGGTGCGAACGAGAGTTGCCATGGGTCCAATCCTGCGTGCGGAAATTCCAACGCTTGACAGTACCCTGGTAGCCCTTGCCCTTGGAGGTGCCAGTGACATCCACTTTCTGACCAGGCTCAAACGCGCTGACCGTCAGCTCAGCACCAACCACCGGAGCATCTGCATCTGCATCGAGACGAAACTCCCACAGACCGCGCCCGGCCTCGACACCCGCTTTCGCGAAATGCCCAGCTTCAGCCTTGGCAACTTTGGATGCCTTGCGGGAACCGGTAGTGACCTGAACAGCACTATAGCCGTCGCGATCTTCGGTTTTGATGTCAGTAACGCGATTGGGCTCAACCTCAATCACCGTCACCGGAATGGAAACACCGTCGTTATTGAAAACGCGGGTCATGCCAGCCTTGCGGCCGACCAATCCAATAGCCATTGCCTTAACCTCACAGTGTACGGGGCTCTCACCCTCTATGGCCGCACCGACTGACACAAAGACAGAAGGGCGTTACACAACTCGGGGAAAGAACCCCGAGCGGGTCTTTCAACTTACTTGTTCGCTGCGCTCAATAACCGCGCACCTGGCGTCCGCTTCGCGGCACACCCATCAGCCGAGGCTGATCTGAACCTCTACACCAGCCGCCAGATCCAGCTTCATCAATGCGTCAACGGTCTTTTCCGTCGGCTGCACGATATCGAGCAAACGCTTGTGCGTGCGAATCTCGTATTGATCGCGCGCATCTTTGTTCACATGCGGAGAGATAAGAATCGTGAAACGCTCTTTGCGCGTCGGCAGCGGAATCGGTCCGCAAACCTGAGCGCCAGTACGCTTGGCGGTATCAACAATCTCTTGCGCAGAAGCATCGATCAGACGGTGATCAAAGGCTTTCAAACGAATTCGAATTCGCTGGTTTTGCACTTGACCAACACTCCCATCACGAACGATTTGGCGACCACCCCAACATCGGCGGCTGGGTCCCCAAAAAGGAAGCGGAATTCTAAGGGCCGCCCCCCACCCTGTCAACAAATAGTTTGAGAAATTTGTGCTTATTTTCAGGGGGTTTTTACGCCCAACTTAAAATGGCCATTTTCCACAAACACGCTTTCCCGCGGACAAAAAAGGCGCCCAAAAGGGCGCCCCTTCCAGCCTGGGTTGTAGCAGTAGCCTACCCAGCCTTACTCGATGATCTTGGCAACAACGCCCGCACCAACGGTACGGCCGCCTTCGCGGATCGCAAAGCGCAGACCATCTTCCATCGCGATCGGCTGAATCAGCGTCACCACCATCTGGATGTT
>Ga0079224_100002293_pt1 | contig 23091 bp, 21 predicted proteins | sample Stecom2015_FD_80414 | JGI IMG/M metagenome (GOLD analysis project Ga0079224, IMG submission 80414) | Agricultural soil microbial communities from Utah to study Nitrogen management - Steer compost 2015 | ecosystem: Environmental > Terrestrial > Soil > Agricultural land | place: USA: Utah... | reverse complement strand
GGCGACAATGACGGCGTGCCCGCGGGTACGGCCTGGCAGCTGCCGGAAGGCATCGAGCTCGTGGCACGGCCGGACTATCCGTTTAATCCCGACCTCGGGTTGCTGCATGGCAGCATGAATACATTTTACGCCGATGTGAACTTTGTCAACAACTTAAACGTAACCGTTACAGTGGAAATACCGGGTGGTCTGATCTGCCTGTTCAAACACGAAGGACGTACGCAAAACGGCATCTTAACATCAACGGTACGCATCGAGGTGCCTCCTACCTATGTGGATATCAGTACGCTGGCAGACACCACCACGGCATACCTGGGCCTGGCATGCCTCAACTATTCCATGGCATTCCCTTGGGAGGAGAATCAGCAATGGGACACGCAGGATTATCCCATCGGCAAAGACATGTACGAACCGAGCGTGGTAACCACCGATCCGAACATAGGCCAGCTGCTGGAGCTTTTGGAGGGCTACCCGAAGTTACGTCTCACGCAGCATTACAACCCCTGGGATGCATTTGAACCGGATTATGAAACGCCGGAGTGGCAGGTCATTTACGGTTTGATCCAGCAGGCACTGTGGGAGATTACCGACGGGCCGGGATTGACACGGAAAGACTATCGCGATTTGGTAGAAGCGCTAGAACCCTATCGGTAACAAAATTTTAAATAGCAATGAAAGGATATCGTATACTACGTCGAATCGGAATGGCCGCGCTGGGCTTGTGGTGGCTATGCCCTGCAACAGGTGCGATGGGCCAGACCGCGATGCCTAAGGGCGTCTGGTTTAAGCTGGGCTTACGCTTGGAACAAGTTGCATTACCGGGAATATCCGGCTTAAAGTACGGTATCAGTCCCGGAATTCAGGTCGGCGCCGAATATCATTACAAAAGCAAAGGAAATTTTGCACTCTTCCACTCCGTGGAATACGGGTTGTCGGTGAACCGGTCGTTTGGCACCAGCAATGTATTAACAACGCAGTTCGGACCCAAGTACGTACATAAAAACTCCCTGATCAGTTTGAGCGTAGGCGGCGGATATAACCTGTTTCGGCCTGTCAGCCCGGTTTATCATGTCAACAATGGGAATTACCGGGCTAAGGCGACACAAGGGAAGTGGGTAGGGATCGCTACGGCAAGCTACGGGCATCAATTCGGGAAATTCATGCCTTACGCCAGCTATGGATTTTATGTCGATTCGCCCTTTATCAACTCCAGTTCCACTATCCTGCCCCACCAGCTCTTCCACGTCGGATTGAAAATGAATGGCCTATAATAATATGACGATGAATATGAGGTTCAAAATAGCGATATGGATTGCCTTTACGGCATTGCACACGGCATCTTGCCACGAGGAAGAGATTGCAGCGCCCACTGATACGGTTTGTACGATAGTGTATACCTCCCACCCCCTACACGGGCAGTACATGGAATTGTTGCAGGCTTATCAGCGGCAAACGCTGGCGCCCGGAAGTATTGCCGGCGTTAAACAAGTGGGACAGCCGGCATGGGTAGGCGCCACGGGATACGGCAACCTGGCCCATCAGTCGCCGATGGACGTCTGTACACCATTCCGGACAGGCAGCGTTACCAAGATGTTTACGGCCACACTTGTGCTCGCACTTACCGAAACAGGAGAACTCGGGTTGGACGATAAAATTACCGCTCATTTACCGGCGTTGCGCAGTCAAGTTCCGCAGGCGGATGAGATTACAATCCGCCAGTTGCTGAACCATACGAGTGGATTGGGGCACCCCACCGATGACGATTTGGAATACCAACTGGGCCTGATCAACAACGCCGAGTACTTTGCCCGGCTTTCACCGCGGGAGCGGTTGCACCAGTTCATTTATGATCAGCCGCTCAAGCACACCCCCGGAGCCACCACTTACTATAGCAATGCGGGTTATTGGCTGTTGGAATGGGTGGTGGAAACCGCCACCGGCAAATCGTTTGCCGAATGCTTGCAGGAGCGGATACTGACGCCCCTCGGGCTGAGGGAAACCTACCTAACCAAACGTGAAAACAGCCGTGTCGCCCGCGGGTACAATAGCAGCGGAAACTACCTGCAGGATGTCACGCAGTGGGATTCGGCCGACAGCGATGGCGACCCCGCTGCCGGCATCATCAGCACTGCGGCCGATTTGCTGACCTTCGGAGAAGCGCTGTTCGGCGGGGTATTGTTGAGCCAACAATCGCTGGAGGCGATGACCGCCATTTTTGCCGACCCGCATTGCCACGACTGCGGGTACGGGTTGGGTATCGAACCCTGGACGGTAGGCCCATTTATAGGATACGGGATGAATGGCAGTTCACTCGGCGTCGATGCCAACCTGATTTATTTCCCCGAACAACGGACCACCGTGGTGTTGTTTTCCAATTACGGCGGCGGAAACCGCAAGGATGTACTGGAGCAATTTCTCCGACGACAATAGATGCCCAAGTTAACTACGATAAGCGTGACCGCATATCAGGGTTTCCTCGGAATGCGTTTAACATCAACGGGAGCCGCCTATTAAACGCAAAACGGGCTGTCACTGCGCTTGCGCTGTAACAGCCCGTTACTCAAAAATGGCGTTGCGTTATCCGATTACCCGGGGATTACGGCCGAGCTGTATACCGGGGTGTTTTCTCAAGCCCCTTACCGAAAAACGGGCCGGGGTAAAAGTAGACCTTCTCTTAACCGAAGATGCAGTGTTTTGGGTAGCGGGTTGTTCGCTTTTTACTTCCTGTTGTAAAATTTCGTCGATCATGTTGAAAATATAAAATGAAGTTAACCTATATCTAATATCTGGCACAAAGGTACATCTAATATTACAGATATTTGTATACTTAGTGTCATAAATACACACTTTACTTCGTGTATTTTTAACACATTTCCTATTTTACTTACAAACCCCTAAATACTAACACGTTATAAAAACAAATTAAATCCCATACAAATCACCGAAATGAGCCTTATCGAGAGCTATTGTTTCTACTATTGGTACCGTCATTGAAAAAGGAAACCGGATGGTATCGGTCCGCTTTGAAAAAATAGAATTGGAATAAACGGACAATAGTTTTATTTTGGGCTACGATTAATGGATCGAGGAAATCATGAATAAACGCGAATTCTTAAAAACCAGCACACTCGGAGCCCTGGGAATTATGCTTTCCCCCGCTTTACTGAAAGCTTTGCCGAAAGGCAAACGTTTACGGACGGCCCATATCGGCGTGGGAAACATGGGTGCCGAAGACCTGAAAGCCATCTCTTCCCACCCAGACGTCGATGTGGTGGCGCTTTGCGATGTGGATGCCCTGAATTTGTCCGCCGCACACAAACTGCACCCGGCGGCCCGCGTGTTTTTCGACTACCGTGTCATGCTGAAAGAACTGCGCGATGAAATCGACGCTGTGATCGTATCCACTCCCGACCATACCCATGCTCCGGCTTCCATGCTGGCTATGCAATTGAACAAGCACGTTTACTGCCAGAAGCCGCTCACCCATTATGTGTCTGAGTCGCGGGCAATGAATAAATTGGCTACCGAAAAAGGGCTGGTTACCCAAATGGGTATTCAGGTGCACTCCTTTTATGACTATAAGCTGGCTACGCTCTTAATCCAATCCGGCATCATCGGTAAGGTCCATACCGTGCATGCATGGTCGCCGAAGAACCACGGCTACGATGGCCCGCCACCCGAGGGCGAGGATCCGATCCCCAAAGAACTGCATTGGAACCTATGGGCAGGTACTGCCCCTAAGCCGCCCTACAAAGCGGGGTTTTACCATCCCGGTGCCTGGCGTAAGTTGATGGACTATGGATGCGGCACGTTGGGCGATATGGGGGTGCATATTTTTGACACACCTTACAATGCCTTGAAGCTGGATGTGCCGCGTACCATTACCAACGAGTGCCGCCCAACCAATGGGTTCGGCTTTCCCGAACACAACACGGTAACCTATGAGTTCCCCGGCACTGAATACACGACCCGGTCGCTGAAATGGATATGGTATGACGGTCCGGGTGCCCCACCGGCCCACGATGACCTCGTGCTTCCGGGTATGGATGATAAAGCAGAAAAGAAGAAAACCAATGGCGAGATAGACCAAGCCGACAACGTGTCACTGGATCCGATGGTGGCCGGGGAGCACGAACTACCGGATCAAGGCGCGATGTTCGTCGGCCGGAAAGGCCGATTGTTGCTGCCGCACTTCATGCAGTTGCCCCGGAAAATCGTCAGGGGAAAGTATGTCGATATCTCTGAGGAAATAGCCGAGCTTACGGAAAAACATGGATTGGGAGAGCCCATCCGCAACTACGACACCGAAGGGCCTAAACACTACCACCAGTTTGTGGATGCCTGTTTGGGCAAAGCGGAATGCTCAGCACCCTTTGCCTATGCCTCACGCCTCACAGAAACCATCCTGCTGGGCACGATTGCAGGCCGTTTCCCGGGTGAAACCTTGCATTGGGATGCTGAAGCAGCCAGATTCAAGGAGGAAAAGGCCAATCAATACCTCACCGGCGAATACCGGACGTTCTGAGATCCCTATTATCGTTTCAAACGCGCTCTCTGTACTTACGATGCAACACTCCTTATTTGCTGGTTCTTTTTCAGAAAAAGAAAATGAGAAGAACGACGGCACGGCGGAAAGCATAAATCATGCATAAATTAATCATTTGATTAAAATTTTTGGCTAAACCCGATTCCCTTCTTATATTTGCGGCGTAGCAAAAGGAAAAAATGGCCAAAGCGAAGCAAAAAGCAGACCTCAGCACGGAAGAGAAAATCAAGGAAGCAGCCCGTAAAGTCTTCACCCGAAAAGGGTATGCCGCTACGCGCACCCGTGATATTGCGGAAGAAGCCGGCATCAACCTGGCCTTGCTTAACTATTATTTCCGTACCAAGGAAAAGCTGTTCGAGATCGTCATCATGGAAAAGATGCAGGTCCTGTTCGGAAAGATAGCGCCGATTATCATGGACGCGAACACTTCTATCGAGGAAAAGGTAGAACAGGTCGCTGAGCATTACATCGACACCCTGCTGGCCAATCCGGACATCCCGCTGTTCGTGCTGGGGGAAATCAGAACTAACCCGGATAAATTTGCCACCATGGTAAAGACAAAGACAAACCTTGCCGATTCGGTATTGTTCAAGCAACTCGCCGAACGGCGCCCGGATATCGACCCGATCCATTTCGTCCTCAATATGCTGGGCCTTGTTATCTTCCCGTTTATCGGCAAGCCACTCATCCAGCTCGTGACGGGCATCAAGCCCGAACAGGCCGTTGCGCTGATGACGGAGCGGAAAAAGCTGATCAAAAGCTGGTTCATTGCCATGCTGGAAGCACCGTAATTTTTTTTGGACACACATTAATCAAATGATTAATTCAAAACAATAAACAATATGATTAATCCGAATATACCATGGATGCTCATCTGCTCGCTGATAACCGCTATCGGAGTCCAAGCGCAAGCCCCGGCACTTACACTCGAGGAAAGCCACGCACTGGCCACGCAAAATTACCCGATGGTCAAACAGCGTGATCTCATTGCTAGAAGTGCGTCGTACGCCATTAATCTGCATCAGCTGCACGCGCTACCCCAAATCAACATCAGCGGGCAAGCTACCTACCAATCGGCGGTAACGGAAATCCCCCTGCATCTACCTGGCATGGATGTTCCCACACTGAACAAGGACCAATACAAATTCTATGGCGAGGTCAATCAAAACCTTTATGATGGTGGCATAACGCGGTTGAATAAGCAAGCCGCCGATGCCGATGCGGAAGTGAAGCAGCAGGCATTGGATGTGGAACTGCACAAAATCAAAGAACGGGTGAACCAGTTGTACTTCGGTATCCTGCTGTTGGACGCACAATTGGACCAGGCCAGTCTACTCCAGCAAGACATCCAGGCCGGACTAAAAAAGACAAGCACGGCAATTCTGAACGGAGCGGCCTTGAAAAGTGACGGGAGTCTTCTTGAAGCCGAATGGCTCAACGTACAACAGCAAGTTACGGAACTACGCGCTACGCGCAAGGCCTTCCTGCGTATGCTCGGCTCGTTCATAGGCCGGCCGTTGGATGAACACACTGTACTGGAGAAACCAGCGCATCGACGCGGCGCACAGACCATCGTCCGGCCGGAACTGGACTGGTATGCGCAACAAAAAATTGGTGTAGACGTGGCACGCAAACTATTACGCGCTAAAAATCACCCCAAGTTGGGCCTGTTCCTGCAGGCCGGCGTGGGCCGTCCGGCGTTGAACATGTTGAGCAATGATTTTGAAGCCTATTATTATGGCGGTGTGCGCCTAGCCATCCCGGTAACCGGCTTCTACACGCTGAAAAAAGAAAAGGCACAATTAGACGTACAGGAAGCGGCCATCGATGTGCAACGGCAAACATTTCTTTTCAACACGAACTTGTTACTCCAGCAGCAGCAGACGGAAGCGGCCAAATACGAAGAATTGCTGCGCACGGACGACCGCATTATCGCGCTACGGGTGTCAGTTCGCGTCGCCGCGCTTACGCAGCTCGAAAACGGCGTCATCACCTCGGCCGACTACGTGAGGGAAACCCATGCGGTGAGCAGGGCGCGGCTGGCAAAGACACACCACGAACTCCAGCTATTGAAAGCACAATACGACATCCGGCATACCACCGGCAATTGACATTCATTCGAACGAACAGCATAACCATAAAATCAACGACATGGATAACACCAAGAAGCTCCTATTCGCCACCTTGCTTTTGGCATCGTGTGCAGACAAACAGCAAATATACGATGCGTCGGGTACGTTCGAGGCCGTAGAAACCATCATATCGGCGGAGGCCAATGGCGTCATCCGTGAGCTAGCCGTGGAAGAGGGCCAGCAGCTCAGCGCCGGACAAACCGTGGGCTATATCGATAGCACACAGCTATACCTCAAAAAACGGCAACTGGAAGCGCAAATCGATGTGGTACTGAGCAAAAAACCCAATATCGCGACGCAATTGGCAGCCTTGCGGGAACAGCTGAGCCAAGCGGTACGCGAACGGAAACGGATTGCTAGGATGGCAGAGGCCGATGCGGCAACTCCCAAACAACTGGACGATGCCAACGCGCAGGTAGCTATCGTCAGAAAGCAAATCGCCGCACAGCAATCCAACCTGGGCATCAGCGCATCAAGCCTAACGCGGGAAGTAGTCCCTCTGGAAATGCAGATCGCTCAGTTGGATGACCAACTCGCCAAAAGCCGCATTGTTAACCCGCTAACGGGCACTGTGCTCGTGAAATACACCGAAGTAAACGAAACGGCCGCCGTAGGGAAACCCATGTACAAAATCGCCGACTTATCAACCATCATCCTGAGGGCTTACGTTACCGGTCCGCAGTTCACCCAACTCCGCCTCAACCAAGAGGTAACGGTATTGGTGGATGACGCGGATGAAGCGTACCGCGAATACCCGGGAACGGTAGCTTGGATAAGTGACCAAGCGGAGTTTACACCCAAGACGATCCAAACCAAGGATGAGCGCGAGCATCTGGTCTATGCCATCAAGATCAAGGTAAAAAACGATGGGCTGTTGAAGATCGGGATGTACGGGGAGGTGAAATTCTAAGTTAATTTTAGAAAAATGGTTACATTAAGCAAGATCACGAAGACCTACAGTAAGGGCACCGTAACGGCGGTCACGGATGTCTCCTTTTCGGTAAAGGCCGGTGAGCTGTTCGGTCTGATCGGGCCGGATGGGGCGGGCAAGAGCAGCATTTTCCGCATATTGACCACGCTATTGCTGCCCGACAGCGGCAAGGCGACCGTGGCAGGTCACGACGTCATTACTGGCTACCGCCAAATCCGCAGTCAAGTGGGTTACATGCCGGGGCGGTTTTCCCTGTATCCGGATCTGACGGTGGAGGAGAACATCCAGTTTTTCGCCACGGTATTCAATAGCTCGATAACGGAAAATTACCACCTTATCGAAGACATCTACGTGCAGCTCGAACCGTTCAAAAAGCGCAGGGCGGGTAAGCTGTCGGGCGGGATGAAGCAAAAGCTGGCGCTGTGCTGCGCCCTTATCCATAAACCCACCGTGCTGTTCCTCAATGAGCCGACCACCGGCGTGGACCCGGTTTCGCGCAAGGAATTCTGGGAGATGCTGCGGCGACTGAAAACGCAGGGAATTACGGTGCTGGTATCCACGCCTTACATGGACGAAGCGGCATTGTGCGATCGCATCGCACTTATCCAGCATGGCAACTTATTAGCTATCGACTCGCCCGACGGCATCGTAAACGCTTATCCGGGCACGCTATACGCGGTCAAAGCCGACGATATGCCACGCGTTATGCAGGTATTGGCCGCCCACGAGCCGCGTTTCACCAGTTATATATTCGGCGAATACATCCACGTCGACACGTATAACGGCAATACCCCGGACCTGCCTGGCGAGTTGAAGGACCTCCTGACAAAATCGGGTTTCAACGATATCGAAGTGAAGCCGATTACGCCTACCATCGAAGATTGTTTCATCAAAATGCTCACCACATGACATCCTTGGAGCCGGTAATCAAAACCGAGAAATTGACCAAACGGTTCGGTGACTTCATCGCAACCAACGAAATAACTTTTGAAGTCTACAAAGGGGAGATATTCGGCTTCCTCGGCGCCAACGGTGCTGGCAAAACCACGGCCATGCGGATGCTTTGCGGGCTATCCCGCCCTACGTCAGGGAAGGCCACGGTGGCTGGTTTCGACGTCTATCGACAAACCGAACAGATCAAACGGCACATCGGCTACATGAGCCAGAAATTCTCCTTGTATGAAGACCTTACGGTATTGGAAAATATCCGCTTTTTCGGCGGAATATACGGCTTGAATAACCAGCAGCTCCGCGTTAAATCCGATGGCCTCATTGAACGGCTCGGACTACAATCGGAAGCTAAAAAACTGGTGGGCGACCTGCCCTTGGGTTGGAAGCAGAAACTCGCGTTCTCGGTCTCGATACTGCATGAACCCGACATCGTATTCCTGGACGAGCCCACCGGTGGCGTGGATCCTGTGACCCGGAGGCAGTTCTGGGCCATGATCTACGAGGCGGCAAGCCGCGGCATCACCCTATTCGTCACCACCCATTACATGGACGAAGCGGAATATTGCCATCGCATTTCCATCATGGTAGACGGGCGGATCGAAGCCCTCGGCACACCCGCTGGTCTGAAAACAAAACTGAAAGAGCCCTCCATGGATGGGGTGTTCTATCAACTGGCGCGGGGAGCAAAAAGGGGGGACTCATGAACCAGTTTGCGATATTCATAAAAAAGGAGTTCTTCCACGTACTGCGCGATCGCCGGACCCTGCTGATTTTGGTCGGCATGCCGATTGCGCAAATCCTCATCTTCGGGTTTGCACTGACCAACGAAGTAAAAAATGCACGTATCGTGGTGGTGGACCATGCAAAAGACAACGCCTCCCGGAGTATCATCAACCGGATAGCGGCAAGCAACTACTTCGAGATCCAGGCAGATGTGATGGATAGAGACGGTATGGAAACGGCATTCCGGGCGGGCGACATCAAGTTGGCGTTGGTCTTCCCGCCTAGTTTCGAAGACAACCTCGCCCATCAGAACCATGCACAGCTACAGGTGATTGCCGACGCGTCCGACCCGAACAGTGCCACCACCCTCACCAACTACGTGTCTTCCATTATCCGCGATTACCAAACGGAGCTCAATGAACAGGCAGCCCTGCCCTACCAGATTGCTCCGCAAATCCGGATGCTGTATAACCCGCTGCTCAAGGGTGCCCCCAACTTCGTGCCGGGAGTCATGGCGCTGGTATTGATGCTGGTCTCGGTGATGATGACGGCCATATCCATTGTACGGGAAAAAGAAACGGGGACGATGGAGGTGCTACTGGTCTCCCCGTTCAAGCCGGCATGGGTTATCTTGTCGAAAGCCGTCCCCTATTTGCTACTCTCACTCATCAACGTACTATCCATCGTACTGATGAGCGTATTTGTGCTACAGGTGCCCGTGAAAGGCAGCTGGCTGTTGCTGTTTGCCGAAAGTACCCTGTTCATTATCACCTGCCTCACCCTCGGCATCTTCATCTCCATTAAAACGAAGACGCAACAGGTAGCCATGTTGGTATCGTTGATGGGAATGTTGTTACCTACGGTCATGTTCAGCGGGTTTATGTTCCCCATAGCGAATATGCCGGTATTCCTGCAGTGGATATCCAACATTGTACCGGCCAAATGGTTCTATATTATCGTCAAATCCATCATGATCAAAGGCGTGGGCATCGAAGGGATATGGAAAGAGACAGTTATCCTGTGCGGCATCACGCTGCTTCTTTTTATAGTGAGTTTGAAGAGTTTTAAAATACGTTTGCAATGAGAACGATCCGATTCCTCTTACAAAAAGAATTCCGCCAGATTTTCCGGAACCGGGCCATTCTGATGCTTATCCTGGTGATGCCGGTAATCCAATTGACCATCCTGCCATTGGCAGCGGACTACGAAATCAAAAACATCAATCTCTCGGTGGTAGACCACGACCACTCACCTTATTCGAGGCAGCTGATCTCGAAAATCACTGCCTCCGGCTACTTCAAATTGCAGGGATACCACACATCGCCCAACGCAGCCTACCGGCTTATCGAACAGGATCGTGCCGATCTCATACTGGAAATACCCCCCGGTTTTGAACGCAACCTGGTCCGCGACGGCGAGCAATCACTCTTCGTTGCCATCAACGCTATCAACGGCATGAAAGCCGGATTAGGTGGCGCCTACCTTGCCGACATCATTAGCGATTATAATCACGATATCCGGGTTGCCCTTAGCCATCCCCCGCGTTTCAGCGCTGCTCCTTTTATTGAGGTGGTGCCTAAAAACCGTTTCAACCCCATGCTCAATTACCGTTTTTTCATGGTACCGGGTATTCTCGCGATTTTGCTCACCATGGTGGGTGGCTTTTTATCGGCGTTGAATATCGTGAAGGAGAAAGAAGTCGGCACCATTGAACAAATTAATGTAACGCCGATTAAAAAGCACCACTTCATCCTCGGGAAGCTTATCCCGTTCTGGATATTGGGCAACATCGTCTTTACGCTCGGCCTGCTGGTCTCGTGGGTGATCTATGGCATATTCCCCGCAGGTAACATCGCTGCGATGTACGGGTTTGTGTGCGTCTACCTGTTGGCGGTACTTGGTTTCGGCCTCTTGATTTCCACGTATACCGACACCCAGCAGCAAGCCATGTTTATCATGTTTTTCTTTATGATGGTGTTTATCCTCATGGGCGGACTGTTCACCTCGATAGAAAGCATGCCCGGATGGGCCCGGGCCATATCGGCGTTGAACCCGGTAAGCTACCTCGTGGAAGTGATGCGTATGGTTGTCCTTAAAGGAAGCGGATGGGCTGCCATTCTGCCCCACCTCGGTGCTATATTCGGTTTTGCGGTGATATTGAATAGTTGGGCGATTTGGAATTATCGTAAAACAGCGTGACAGCAGCCGGGTTGTAATTTTATAAGGCGTTGATTGTAATTTATTGGTCATTATTCTCGTCTAAATGATACGGTGTATAAATCATCGAGATAAAACTTTACATTTGACCATTCATAAGCAATAGTCAAACAGTCCGCAATTAGTGCTTAGACTAAAAGTTATGCAAGCAAAAGGTATTCTATTAAATTACGAAGGAACCATCGACACCAATGGGCAGCATTGGGGCGCCATTCTTTGGCATAAATTCCTTAAACACGACATCGCCTTGGATAAAGCGGCATTCAACAGGGCATACGCGCATTCAGAAGCCGCTTTGGCCACCGGCAATATCATCCAGCCCGACGACACGTTCCTGGATGTGCTGGTCCATAAGGTCACCCAACAGTTCGATTTCCTGACCAACGCCGGTTATCAGCTCGACTATTCGTTGGTAGCCACGATTGCTGGCGAATGCGATCAACTGGCGCAGCGGACACTTCGCAAAGCCAAGACCATCCTGGAGACACTTTCGGGAGCCTTCCCCATTGTATTGGTATCCAATTTTTATGGTAACCTCAATGCGGTGTTGGCCGACTTCGGTATCCGTAAGTTCTTTTCGGACGTGGTGGAAACATCCGACCCGAAGTCGCACTTCAACACGGCGATCTACGAACAGGGCGTAAGGCGGCTGGGCTACGCTGCCGAAGAATGCGTAGCGGTGGGCGACTCCTACAACCGGGATATCCTGCCATCTAAAGAAATCGGCTGCCAGACCGTGTGGCTCAATGTAGAAAGCTGGGAGGAATGGGGAATCGACGAGCTAGGGATTTCTGACGCCGAAATAGGCGATTTCAACCAATTGCCCCGATTGCTCGAAAAATGGGACCCGGCGTTTTTGGCGTCGTCGCGGTAGCCTTTCCTAAAAATTTTGCATATTAGTTGCCCAAAAGTCGATTAAATGCAAGTAAAGAAATACTCCGGCGAACGGGTTGAATTCGACTTACGCCGACTGAAGGGTTCCCTCTCCAAATCGGGTGCCTCGCCCGACGTGGTGGACGAAGTATGGGAGAAGATGAAACCCAAGGTCTATGACGGCATCAGCACACGCGATCTATACAAACTGGCATTCCGCTTGCTGAAACGGGAGGCCGATTCTTTCGCCGCTCGTTATAGCCTGAAGCGCGCGCTGAAAGACTTGGGGCCGGCCGGCTATTATTTCGAACAATGGGTGGCACGGTTATTCCGTCATGCCGACTACCAGACACTCACGGGCCAACACCTCGCTGGCAATTCGGTAACCCATGAGATAGACGTTGTGGCGCAAAAAGGCGATGAGCTGCTGCTCGTGGAATGCAAATTCCGGAATACGGAGGAAGCAAAAATCACGGTAACCACGCCGATGTATTTCTTGTCGCGCGTAAACGACTTCGCCGGCCGCACAATTCTGCTCTTTGGTAAGGAGATGCAATTTACAGCGGGGTGGTTGGTCACCAACGCATACGTGACCACAGATTCCATCGACTTCTCGGCGTACTACAACCTCAACCTGCTCGCTTGGAACTATCCGGAAGAGAGTAGCATAAAGCGGCGCGTAGACAATGGAGGGTTGTACCCCCTCACGTGCCTGACCACCATCAACAAGGCGGAAAAAGACATCCTGCTGAAGCAAGGATGTATATTGGTGAAAGATATCGTGACCGATCCATCTGAGTTGGACACCCTAGACTGCGGTCCCCGCAAGAAAATACGGATCATACAGGAAGCTACTGAATTGGTTAATCATCAAAAATAACGGAAATAATGGGTAACGCTTTTTCTAAAGAAGAACATAAATTCATGGAAGGCGCGCGTGCGCGTTGGAAAGAACTTAAATACGTAGGCGGCGTGGTCATACAGTTCCTCAAGGGTTTCCGCGGGCTGCACTTTATCGGCCCATGTGTCACCGTATTCGGATCGGCACGTTTCCAGGAAGACCACCCCTACTATCAATTGGCCCGGCAGGTTTCTGCCGAAATCGGCAAACTTGGGTTTGCGATTATGACTGGCGGAGGCCCCGGCATCATGGAGGCCGCCAACCGGGGGGCCAAAGAAAGCGGCGCCCTCTCAGTAGGATGCAACATTGTATTGCCCCACGAACAGGCGCACAACCCCTATCTCGACCGCTTCGTGACCATGGAATATTTCTTTGTCCGCAAGGAGCTGCTGCGTAAATATTCGTTCGCGTTCATTGTACTGCCCGGCGGGTTTGGTACACTGGACGAATTTTTCGAAACGCTCACACTCATCCAAACCGGCAAAATAAGGCGGTTTCCGATCGTCGTAATGGGTGTGGGGTTCCACAAGGAAATCATCGCTCATGTACAGCGTATGATGGAAGAAAAAACGATCAGCCCCGAAGACATGGACCTCCTGTTGTTCACTGATTCGGTCGAAGAAGTGGTTTTCCACATCCGCAAGCATGCCGAAGGGTCGCCGAGCATCAAGCTGAATCCGCCTCGGAAAGCCGCATGGGTATTGGGTGAGCGGAAGCTGAAACGCGCGTAAAAATCCTTTGGAAATACCTCAAGCCCCAACGCAGGTATATCTATTTTGCCCTGCTCTTGGCTGCGGCCGCACAGCTGTTATCGATGATCGACCCGATCATCTTCGGGAAGATTATCGACGACTACGCCAACAACATGCAGGGACGCAGTCAGGAGGAACTGGTTCGGGGGGTGCTTTTCTGGCTGTTCATCGCCATCGCCGTTGCCTTATTTGCTCGCTTGTCCCGCTCATTCCAAGACTACGTGATGCGGCTCGCCGTACAGCGGTTTGGCATGCAGATATTCAATGATGGCCTGCGGCAAACCTTACGCCTGTCGTTCCAAGAATTTGAAGAGCAGCGCAGCGGCGAAACCCTCGCTGTTCTACAAAAGGTACGTACAGATACCGAGCGCTTCATCAACTCCGTCATCAACATCCTGTTCTCCTCGCTGGTCGGCTTCGGCTTCCTGATTTGGTATGCCATCACCAAACACTGGGCATTGATTCCGATTTTTTTAATTGGCTTTGTGGTCATCGGCACCATCACCGGCATGTTGAGCCGCGAGATCAAAACCACGCAACGTAGCATCAATCGCGAAACCACCCGCATGTCGGGCATCATCACCGAGTCGCTGCGCAATATCGAGCTGGTGAAAAGCCTAGGGCTTACATTCCCTGAAATCCGGCGGATGCGCGGCCATACGCAGACCATCTTCGACCTCGAAATGACGAAAACACGGCGGGTCCGTTTCCTATCTTTCCTACAGGGGACCACACTGAATTTACTCCGCCAGTCGATTCTCTTCACCTTGCTATGGCTTATTTTCCGACATGTGCTGACGCCCGGCGAACTCATCACCATGCAATTCATCTCGACTTCCATCTTCATGCCGTTGCAAGACATCGGCAATATTATTGTACAATACCGGGAGGCGGAGGCGTCCATCCAATTGGTCGATAGACTGATGCAAAAGCCAACTGAGCGGCGGCCCGAGCATCCGGTTCCGATCGGCCCCTTGGAAACGGTGGTTTTCGACCGCGTCGTATTCAGGCATAAAACGGCCTCGCAAAATGCGATCGACGATATCTCGTTCACTGTGGGCAATGGCGAAACCATCGCATTCGTAGGACCGTCGGGGTCGGGCAAATCTACCCTTGTCAAATTGCTAGTAGGACTATACCGCCCCGTTTCGGGCCGTATCCTATTTAACGATATCCCTGCGGAAGAAGTACGGTTCAATGAGATGCGGCGGCAAATTGGCTTTGTGACCCAAGACACCCAATTGTTTGCGGGGACCATTAAAGACAACCTCCTATTCGTAAAACCCGATGCCACAGAAGACGAGGTGTTGGCAGCTTTACATAAAGCGAGCTGTACGCAATTGCTGGCACGTAGCGAAAAAGGGATCCACACGTTGTTGGGCGAGGGCGGCCTCAAATTGTCGGGCGGTGAAAAGCAACGTATTTCCATAGCCCGGGCACTGATACGGAACCCACGCTTACTGATTTTTGATGAAGCCACCAGTGCGCTTGACTCGCTCACCGAAGAAGCCATCACGGAAACCGTAAGGGATCTATCCGGCGAACGGGAGCAGATCACCGTGCTCATTGCGCATCGGCTGTCTACCATCATGCATGCCGACCGGATTATCGTTTTGGAAAAAGGAAAGATTGCAGAGGTAGGGACGCATGACGAATTGGTAGACGCGCGCGGGCTATACTACGCCATGTGGCGGCAGCAGATCGGCGAACGCCGTTAATAGCGGGGCGGTCTCCCTTACTCCAGGCCCAGATTGAACGTTTTCCGGAGGACATCAAGCGTGGGGTTTTTCGCTGCCATAGCTTGGTATTTCTCCTGTGCGGTATAGGGCTTACGGGCAGTGTCGCTTTTCATCTCTATGGGGATAAGGTCTATCGCAAAATTCCGCAAATTCGTCCGCAGCTCATTAAGGATATCGATTTTAGATGAACTTAACAGATCGTGCTGGATAGGATTTTCAATCACCACACCAATCTGAAAGTCCGGCAGGAGCTGCGGCGCATTGGCCGTCATCAGTGTAAACAGATTGATTTTATTCTCCGCTTTGAGCGTATCTGCCAACGCATGCCAATGTTGGAGCAGCGTTTCATGGTCGAACGGCTGACGCTCTGTCCCGTTGAGCAACTCCGGCTCATCGGTGGTTTCTTCGTCGGACTGCTTGTCGGCTAAAATATTATTGAGGTCGGGAATGGCGTTACTGAGCTTCACATTGCCCCAGGACCGGGCTTTTGGTGCGGCGGGCCGGACATCGACATCCTGCGCCCCCGGGCCGGCATCCCCCGGATGTTGAACAGCGGTTGCCCCGGCCGACTGAGGGCTGACGACTGAGGGCTGACGACTGACGACTGACGACTGACGATCATCGACTGCCCCCTGCGTCAGCGTAGGCTTTTTTTTTTCCGCCACCTCCCCGAGCGGCTGCGAAGGCCCATTTTTGGCCAGTTGGATCGCAGCAGAAATATGGCACATCTTCAAGAGGGCCAATTCCACCTGTAGGCGCTGGTTTTTGCTCGTGCGGTAGTTGACTTCGCAATGGTTAGCGATGTTGAGCGCCGATAATAATAAACCGGGCGACACTTGCTGCGACTGTTGCAGGTAACGTTGACGGATGGTATCGCTGGTATCCAACAGCTTCAACGTAGCGGGTTCCTTCGACACCAGTAAGTCGCGGAAATGCGAACCTAAGCCGGCAATAAAATGGCTTCCGTCGAAGCCGTGTGCTAGGATCTCATCGAAAATAAGCAAGGCCGATGCCGAGTCTTCCTGGATAATGGCATCGGTAAGCCGGAAGAAATAATCGTAATCGAGGATATTAAGGTTGTCGATAACCGCCTGATAGGTCACCTCTTTATTAGAGAAGCTCACAATCTGGTCGAACATCGACAGCGCATCACGCAATCCACCATCAGCTTTCTGGGCAATGATATGCAATCCGTCCGGATCGTACGACACGCCCTCCTTATCCGCTATCGAGGCCAAGTGAGTGGCCATATCGGCCACCTTGATGCGGTTAAAATCGAAAATCTGACATCGAGAGAGGATAGTGGGCAAAATCTTATGTTTTTCCGTCGTGGCGAGAATGAATATCGCGTAGGCGGGCGGCTCTTCGAGCGTCTTCAGGAACGCATTGAAGGCCTGCTGCGACAGCATATGCACCTCATCGATGATGTAGATTTTATACCGCCCCGTCTGCGGCGGGATGCGTACCTGATCGATCAAGCTCCGGATATCATCGACCGAATTGTTCGATGCCGCATCCAACTCATGGATACTGAAGGAATTGCCGTTCAGGAACGACTTGCAGCTATCGCACTGCCCGCAGGCCTCCAGGTCATCGCCCAGGTGCTCGCAGTTGATGGTCTTGGCCAAAATACGGGCACATGTCGTTTTGCCTACCCCCCGCGGACCACAAAACAGGAACGCCTGTGCCAATTGCTTATTTTTAATGGCATTCTTGAGGGTAACGGTGATATGCTGTTGACCAACCACGGAGTCGAACGTGGCGGGGCGGTATTTCCGGGCCGAAACGATAAAATTATCCATCGGTACGAAGATAGAAATTTTGGATAAATTAACACGACTGTTATTACCGTTCTACGGTATTAATCGCTATGTTTGCTTGTGGCAAAACAATACATTATGCACATATACGGAATAAAAAACTGCAACACCGTGAAAAAGGCCCTCACGTGGCTGGATGAAAACGGCATCCCCTATACGTTCCATGATTTCAAGAAGGAAGGCATTACTTTGGCTAAATTGGAGGCATGGGAACAACAGGTTGGCTGGGAACCTTTAGTCAACAAACGCGGCACCACATGGCGGCAGCTTCCAGCCGAAGCGCAAAGCGCTGTGGTGGACGCCGCTTCGGCCAACGCCTTGATGCAAGAAAAAACCAGCGTGATCAAGCGGCCGGTGATTGAAACGTCGAACGGTATCGTGGTAGGATTCGATACCGCTGAGTATGAAGCCAAATTAAAGTAATAAGCAGACCAACATCGTACAGCATGAACAACTTACGCGTAGCAGCCATTACAGCCATGGTGATAGTGGCCGGATTTTCTCCCGTCACAGGACAGGCACAAACCATCACCAGCAATTACGATTACACCGAAGCATTCAATCCATTTTTTTACAGCAATAACGGCACGGCATACCGTTCGGCAAGCGGCATGCCCGGGCCCGACTACTGGCAGAATGCCGTTGATTATAAAATCAGTGCCCGGCTGAACGACCAGACTAATGAAATCACCGCAACGGTAACGCTTGAATATACCAACAATAGTCCGGACGAGATGGACTTCATCTGGCTGCAGTTGGACCAGAATATGTTTTCGCAGGAAGGCCGTGGCCACCTCATTGTACCGCTTACGAAAAGCCGGTACGGCGATGCACGCTCGGACTTCGACGGCGGCTATGACATCCACGCCGTAAAACTGGGCAATGGGACAGCCGCCGAACACCTCATCACCGATACGCGCATGCAAGTCTTTTTGCCGGAGCCCCTGCAGCCCAACGGCGGTAAAACAGCCATAACCATCGATTACTCGTATATCGTTCCCACGCATGGGGCAGACCGTACAGGCGTGCTGGAAACGAAGAATGGTAAGATTTTTGCCATCGCACAGTGGTTTCCGCGCGTCGCCGTATATGACGACGTGTTGGGCTGGAACGTACAGCCCTACACCGGACCGGGCGAATTTTACCTGGAGTTCGGTGATTATGAGGTTGAAATCACCGCTCCGGCCAATCACATCGTGGTGATGGGTGGCGAACTGCTCAACCCGAAAGACGTATACACCGATGAGCAGGTGAAACGGCTGGAACAGGCAAAAAAAAGTGATGAAACCGTCATCATCCGATCGGCCGAAGAGGTAACGCAACCCGATTCCCGGCCACAGAACGCAAAAGAACTTACCTGGAAATTTAGGCTCCGGAATGCCCATGACGTCGCATGGGCTTCGTCGCCCGCCTTTATCGTGGATGGCGCGAAGATTAACCTGCCCAGCGGCAACACGTCGTTGGCGCTGTCTGCATATCCTGTAGAGAGCAACGGCGGCAATGCTTGGGAACGCTCGACCGAATATACCAAAGCATCTGTAGAATTCTATTCCGACTTGCTGATGGAATACCCCTACCCTGTAGCTATCAATGTAGCCGCCGATATCGGTGGGATGGAATATCCGGCCATCGTCTTCTGCAGTTATAAATCAAAAGGCAGCGGGCTTTGGGGGGTCACCGATCACGAATTCGGCCACATTTGGTTCCCGATGATTGTGGGGAGCAATGAGCGGCTCCATGCTTGGATGGATGAAGGGTTCAACACCTTTATCAATGACTTATCTACCGAAGCCTTCAATAACGGAGAATATCACCGCCCCATGGGCGATGCCAACCGAATGGCCCAGGCCTTGACACGGCCCGACCTGGAGCCTGTGATGAGCACCCCCCAGAACATGCAAGAAAGCAACATCGGTGTACTTGCCTATTACAAGCCCGGCTTCGGCCTCACGCTGCTACGCAATGAAATACTCGGCCCCGAACGTTTCGACCGTGCTTTCAAAGCTTACCTGCACCGCTGGGCGTATAAGCACCCAACGCCGGACGACTTTTTCCGTACGATGGAAAATGTAGCAGGTGAGAACCTGAATTGGTTTTGGCGGGGCTGGTTCAAACACAACTGGCGGTTCGATCAAGGTATCGCTATGGTTATACCCGAAGCTAGCGAAGCAAATGAGCGCGCGTTGATTACCATCGTGAACCACGAAAAAATGCCAATGCCGGTAGTAGCCGATATTACGACCGAAAGCGGCAAGGTTCACCGCGTGAAGTTGCCGGTGGAAATATGGGAACGGAACACGACATGGACGTTCAAAGCGCCTACCGACGAACGGATCGTTGCGGTCCAGTTGGATCCGGATAAGGTTTTCCCCGACCATAACCCGGATAACAACCGCTGGGAAAGCACCGAACAATAGCTCGCAAAATACGTTAAGCATATTATGCAGGGCTTTAGATTGACAATATTCTTCTGGCTATTTTCTGTGTCGGCCTGGGCACAGGATACCGTATTGAACGGCTATGTGCTCGAATTGGGCAGTGGTGAGCCGCTGCGCTATGTAGAAATCGAAAACCTCAGGACGGGGGCCTCGACAGCGAGCCGCGAAGATGGCGCTTTCTCCATTGCCGTCGAGAAAAACCAGCGCCTCCAATTCGCGTATCCCGGCTATCGGACCGACACATTGGTAGTTATCGAATTTGGCGTTAAACGGGTATACCTTACGCCCGACGGCAGTACCATTCAGCTCGATGAGGTGCAGATACAGGCGATGACCGACAGTCGATTAGAAGCCGAGATAAAACGGGCGGAAGAAGAGGGCAAATTTACTGACGTATCCCAGCACCGTGGTGGCATTCGCATATCGCCGTCCCGGTGGTTCGGCCACTCCGGGCGCCAAGCCCGCCAGCGCTACGAACTGCTCCTCGCCGAAAGGGAACGCAGGCAAGTTGATGCTCGCTTCACCCGTGCAGCCATCACGGCGGTGACGCCATTAGAAGGGGAAGACCTTGAGCTTTACATGACGAAATACCGACCTTCGGCCGAATACCTTTCTACAGCCAACGACGCCGACCTTCGGCTCTATATCATGGACACCTATGCGGCATTCAAAGCCCTGACCCCGGCAGAACGGGCGGCTATCAACGCTCCCACGAAAGAAGAAAAACGGTAGCAGTGTAGTGGCCTACACGCTGCCGGCCCGCTCTACGCGGAATGCGACCTTACAGATTGCCCCGTAGGAGGCAATCTCCCCGTCCTTTACGTGTACCTTGAAATCCTTTACATACACCGAGTCGATATTGGAAACGGTGGCTGACACTTCTTTCACGGCGTTGCGGATAGCATCATCAAAACCGGAATTGGACGAGGCGATTACCTCGATTACTTTCACTACAGCCATAACGAGTTTATTTAATGTTCGTTACAGGTAAACATACCGCAAAGCATTTTGTTTGCCGCGTGCTTGCAGGGCAAATCAATTAAACGACTGCCGGAAGGCGAGCGGGCTTTGGTCTGTCTTTGCCTTGAACAATTTACTGAACGACTGTGGGTGCTCGAATCCCAACCCATAGGCGATTTCCGATATGGAAAGGCTGGTAGTGGAAAGTTGTTCCTTGGCCTTTTCGATCAACTTGTTTTGAATGTGTTGCTGGGTTGTCAGACCGGTAAGCATCCGGAGCATAGACGTCAAATAATCTGGCGATACATTCAGCTCGTCGGCAACGGATTTGACCGAGGGCGGGCCCTCCATTAACCGGTCCTCGTCATCCAGATACGCCGAGAGGAACGCTTCAAGCCGGTCTAGCAGGTGATGGTTGTTGATTTTCCGCGTGATAAACTGGCGTTGGTAGAACCGGTCGGCATAATTGAGTAAGGTCTCGATTTGCGAGATGATGATGTTTTGGCTGAATTTGTCGATGTTTTCCCGGTATTCCCGTTCAATATTTCGGAAGATACCGAGGATAATCGTTTCCTCTTTTTCGGATAGGAACAGTGATTCATTGACTTGATAGCCGAAGAATGCGTACTTGCGGATGTTCTTTGCCAGCTGCGTGTTCCAGAACAGGTCGGGGTGCACCTGCAGGAGCCAGCCCGAAGGCGGGGGCGCTTCGCCGTAGTCAAACATTTCCACTCGGAACACCTGTCCGGGTGCGATGAAAGACATCAGCCCTTCGTCGAAATCATATTCCTGCTGGCCGTATCTGAACTTGCCACACACATCCCTTTTCAACCCAATGGTATAGAACTGTTGCACCCAACTGATGTGGTTCTTTTCGGTTGTGTGCTTTACCAGGCTATAATCCACCAGGCTGATCAAGGGATGCAACGGTTTCGGAAGCCCGTGCAGCCTATGAAAATCAGTGATCGTACGGATCTGCTGTGGTTCGTTATGATGCGCCTGCGACATTTCCAGCTGCTAATTTACGAATTTCCGGTTTCAAACTTGCTATAGTGCCTGCCCGCCCGACACCTCGATGCGCTGTCCGTTTACCCAATAAGCATCAGGCGTGCAGAGGAAAGCGACAACCGGCCCGATATCCGTTGGCAGACCAACACGGCCTAGTGCGGTAAGGCTAGCAATTTGGCTGTTCATCTCCTTGTTATCCCTTACACGGCCACCGCCGAAATCCGTTTCAATTGCCCCGGGTGCCACTACATTTACCCGGATTTTCCGTTCACCCAACTCTTTGGCCAGATACCGGGAATGTGTTTCCACGGCTGCTTTTAGCGCCCCGTAAACCGCCGATCCGGGGTTGATGATACGTGTCAATCCGGAAGATATGTTGACGATGCCACCGCCGTCATTCAAAAAGGGCAGTGCTTTTTGTGTCAGGAAAAACACGCCTTTGTAATGGATGTGATATAAGGTATCCATTTGTTCTTCGGTAACTGCCGTAACGGGCGCGTACAGCGCGGTGCCTGCGTTGTTGATCAGGAAATCAAAATTCGGGGTTCCGTTTTCTTCCACGAGTTTCCTGGTTAACCGATGTATGAAACTGTCGAACTGACCCACGTCGGCCGTATCCAACGGAAACGCGACAGCTTTCCTTCCCAACGATTGGATTTCGGCAACGACCTGTTCGGCCGCTTCCCGGTTGCTATGGTAAGTGATGGCTACGTCTATCCCCTTTTTTGCAACGTTGATCGCCATGTCTCTACCTAAACCGCGGCTACCGCCCGTTATCAGTGCAATTTTTCTTTGTCCGTTCATAGTTCTCCTTTTTCGTTTCCACAAATGTCGGGCGTTCGGGCTGCATCGACGTAACCGAATCCGCGTATTTTGTATTCGGATCCGGCGCAACCGCATCAGTACCGGATTACCTACAAGCGCACAAGCAAAAGGGCTACTCTTTTTAGAGTAGCCCCATCCTGATTTCCTGAAATTTCTCGTCTTGTGCGGAAGAGCAGATTCGAACTGCCACGCCCGTAGGGCGCCACCCCCTCAAGATGGTGCGTCTACCAATTTCGCCACTTCCGCAAGAGGATTTACTGGCGCAAAAATAAGGT
>Ga0079224_100002292_pt1 | contig 23093 bp, 17 predicted proteins | sample Stecom2015_FD_80414 | JGI IMG/M metagenome (GOLD analysis project Ga0079224, IMG submission 80414) | Agricultural soil microbial communities from Utah to study Nitrogen management - Steer compost 2015 | ecosystem: Environmental > Terrestrial > Soil > Agricultural land | place: USA: Utah... | reverse complement strand
TGCGGTCGGCGCTGGCGGTGCGTGACGCCGTCGGCGAGCCGCGGGCGCTTCATGTGCGTGATGCCGTCGGCGAGCAGTGGGCGCTTCATGTGCGTGATGCCATCCGCGAGCAGCGGCCGCTTCATGTGAGTAATTCCGTCGGCGGCGGCGATATTGCACAGCAAAGCGCTCGCGGCGGCGACGGAGGCGATGAGAAACCTACGCATCTGTTCTTCTCCCCTTAGGACGACTTCTTCCGGTCATTGACACAACCAAAGCTAACTGTGATGCGCGTCACAATCAACTGCTTATGTCGAGTAAATGAGGGGGATAAGGAGGATCGGGCGGTCAGGGAAAACCCTTACATAGGCCCCGCCGATCTCGCCTGAGGGGCCGCCTGCGGCGGCCAGAGTGGAGGCTGCTTCTCAGGAATTCTGCAAAAACACGTGCAGAATGTGAGGCAAGTAACTGTGCCTGCGGCTTAACCCTGCCCCAGGGGCAGCCTCGGGAAGCGTGATCGGCCGCTTCGAGAGGGACTCTGGAAGGGAGAAATCAGTTTCCGGCGCCCCGTAGTTAACATAAGAATGGCTGTAACGTCCGACAACCTTGCCCGGAACCGACCGCTCACCCGCACGCTGGGGACGTCCCTGCGCGCGGAGAGCTTTCCGGAGGGACGGGAGCTCATCGGCCGGGTAATCGCCAACTACCGGTTGGTGGAGGTGCTGGGTCGCGGCGGCAGCGGGGCCGTCTACCTGGCGGAGCGCGCCGACCAGCAGTTCTCCGGCAAGGCCGCTGTCAAAGTCATCGATCGAACCGCCTTGTTCGATCTGGGTCTGCGCCTCCGCGCCGAGCGTCAGATCCTGGCGACGCTGAACCACCCCAACATCGCGCGCCTGCTGGACGCCGGTGAGACCGAAGACGGTCAGCCTTACCTGGTGATGGAGTACGTCGAGGGCCAGAGCCTCGATCGCTACTGTGACGAGCGGCGCCTCGATCTGACGCAGCGCCTGCGGCTGTTCATCGAAATCTGTGCAGCCGTGCAGTATGCGCACCAGAACCTGATCATCCATCGCGACATCAAGCCAGCGAACGTTCTCATCACCGCGGACGGCGCGCCCAAGCTGCTGGATTTCGGCATTGCGAAGCTGCTGCATACCGGCGTGGATCTGGGCCGCACGGCCGAGCTGACCCGCATGAACGATCGCGTGCTCACGCCCGAGTACGCGAGCCCGGAACAGATCACAGGCGGCGCGATCACGACCGCCAGCGACGTCTACTCGCTCGGCGTGGTGCTGTATCAGCTGCTCACCGGCCTGCGTCCCTACGCCCTTCCTGATTCATCGAACCAGCTCGAGCTCGAGCGCGCGATCTGCGTGATCGACGCGCCGCGCCCCAGCGCTGCAGTGCACCGCGCCATGCACGCGCCTCGCAGTCCGGCCGCGCCGGACTTCGCCGAAAGCGCCGCGTTACGGCGCCTGACTCCCGAGAAGCTGCGCCGCAGGCTGATCGGCGATCTCGACGCCATCGTCATGCGCGCGCTGCGCAAGGAGCCCGAACACCGCTACAGCTCGGTCGAGCGGCTGGTCGCGGACATTCGCGCTCACCTGTCGAACGAGCCGGTGCAGGCTCGCCAGGGCAATTGGATTTATTTCACGCAGAGATTTGTGCGCCGCCATACCGTGGCCGTGGCGGCGAGCGCCGGATTCCTGGTGTTTCTGGCCGGCGTCGCGATCGTGATGTCCATCCAGCGACAGAACATCGCGGCGGCTCTCGAGCAGGCGATGCACGACCGCGAGCGAGCCGAGAAGGTTTCGCAGTTCATGCTGAACATTTTCAGCGCGGCCGATCCTTTCACGAACTTTGGACGCGAGCCTACTGCGCGCATTCTGCTCGACCAGGCTGCGCGTGACATTCAGAACGATCTTACTCAGCAGCCGGACGTGCGCGCGCGCCTGCTCGAAGCGATCGGGCGTTCCTACCGGCGCATGGGGCAGCCCGACCGCGCTGTCGTCTACTTGCAGGAAGCGCTGGAGATCAAACGCAAGGATCCGCATGAGGCCGCCGGCGTCGCCTCCATCGTGACCGAGCTGGCCATCGCCATGCGCGAGGAGGGGCGTATCGATGAGTCCGATCGTTATTTCAGCGAAGCTCAGGCGATTTCGTTGCGGCTCCAGGAAGATCGCTCCGAAGCGCACGCGGAGCTGCTGGTGGATCTCGCCCGGCTGGAGAAGGTGCGTGGTCACACGCCGCAGGCGCTCGAGTACGCCGCCCAGGCTCTCGAGCTGATGCGCGCCCTCAAAGGGCCTTCCGAGCCGGCGATCGGCGCGATTCTCGCTGAAATGGCCAACATCATGGTGTGGGCCGACGACCTTGCGGGGGCCGAGCGCGCGGCTCGCGAAGCGGTCGAGATCTACCAGTCGGTCCCTGACCACCATCCCGACCGCGTCATGGCTGATTATGTGCTTGGCGACATTCTCTTCTACCGCGGCCGGATCGACGACGCGGCGGTGCTGTTCGAGCGCGCCCTGGCGGCTCAGAGGCGCTTGTACGGATCGGTCAACAACACCGTCGCGGACACGCTTGCGTCGCTTGCGCAGGTGCGCATCGCGCAGAACAAATTGACCGATGCAAGCGAGTTGATCACCGAGGCTCTCGAGGCGCACCGGGCGTCCCAGAGCACCGCGTACCTGAAGATCGGCTACCTGCAGACCATGCTGGCCACGCTGTGGATGAAGAAATCGAGATTCGCTGAAGCCGAGCAACTACTGCGCGATACGCTCGATCTGTACGCGCAGCACGTTCCGCCCGACCACCAATACGTCGCGTCTAGCGAACACTATCTGGGCGAGGCTTACCTCGCGCAGCGAAAATTCGCCGCAGCCAGTGAAGTGCTCGGCGCGGCCGCACAGCGCTGGACGCGCGCCGGGGCGCCCGCATGGCGTTCGGCCCGTTCCGCCAGCGCGCTGGGTGAGGCGTTGTACGAGCTGGGCCGCATGGAAGAGGCCGAGCAGCACCTTGTGAGCAGCTATCGTGAGCTGCGCGCCGAAGTCGCCGCCGACAGCGAGAGCAAGCGCGTCGCGCGGGAGCGCATCACCAGGTTCTATGAAGCGACCGGTGAGCGAGGCAAGCTGGAGGCGCTGCTGCGCGAAACGCGCGGCTGATCGCAATCGAGCCGCATCTCGTCAGCGCGATCGCGAGGCCGCAGATCGAAAAGCATCGACGGCGCCATGCATCGCGAATCGCGAACACACGACGCCGAGGATGGTCGCGTCAGCCTCCCGCGCCTTTCCTGTACTCCTGCATGCGCCGCTCCATCTCTTCCGGCGGCACGTCTTCGATCTGCGTTGCGATCATCCAAACGTGACCGAATGGATCTTTCAACGTCCCGGAGCGCGCTCCGTAGAATTGATTCTTGACCGGCTGCAGCTCCTGCGCGCCGTTATCGAGCGCCTGGCGGAAGATCTTGTCGACATCTTCGAGATAGACCACCAGGCTTACCGGCGCGCCGCCCGCGGCCTGCGGACCGCGATGGCCCATTTCCGGCTGCTCGTCCGCCAGCATGACAGGCGAGTCGCCGATGCGAATCTCCGCGTGGGCGATTTTGCCGCGGGGACCCTCCATGCGCATGAGCTCCGTCGCGTTGAACGCGCGCTTATAGAAGTCGATCGCTTGCGCGGCGCCGTCGACGATGAGGTACGGTGTGACCGAGTGATAGCCCTCTGGAATTGCCTTGACAGCCATCGGCGCCTCCTGACGTTCGTCAGTGCGAGCAGTGTGTTGATTCTAGTCCTCGAAAGCCCGGTGGGGGCGCCCGGCCGCCCAAATAGCCTCTGCTGCGATTTCCAGGCGCGAACCACAGTGCATCTCGCACTGCGGCGCTTCGCGTGCGCCTCGAAACCACTACAGAGGGATCAGCCTTGTACGCACGAAATGGTTTCTTTGACGACGGGCGCGCATCAGCCGGTCCACGCCGCGCGCGTCGCGCCCTCGCCGCGACGCTTCAACACCTGCGCCCGAGTGGCGCCGTCCGCCGGGAACCAGAGTTCCAGCCGCGATGAGTCCACGCCGGCGTCCTGCGGCGGCCCGAAGCTGCTTTGCACGATGATGAACGAGAGCGCGCCGATTTCAGTGTCGAACGCGAGCTCGCACCATGGCTTGCCGATGCAGTCCAGCCGGGGTTGCTGCAGGCCGAACCGCTCCCGCAGCTTGTCTGCATAAGCGTCCACTCGCGGCGTGAGCGAGGGTCGTAGCCATTGCTCCCTGCGCAGGAGATTGAGGAACGTTCCAGCCGCGCGCTCTGGCTGACGCATCCTGCTGAACAGACCCTCCGGGTCGACCAGCGCGTCGATCATGTCCATTCCACCGTTGTCGTAGATCCGGGACCAGTACGCCGGCATCAGCACGGTCCACAGCCAGCGCGCGCCGCGATTCATGTCGACTACGTAACGATCGACATCGAACACCAGCGCCGCGAACGGATCGTGCGCTGAAATGACCTGACGCAGCGCAGCTCGCACCGGCGTCAGACATTCGCTGGAGGACATCGCTTCGGCGTCTGCGGGCGAGAAGCCGGCGAGGATGAGCGCGGCGTTCCTGAATGACGGCGGCGCGGCCGCCTCGTCCATCCACGCCAGCAACATTCGCCGGCTCGGCCTGGTGCGGCCGAGCTCCAGGAGCGACACCTGCTGTCGTGATACGCCCAGGCGCAGCGCCATCTCGAGCTGGGTGATTCGTTGTCGTGTGCGCGTATGACGCAACAGGTCCGGGAGGCTCACGTGACATGCTCTGCGAAATCGCCGGCGCTAGTCTGGCGGTTCGTCAGCTCGCGCACGAACGCCTCGAACGTCGTGCCCGTGGTGTTCTCCGGAGTGCGTCCCCGCAGCGGACCTACCGACCGCTCATTGATTGCGTGCGCCATTTCGACATAGCACTGAGCGAAGCTCGGCGACGCCCCAAATGCTTCCAGCAACGCCGCCATGGCTTCGTAAGGCAGTTGCGCGTACCGCATATGTCCGACGCCGAGCGTCTTGGCGACCGCGCCGGCGATCTCGACGTGCGTGATATCGCGCGGCCCGAGCAGCTCCTGGATCATCACGCCGCTCCACTGGTCGTCCAGAAGTGCGCCCGTCGCGGCCTGCGACACATCACGCGCGGCCACCATTGGGATGGGGAGATTCGCATCGATCGCGCCCGCGAGATAGCCCTCCTGCGCCGCCTGCGCAATCTGTGCGGAGAAGTTTTCGAAGAATGACGCCGGCCGCAACAGCCACAGGTCCACATCGGTCAGGCTTCGCAGTCGCTCTTCCTGGGCGCGCAGGCCCGCGATCACTCCGGTGCGACGATCCTTGTCGGCGCCAATGCTGCTCAATGCGACTACTCGCCTTACTGCGCTCGACCGCAGTGCGCCAACGATCGATTCGCCTATCGCGTCTTGCGCTGCGCGATAGTCGCGTGCGCCTGGGTCCGCAGTGAGCAGCACGTAAGCGGCGTGCGCGCCTCGTAATGCGCCTGCGAGAAAATCTTCGTCGCTGGCGTCGCCGATCGCAGCCTGCGCGCCGCGCGAGATCAACGGCTCGAGCTTCTCGCGCGATCTGCCGATCGCTCGCACCTGGACGCCGCGCGTGAGCAGCGCTTCAGCAACGCCGCTTCCGGTATTTCCGCTTGCGCCCATGACAGCAATCATGATCGGGCTCCTCGCGCAGAACTAGAAGGACTTCTAGTGCATCGAGATCACAGGCAAGACTGGATCAGAGGCTCGCTAGAGTGACCGTTGCGCGCCGACGCTGCAACTATCTCGGACGCCGAGTTTTGCAAGATGCGGTGCAGAACCTCGCATCATCGACGCTCCCGCAGCGTTCGGCGTCGAGATCCATGTCGTGCTCTGGGCAAAGATGTTCACGTATGCGAATCGTCGCCGAGAGAGAGATGCGACTTTCTAGCACATCGTCGCACTAATACATGGCTCGCGCGGACGCCTCCTGAACTATCTTGCATTCAACGGCGAAGCGATTCGCCCTCGTATGCATTCAGCGACACGGAGGTTCTCCCATGGCTCATCGCAACATTCACGACATCGAGCGCACCGTTCGCCAGCGCGGACAGGGCATGAGCGAGTACATCATCATCACCGCGCTGGTCGCGGTCGCGGGCATCGGTCTGTTCGCGGCGTTCGGCGACGTGTTGCAGAACCAGATGGCCGGCATGAGCCGTGAGATGGCGGGCCAGTCCGCCGCGCAGGACATCAGCGACGCACAGGCCTCGGCGCAAACGGCGCAAGACCGAGCGGCGCAGGCGGACGGCCTGTCGAATTACAACCAGCAGACCAACGCGTCGAACTGACTGTCGGCGTCGCGAGGAGCGGCTGATGCCTCGTTCTGGTCTCTCGCCGTCCGGACAGCGCACGCGCCCTGCCGTACAGGCGCGTGCAGCGGCCTTCGTCGCAGGCGAGCGTCGCTCGCGGGCTCTGCCGGGTGAGCTGCGTTGGCGCCCGAGGCGATGCGCAGCCGGTCAGATCGCACCGCTCGCTCTGTTCGGCGTCCTCATCGCCAGCGCGGCGCTCATTCTGATGTTCAACACCGGGCAGCAAGTCACCGAGCGTTCGCAGGTGGCGAACGCAGCGGACGCTGCAGCGTACAGCGGCGCCGTGTGGACTGCGCGGCATCTCAATTTCATGGCCTACACGAATCGAGCCATGCTGGCCAATCACTTGGCGGTCGGTCACCTCGTCTCCTATGTGAGCTGGGCGCGCTATGTACATGACTCCGTCGACCATATCGATCGCCTCACGCAATGGATTCCGTACGTTGGCCGCTACATAGACATCGTCCAGCAAGCTGCATCTCACGTGCGTGCAGGCGCGGAGCGCGGCGCCGCAATTGCAATTCCTGCGATCGACGCCTGGAACGGAAGCTTCCGCGCCGCGCAGATCGAAGCTCGAGCGTCGCTCGCTCTCGACGGCCTCACTGAGCTCATGCAGCAGACAGCTCGTAGGCACGACCCGCAGATTCGCATCAATGATGCGGGCGAACTGTCCGCTCTGCCTACCGAACTGCGCTCGTTCATCGACGCTCAGCTCATCGGCCGACTAGGTTCAGCGCCGATGTTCGTTCGCGCCTACGCCGCTGGTGAGGACGGCAATGCGCTCGAGGAGCTCATCTCCTCGAGCCTGCGAACCAATCGCGATCTGCAGCGGTGGATGCAGGGCGAGCGCGGCTGGCGGGAGAATCTCATCGTCGCGCAATTGCGCAAGCGGGGCGCCACATCAACGTATCAATCTAAGACCAGCGCCGATTGGCGGGCCGGGGATCAACTCCAGTACCGCACACGCGGCCTGTTCGGCTGGCGACGCTGGCGGCGCATCGGCGTGGGTCAAGCGAGCGCCCGTGAATTCACCGGCGGCTATGCGGGCGTTCCGTCGTACCACAACTTGGCCGGGCCGCCAGGACATCGCTCGTTGTTCATCGTCGCGGTAGCCACGAAGCGCCAATCCGCCGTGCCTACCGTGAACGCGTTCGGCCTGACGACAGCCGCAAGGCCGCTTGCGGTTGCGGCGGCTGCTCGGGTGCGCTTCCGCCGTCCTCATAGTGGATTCGATCCGCTGGGCTCCCGCCAAAGCGAGTATGCAAACCTCTTCAATCCCTTCTGGGAAGCGAGTCTGGCGCCGCTGGAAGAGGCGGCAGGCGTCCAGGGCGAGTCATGAAGGCGCGATCCATGAACGAGAGACACGTGCAAAGCGGTTCTTCGGGCGCCACAGCAAGAGCACGCGCGTCGCGACCGACCAGAGGATGCGACCTGAGGGGCAGCAGCGGCGCGGCCATGACGGAAACCGTGCTCGCGTTGCTGGCGCTGACGCCGTTCATCGTCGGGGCGCCGCTGCTCGGCAAACAGCTCGATATCAAGCATAAGAGCATGGACGCCGCGAGATACGGGGTTTGGGAGCGGACTGTGTGGCGAAGTCATGGATCGAGCAATCGAAAGGGCGATCTCGAGCTGCTGCTCGAGCTTCGCGACAGGACGCTCGGAAATCCGCGAGCCGGAATAACGCCGGTCGCGCACTTGCAGTCGCATGGGATTTCCGAGAACCCGCTGTGGCGCGACGGTCAGCGACGTCGACTGCTCGACTACGAGGAAACGGGCGCGCCGGCGTCGGTCGCGCATGAAGATGAGCGTGCGCCGGTGGACGTGGGAACTCTGCTCGCGCCAGCAATTGCGCACGGCGGCGGTCCACTGAGCTCGGCCGAAGGCTTGCTCCAGGTGAGCGCTCTGGGCCTGGATCGGCGCTCGTTCGCGAGCAATGAAACAGCGGTCGCCATTCGTCCCTTCATTGCGCAAGTGGTTGGTCGCCGGCGGCTGGACGCCGTTCATGAACCCGACGAGGCGCCCGTGCGGTTGCTCCAGAGCGCGTCGGGCGCAATTCTGAGCGACGCGTGGTCGGTCAGCGACGAGGACGATTTTCGGCGGCGTGTGGATCGAGTCACCGTAGATGAGCTGATCGACACATTGCAACGGCCGGGGCGTGCGATAGGGATGCAGGCGCTGGGCCGGGGTCGGCCGCTGTACGGTGAAGGTCAGTATGGTTGGGATCCTGACCTGCGGGTTCGATCCGAAGTTCTGCCTGCCGCGTACATCGAGCGCAAGTGAGCGTCGTCATGCATCCGGCGCTTCCTCTGTTCTCGATTCTGGCCATCGGGTCGTCCGCGTCGTTGGAGAGCATCACTCGCAGTCTCCCTGATCTTCAGGCGCCGCCGCAGGGTGAGGCCCGATGGATCGCCCGCAGCATGCGGATGAACGGCCTGCCGATGACCATCAAGGCGATCCGTTCGCCGCATCCGCCGGACGAAGTGCTTCATTACTACGAAGGCTTGAGTCAGGCAGCGGGGGGTAGGCAGACCAGACGTACGAAGAGTGGGCCCTGGCATATGCTCGCCATCGGAACGTCGCAGCATCACATCAGCATTCAGGTTCGGTCCGTCATCGGCGGCAGCGAGGGAGCGATCACCGTCAGCTCGAGACCGGAACGCGAGCGCTCGGCGCTCGACACGGAATTTCCACTGCCGCGCAGCGCCACGATAGTCGCGCTTCAGGAGTACGTGGACTTCGGTCGTCGGACCGAGCTCATTGCGCTCACGAGCCCCCGCTCCGTGGCGAGCGAAGCGCAGGCGGTGCGTCATGCGCTATCAAGCAGCGGCTGGCGCCTGATTCGCGACGGACGCGGCGTCGAGACGCGCCGGACACGCGTCATCGAGGCGCAGAAGGGCGCCGAGCTCGCGCTGCTCACCATCCTCCCGGATGAAGTTCAGCGGGGAGGCGCCGCGATCGTGATCGTGTGGAGCAAGGAATGAGACAAGGCCGCCAGGCGGGGTCAGTGCTCACGGAGTACGTCGCGGTGCTTCTCGGGCTCATGGTCGTATGGCGAGGACTGGACGCCATGCTTTCGTTGCTGCGTGAGCATTACGACGAGTACGCCTGGACGCTGATGATTCCATTCTGATGACTGTGCTCACGGAGGAGCACACATGAAATCGAACGTCGCTACGGCCCTGCTGATGGGAGGAGCGTTGCTCGCTGCAGGCGCTGCAGCGTATCTATCCGACACGTATGTTCGAAAGAGCGTGGAAGCGCATCGCGCGGAATTGAACGCGCAATACACCCCTGTGAGCGTCGTGGTTGCGAGCACCGATCTGCGGCCGGGCGCACTGTTGTCCAGCCAGACTGCCGCGCTGCGCGAAGCGCCCAAGGCGTTCTTGCATTCGGACGCCGTCACCGCCGACGAGTGGAACAGCGTTGCGGGACGCGTGCTCGTCCGTCCCATTCGCAGCGGCGAGCCGCTGCTCATGTCGCATCTCGCGCAGCACGCTGGCGCAGGATTCTCGTCGCACCTGCCGCCTGGCGAGCGGGCGCTTACGCTGCCGGTCGATGAAGAGTCCTCGATTTCCGGAATGCTCGCGCCCGGCGATCGAATCGACATTCTCTTCACCGCCAGCAGCCGCAACGAACCCGTCACGGCGCCGCTGCTGCTCGATGTAGCGGTGATCGCGACCGGAATGCGTACTTGGATGAACGACGTTCTTCTCCAGGACAAGGACCGCAGCAGTCACTATCGAACCGTCACCCTGTCCGTGACGCCGCAGGACGCGGCGCGAATCACGCTGGCGCAGGAAGCGGGCAAGCTCACGTTCGTACTGCGACGATCGCAGGATCGGACGCCGACGCGACTCGCGCAGGTGACGAGAAGCACGCTGCTGACGGGCGCGCGAGCGACGCCGCGGCTGGCGGCGCGCAGCCGCGTCGAAATCATCCTGGGAGGAACCTGATGGCTGCCCGCCGTCGCAACCGTCGCGCGAGCGCAGCGTGGTTGATCCTGGCGCTCGTGATCTGCGCGCTGGGCGCGCAGATGTGTTCGGCGAACGACGCGGCGGTCAGTCCGCTCGACGCGGCGCCTGTCGGCGTGCTCACAGTCCCGGCCGGCCAGAGTCTGCTGATCCGCTACCCGAATCTGAAGCGCGTCGCCGCCGGGGACGGCGCCGTCATCGACATCAAGGTTTTCGACGATACGCAGGAGATTCTCGTCCTTGCGCGGCAGGAAGGTGTGACCGACCTGCGGATCTGGGGGCGCGACGGCCAAACGATCGCCTATCTCGTCAAAGTCCTGGGCCTGATGGAGCCGGAACCCGGACCGCCCGAATTGCGCGAGGCCGCCACCATCCTGATCAAGGCCAAGCTGATCGAGGTGAAGAAGTCGGTGCTGCGCGACTTCGGCGTCGACTGGGCGGACGTGGCGGCCGGCCCGGTGTTCGGTTCGCTCGATGAGTTCGTCAGCAACGAACACTTCCGCATCGTTCCCGAGGGGGTAGAGGGTCTGGGAAACCTGCCGCTGCAGCTTGGGACGAACAATCACTACTTCTCTCTGACCACGTCCATCGATTCGATGATCCATCTGCTCGTCAACAACGGCGACGCACGGTTGCTTGCGGAGCCGACGCTATCGTGCATCGACGGCGGCCAGGCGGATTTCCTGGTGGGCGGCGAAGTGCCCATTCCCGTACAAAATCAGGACGGCGCACTGAATGTCGTGTTCAAGCAGTTCGGCGTGATACTGAACGTGGCGCCGCGCTCCAACGCGGCAGGTCTGATCCGCACGCGGCTGGGCGTCGAAGTGAGCAGCGTCGACAAGGCGAATTCCGTGCTCGGCATCCCCGGGTTTGCGACGCGCAAGACCAATACCGAAATGAATGTGCAATCCGGCGCGACCATGGTCGTCGCCGGGCTATTCAGCTCGGAGGACGCCAAGACGGTCGCCAAGACCCCCGGCCTGGGATCGATTCCGGTGCTCGGCGAGCTGTTCAAGTCGCGCCAGTTCCGGCGCGGCGAATCCGAGCTGGTCGTGCTCGTCACTCCACAGCTCATCGAGGCGGGGTCGGCGCCGGTCGATGCGGCCCAGCGTCGCTTCGAAGAGCTCGAGAAGGAATCCAAGGAAGCGCTGAAGCTCAGGCTCACCGACTGAGCGCATCGTATCGAGGGATCGCATGGAAGGGATTCAACGCAGGATGCGTCAGCAAGGCGCTGCGATCGCGGAGGCCGTCATTGCGCTGCCCGTGCTGCTGGCGGCCATTCTCGGGGCAGTGCAATTCGGATTCATCTATCAGGCGAAAGCCACGCTCAATCATGCGAGCTTGCTGGCGGCTCGCGCCGGCGCTGTCGCTCACGCAGAACCCAGTGCAATCCGTCTGGCGCTCGCTCGCGGCCTGGCGCCCCTGCACTCGCCCGACTCGTCGCTCGATGCGCTCATGGGCTCCGTCGCCCGCATCGAGGCCGAGCTTGCGACCAACGCCCGGATTCGCATCCTGAATCCAACGCGCGAAGCGTTCGAGGATTTCGCCGAGCATGTGAACGGCGTGCACGAATTGCCCAACGACAGGCTTCATGCACGCAGTACGGCGCCGGGCCCGCGAAGCGGCCTGAACATTCAGGACGCAAACATATTGCGCGTTCAGGTGACATACGGCTACGAGCTCAAGGTTCCTCTCGTGAACTGGTTCATCGCGCGCACATTGCTGAGCGTGCGAGGCCGGACGACGGACGCGTTCGAGCGCCAACTGTTGCAGCGAACGCTGCTGCCGATCGTGGCCACGGCGACTGTGCGCATGCAGAGTCCGGCGCGATTGAGCGATCTCGTCGTTTCGCGTGCGGACCTGCCGGAGGTCGAGCGGTTCGATGCGGCTTCTGGCCCGCAAGATGAGCCGGATGAACCGGACGATCCACAAGACGATCCCGAAGAGTCGGATCACGACGCCAGTCCGGGAAGCAACCTGGGCGAGGGCTTTCTCGGCTTCGGAGAAGGCGCCGCCGGCGGCGCGGGCGGAGCAGGGTCAGGCGAGGGCGGCGACGCCGACGAAAGCGGCCCGGAGGGCGGTGAGAATGCAGGATCGCCCCGGCAATGTCCTGCAAGCGGGAGCTCGTCGGCGTTTGCGACTGGCGCCGAGTCCGTGTCCACGTCTTCTGGCGCATCACTGCCCGGCGTGGATCTGCCGAGTCTCGCGGTGGGCAATCCGGTTCACGTCGCCACCGGCAACAAGTACCAGCATGAATCCGACATTCCAGCCGCGGTCGGTCCGCTCGCGATTGCGTTCTCGCGCCATTACAACAGCGAGTTGGCGTCGCGCGTCGGTGTAATGGGGGCGGGGTGGCGTCACAGCTACGAAGCGCGCCTGCTTACGCCCAAGGATGGCTCGGCGCACGAGATCGCCATCGTTCAGTCGGACGGGCGGCTGATTCGTTTTGCGGCCGCGCGGGACGCCGCCGGACGTTTTCTCGCGCAGCGCGCCAGCGATGGAGAGCTCGAGACGACTCCGGCAGGGCGCGTCTGGCGCTGGCCCTCGGGTCGTCGGCTTCTGTTCGATGCGTCTGGTCTGCTGCGGGAAATACAGGAAGGAATGGACAGCCTGCAGCTCTCATACGACGAGGCGTATCGGCTGACCAGCGTCACGGACCCTCAGTCACGCGTGCTGCGCTTCTTCTATTACGAAAACGGCCGGCTGGCGAGCGTCGCCGCGTCGCACGGCATGCGGGTGCGCTACGAGTACGATCAGCACGGCAATCTCGCGCGCTCGGTCGATTCGGCGGACACCGTCCGAAGCTACCACTACGAAGATTCCCGGCATCCGAATCACCTGACCGGCGTAAGCGTCGGCTCCTGGTCGCCGCAAGCCTACGGTCCGCCTGCGCCGCCAGAGCGGCTTGCGACATGGGCGTACGACGATCAAGGTCGATCGATTCTGTACTCGGGCGCCGGGGGCGCGGGACGGATCGCGCTGTCATATGCAAAAAAACATACGGATGTGATCGACGCATTCGGAAGGTCCACGAGATATGTTCTCGGGCGCTCCAGCGGGGTCGCGTACGTCGCCGAGGTCCGTGGGCCTGGTTGCGGCGCGTGCACGATGGGCGACGTTTCGTACGAGTACGACGAGCACTTCCAGCTCACGTCTGTGCGGGCCAAGGATTCGCCTGCCATTCATTGGAGGTACGACGAACTTCGTCGACTGGTCGAGCTTCGGCGCGCAGGTCCGGCGCAGCGCGTCGTGCGATTCGCATACGAGGGCGCAAGCCGCCGGCCAACTCTGATCGAGACGGCGAGCGTCAACTCGCAAGGTAGACGAACGACCGAGATCCGTTATCGCGAGGACGGCCAGCTCACGGAAATCCGGGAGCATGGCTACGCGCCAACTGCGGACGGCGCCTTTACGCCAATTGAGCGCCGCATCCTGTTCGATTACACGGCGCCCGGTCGACTGACGGCGGTCGATGGACCTCGCGAAGGCGCGCAGGACGCTCTGCGCATGGAGTACGACGCGCATGGCCTGCTGCTGGCGGTCACGACGCCGGACGGAGATGAGGCGCGAGTCCTGGAGCGCGACGCCCTGGGTCGCGCGACGCGCATCGTCGTATCAGGCTCGCCGGAATGGCGACTTCTCTATGACGCCGCCGGCAGGATCGTTGCGATCGATGAGGTGCAAGCTGCCGGTGCACGGAGCGTTCGATTCGAATATGACGTAGCCGGGCGTCTGCATAAGCGCCATGGCGCTAACGGCGAACAGCAGCAGTTTCACTACGACCCAGAAGCCCGCACCGTTCGCCGCACCGACTCCCGCTCGCATCTGCAAGAGGTCACGGGTTTCGCTGCGGACGGGCAGCTCGCTTTCCGCGCATTGCTCGACTCACGGGGCGCAATGCTGCGGATGCTGAACTATGTCTACGATGTGCAGCGCCGGCTCATCGAAGTGAGGGATGGCGATGGTCCGCCCATGCGCCAGCTCGTCTACGAAGATTCAGACAGGCTCCCGGATCGAGCGATCGATCCAATGGGGACCAACACGCTTTTCGGCTATGACTCCCTTCAACGGCTCGTCGCGATTTCTCAGCCGGATGCAGGCGACACGCGACTTGCGTATGACTTCCGGAGCCGCCTGAGCCAGCGCATTGCACCGAATGGCGCCCGTACGTCGTACGAGTATGACGACTTCGGGCGACTGGTGCTCGAGCGCAGCCCGGATCGCGGCGTCTTGCACTACCGCTACAACGCCGCAGGGCAGCTCATCGAACGAATCGATGCGCGCGGCCAGTCGACAAAGTACTGGTACACGCCGGGCGGGCGTCTCAGCCGGATAGCCGCTCCTGAGGGAGAGACGCGGTTTACGTACGAACGCGGCCGCCTTTCGCACGCAGCCGGACCGTGGGGTGAAGAACGATACAAGTACAACCACGATGGCGATGTACGGGAGCACGTACGTCGCATCTCGGGCCTCGAGTTCAAGACGCGACGAACATACGACGGGAACGGGCGGCTGCTGAAACGTGAACTTCCGTCCGGCGCGCTCATCGACCACGAATACGACGCCCATGGCGCCCTGACGAGTCTTGTGCTTCGCAAGAGATTTGGCGTGGACAAGGCGGTCGTGCGTTCGGCGGGACGCCCGCTCGATCCTTACGGCGATCTCCACTTCGGCAATGGGCTGGAGCTGCGTACGCGCGTTGATATAGAAGGAAGACTTCGCAGCCGAGCGCTCCAGGAGTTGGATCGGCGGCGCTACACTTACGACCCAGCCAATCGTATAGCCCTCATCGAGACGGCTGATTCGCAGCATGCATACGAATACGACCGCATGCACAGGCTTGTGGCGGCGAGCACTCCGGCCGGAAGGTTCGAGTATGCATACGACGCCAATGGCAACCGCACCGAGGCGCTGATCGACTTCAATTACACGAGCGGCGCCTCGTCCTCTGCCCGGGCCAAGTATGCTTACAGGCCGGCGTCGAACCGACTGGTCGCATCGCCGCTCGCATTCTCTCCCATCGAGTACGACGCTGCAGGCCATCCTCTGCGCATCGACCGGCGCCGCTACGAGTACAACTCAGCGGGTCGGCCAGTGAAGCTGTTCGTCAATGAGCAACTTGTCGCTGAGTATCACTACAACGTCAATGGAGAACGCACGACCAAGACGCTGCATAGCGACGGCGCATCGACCACGACGCATTATCTATATGAGTCCGGTCGCCTCATCGGCGAGGCCGACGCGCGGGGCCGAATCACTCGCGAGTATCTGTATCTGGGCGTACACCCCGTCGGCTTGCTCGAGGGCGGAAATCTGTACTGGGTGCATACCGATCATCGGGGCGCGCCGATCGCCGTCACCAACGAGCGACGTACGGTCGTATGGCGTGCGGAGTACGAACCTTTCGGCGTCGCACATGTTCAGGAGGACCCCGATGGCGACGGTCGCCGTCTCGAGCTGAACCTGCGCCTGCCCGGTCAGTACGCAGACGCCGAATCGGGGACCTACTACAACCTGATGCGGGATTACGCCCCAGCCCTGGGCCGCTATCTCACGCCTGATCCTCTGGGGTCGATCGACGGCCCGAATCCGTACGCTTACGTGCGAAGCAACCCCGTGATGCGGATCGATCCATGGGGATTGTATTTGTTTGCGTTCGATGGGACCTGGATCGACAGGGACAGCGGCCCCAAGACGAATGTGGAGCTGTTCAGAGACTACTATGACCCGTCCGTCAACGAGAGAAACTCATTCTATGTGCGAGGTATAGGAGCGCCCGATCCACGCAACAGTGACTTCAGGAACTCGGTGGACCGGGTTCTGGGCGGCGTTACCGGCTATGGCGGTAGAGACATCATCGATCAGGCGCTTCAACACCTCGATACGTTGGTTGCCGGAGCAGACGCCAGTTCGTCCTTTGACGGTGTGATTGACATCATCGGATTCAGCAGGGGAGCGGCGCTGGCGCGCGCCTTTGCTAACGAAGTATTTGCACGCCTTGATGATGGTCACTATGACGATGCGCTCGCATCCAGCAGCAATTGCAGAGTCTTACGTATCCGCTTCATGGGCCTGTTCGATACTGTGGCTGCATTCGGCATCCCGGGCAACGCGATCGATATTGGATATGATCTGACGATAGATGATCGAATCGGCGCAGTGGCGCATGCCGTAGCGCTTAATGAACACCGCGCTGTTTTCGATTTGGTTTCGATTCAATACTCGGAGTTTGCTCGGAATACTACTCCTTACAGGATCGAGGCCGGCTTTCTCGGCGCGCACTCAGACATAGGAGGAGGTTACGAGCAAGGAGACCTTTCGGATGTGGCGTTGCATTGGATGCATAGTCAGGCAGTTCTGGCTGGCGTTCGAATGCAGCCTTTGCGCGAGGAGCACTTGGTCGTTACCGATCCAATAATTCATGACGAGCGCCTCTTCGCTCAGGACCGAGAGATCTTCTATCCAAACGACCCTGGCTGGAGACGCGCAACCTGCCCGTACCCGCGGCCGCTCTGCGCAGCGTGGCGACCGCCTGCAACGCAGAGGCAATCAACCGCTCCTCAGTTCCGATTCCCGGAGCTCGCGGAAATGATAAGAGACGATCCGCAGCCGAATGCGGTCAGAGGGACAGTGGACATGGAAATGTACATGAGCTGGTTGCGCATCAAGGGGCAAAGGTGAATAGAGTCATCCGCAAGCGCGCATTAGGGGCTTGTCTGTGCCTTTTCGCCGTCGTTGCCGGTAGTAATGCCGGGCCAGTGTCCCGTGTTTCGGCAGTCCAGGTTGTCAACCTCGGTGGTCAAATGATCGATGCATTTACCATCGTAGGTTTACCACTTGTGCGGGAAGTCGGGCTTACGAGATACCCAGGTGATGTACTGTCGCCCGTTTTCTCCACCGGTGAATCGTCTTTTGAGCTCTACTGGAGGCTGGAGCACGGTGAGGTGCACGGTGCAATCGTGAATCTGGGCGATGAGCTTCCGGATGCATTCGATGGACGTGTGGTGATCAGCATCCACGATGATAAAGCGGCAATCACGTGGGCCAAGTGGAGTCCCTCATGGAGGGAGTACGGGCGGGATTCGAGCAAGAAGAAGATGAGGTTCCTGGAGGCGCCGTTTTCAGAGTGCGCCGGTCCGCTCATCACTCATCCTTTGGGGATATCGGCTTGGAATGAAGCCGCCCAACGAGCGACGCGCAGGGCGGTGGATGCTTCGGATGCAGCCAGGAAGATCTCAATGGGCCGATGCGCTTTGAGTTGGTACATAGGTGTATCGGAGCGACCGAAGGAACCTATCGACGAAACCGAGACCGCCGCCCTGAAAGCGCAGTGGCGCCAGGCCATCGAGCGCTACAAATCGAGTAGACGCAACTGACCCGACCGACAACTCAGCGCGAAGGATCGCCATGCTGAAACTACAACTCTCCGTCCCAGGACAAGCGCCTCACATCCGACGTCTGCAGGCCGGTCGATATACCGTAGGCCGGGCGCTCACAGCGGACATACGGCTACGACACGGATCTGTCGGCAAGCGCCACGCGATCATCTGTCTCGAGAGCCCGCAGCCTTTGCTGCAGGATCTGGGGTCGGACAGCGGCGTGTTCAGGAACGGCGTCGCGGTGAAGCAGTCCGCCGCCATGCGCGAAGGCGATACATTTTCGATAGGCGAGTGCGAGCTCAGAGTGCTCGCTTGTCCGGGCGCCGCAGGACGCGAGGACGTCCGGTCACCCGGACGAAGCGGCGATTCGTCTTCGTCGCAGCCGCCGCCGGCTGCGCCGGTCCCGTTACGCCGCGTTGAAGACGAACTACATCCGCTCAAGGAAGCGCTGCACGAGCTCGTGTTGCGCGAGCTGGACCTTTTCCGGCGCACCGCGCTGAATCAGCTGGCAAACGCCGATTTCCGTCGCGAGGCGCGTGAGGCGATCGAGACAATCGTCGCATCGGGCGATATTCACCTGCCGGCCGGGACGGATCGCAAAGCGTTCATCGACGAGATGACCGCGGAAATCATCGGCTATGGACCGCTCGAGCCGTTCCTGGCCGATGATTCGGTGTCCGAGATCATGGTGAACGGTCCGGATCGCATCTATCTGGAGCGCGATGGACGTCTGACCTTCGCAGCCGTGCGTTTCATCAGCGCGGAGTCGCTCATGCGGGTCATCGAGCGCATCGTCACTCCCTTGGGCCGTCGGATCGACGAGGGCGCGCCGATGGTCGACGCTCGTCTGCCGGACGGCTCGCGCGTGAACGCGATCATTCCGCCCCTGTCCCTTGTCGGTCCGGTGTTGACGATCCGCAAGTTCGCGCGGCGGCGGCTTTCGATGGATCGTTTGATGGCGCTGGGCGCGCTTTCGCCGCAAATGGCGCAATTCCTGAAGATCTGTGTTCAGTATCGCCGCAACATCATCGTGTCCGGAGGAACCGGCTCGGGCAAGACGACGCTGCTCAACGCGCTTTCTGAGTCTATTCCCGGGGCCGAGCGCATCGTGACGATCGAGGACGCCGCCGAACTGCAGTTGGCGCAGCCGCACGTGCTGTCGCTCGAGGCGCGGCCCGCGAATGTGGAGGGCCGCGGCGAGATCACGATCCGCGACCTCGTTCGCAACGCGCTGCGAATGCGCCCAGATCGGATCATCGTGGGCGAGTGCCGGGGCGGAGAAGCGCTGGACATGCTCCAGTCGATGAACACCGGCCATGACGGCTCGCTCACCACTGGACACGCGAATTCGCCGCGAGATCTGCTTGCGCGTCTGGAGGTGATGGTGCTGATGGCGGGTATGGATCTGCCGGTCAGAGCCATCCGCGAGCAGATCGCTTCCGCCGTACACATCATCGTGCAGCAGACTCGTTTCAATGACGGCCGCCGCCGCATCACTTCCATCGTCGAAGTGGACGGCATGGAAGGCGACGTGATCCTCACGCAGCCGCTATTCGAGTTCAAACAGCGCGGCGTGGGAGTCAATGGGGAGATCCTCGGCTCGTTCGTGGGTTGCGACCAGGCGCCGCGCTTCTATGAGGACCTGGCGGACTGCGGGGTGATGCTGGATCGAACGATCTTCCGATCGGCGCAAGACGCCCCGCTGACGCGCGAGGCGGATCTCGATCTCGAGGCGGCGACTCCCGGCGGGAGTCTTGCCCGAGTCGCCGTCCGGGACCGGCGACGATAGCGGAGCATCACGAGCATGGACGTCTTCTCGGACGCATTTGGCTTTCGAGCAATCTTGGCTGGCGTCATCGCGGTCCTGGTTGCGCTGCTCCTGCTGCTGTTCTGGCGTCTGTTCGCAGACTACGAAAGCAGCTTTGTGAGCGGTGTGGGGGAGTCCTTGCGGCGCAGCTTCATCGTTGCGAACCCACATCGCCTGTTTCTGCTCAGCGTGGTCGCGACGCTGATTCTCGGCGTCTTCGCGTTTTGGTTGGCAAGCTGGGTCGGGGTCGCGGCGGCGCTCGTCGCAGGCCTGTTTGGGCCGAGGGCGGCGCTGCGGCTCCTCGCACAACGCCGCGCTCGGCGCTTCGTGCGCCAGTTGCCGGACGCGTTGCTGGCGCTCGCTTCCGCGCTGCGGGCCGGCTCGAACCTTCCGAAGGCGCTCGAGTTGATGTCGACGCGCCAGCCAGCGCCGCTCAGCCAGGAATTCACGATGGTGCTTGCGGAGCACCGTGTCGGCCGGCCGCTCGCACAGTCCTTGGCGGATTTGCGTCGTCGCATCGACGCGCCGGAACTCGACCTGATGAGCACGGCGATGAACGTATCGCGACGCGTCGGGGGAAATCTCGCAGATACGCTCGAGTCCCTCGCACGGACGCTGCAGGAGAAGGCGCACGTCGAAGGCAAGATAGACGCATTGACGTCCATGGGCCGGGCGCAGGGTTGGGTCGTCGGGCTGTTGCCTATTCTCATCGGATTCGTGCTCTACAGGCAGCAGCCTGCGCGCATGAGTCTCTTGTTCACCGAATGGTACGGTTGGGTGGTGCTGGCCGTGGTCGGCGTGATGATGACGGTTGCGGCCTGGATGATCCGCAAGATCGTGCGGATCGATGTGTGAGAGGAGCCGTGGGCGCGTGAGCTCCTATCTTCCGTCCATCTTCGCCGGGCTGGCCGGCGCCCTCGCGGCGCTGCTGCCGTTCGCGCTGAAGGATGATGTGGCGCCTTCCTCCGAACGCGACGCCTCCTGGCGTGACCGGCTGCCTGCGCCCTTGGCGGCGCTGCGTCCCATTCTGCAGTGGTACGCTGGAGGCGTCGATCGGTCCCTCTCGCCGCACCAGCGTGACATTCTGCAAAGTCGGCTGAACGCAGCGGGCGCCGGCTATCTGCTTACTCCGGCGGAATTCATCGTACTGAGACGCATCGCTCTCGCGGCGGGCTGCGCCGCAGCGATGTACCTGCTGGTCGTACTGCAGATTCGCGATCCTATGTACGCGGCGCTCGCCGGACTCCTCGCTCCATTGGGCTATCTCTACCCTAACCTCTGGCTGCGAGACGCAAGCGGGCGGCGGCAAGCGAGCTTCGCAAAGGAGTTTCCATTCTTCCTGGACATCCTCGTGCTCGGAATGAAAGCAGGGCTGACATTCGCCGCGGCCGTGGAGCAAGCGGTTTCGCCGCTCTGCGAAGGTCCCGTGAGGCAGGAGTTTTCGCGCTATCTGCGCGAGACCCGCACCGGCGTCGCCCGTCGGGTCGCCCTCGAGCGCCTCGCGCAGCGCATGCCGATCGCTGCGGCGATCAATTTCGCAGCGTCCGTGACGCAGGCCGAAGAGACCGGAGGCTCGCTTGGCGAGGTGCTCGCGGATCAAGCGCGACAACGGCGGCAGGAGCGGTTCGTGAGAGCGGAGAAGCTCGCCAATCAGGCGCCGGTGAAGATGCTGTTTCCGTTGATCGCGCTGCTGTTTCCGGTCACCTTCATCATCATAGGGTTTCCTATCGTCATCCAGCTCCTGGATGCGGGAGCGCTCGACATCTTCTGACACTGCCTTCAAGGAGGAAGTACGTGAAGACCATCGCCTTGCAGACAGCGGACGGTCGCTGTGTCGCACAACGAGTGCAGGTCGCTGATTCAATGTTATCCCGGGCGATCGGGCTCATCCGGCGTCGCGCGCTGAACGCACACGAGGGATTGCTGCTCGTTCCCGGCGGCGGCATTCATACCATCGGCGTGCGCTTCCCGATCGACGTCGTATTCCTGGACGGACGCATGCGCATCCTGGCGCTGGCGCCGGATCTGGCGCCGAGACGGTTGCGCTGGGCGCCTGTCGGATGCAGGCGCGTTCTGGAGCTGGCGGCCGGTCGGATAGCTGCGCTACGGCTGCATCCAGGCATGCAACTCATGGTTCGTGGTGAGCATGACCGCTCCGACGAACTCGCCAGAATGCGGCGCTCGCACTCGCACGAGGTTGGTCGCCCGCCATGTCGAGGTCGGCCGATTCAATTCTCACTATTGCTGCCGTTGAAGCATCGCGGCGGGGTGCGCTCGAATCTCGGATGTGAAGTGGGTCGGCTGAAGATCGCGCCGCGCCCTACACCGCCGCAGCCCTGGCGAATGATTTCGGGCTCATGATCTCAGCTCATGAGACTACGAGGAGCTCAGGCAGCTCTGAACGTCATCGATCAACGCCTCGCGTCGGTCTGGCGCGAGGCCGCCGTCCTCGCGGATGCGCTTGAACGACACGGCCATGCGCTTGCGCACGGCCGGATCGATGGCGTCGCCAAGGTGCGCGCCGGCGCTGGCGTCGAGGATCAAGGCGTCGCGTCGGGCGTGATTGCGCTCTGCGACCAATCGATGGTGCAGGACCGCACGGCCTAGAATCACCCAAGGCGCGTTGGGCGTTGTGATCGGACCGACGGTCAAGCGGAATCCACCGAGCGGCGTGCCGAGCACCTGCACCCGCGCTAACCGATCGGCGCCCAGCACGGCGCCGACGCCGCCGATCGCCGCGCCGATGCCGGCGCCCAGCAGCAAGGAGGCCCCGCCCACGGCGAGGTCGATCATGCCGCCGGTGACTGCGCCGGCGGCCGCGCCGGTCAGCGCGAGCTGTCGGGCGGATAGTCCGAACACCAGGAAGCTGCGTTTCGAGAACAGATCCTCCGCGAGCACGCTGACCTCCTCCTCGGAAGCATCGAGAGCGCGATGGCCGTACAGATCCTGCACCAGTCGGCGCGCGGATTGCTCGCGGCGGCGCACTCGTGCTTTCAGCTTCGCGATCAGCTCCGCCGTGAGTCTCTTCTGATCGACTCCTTCGGGCGCCGGCGCGGACTCGTGCATCGAGAGCACATCTATCAGCAGATCGGCGATCTCCGCCGCCGCACGGCGCCGGCGGTCGGCGCGGTCGCGCTCGAGCGCGGCTACGGCCTGGTCGAGCGCGCGGCTCCACTGCGCGCCCACTTCTCCAAGCTCGCGAAAAGCGCGCAGCAGCTCCAGGCGCTTGCTGAAATCCGCGCGCTGCGCATCGAACACGCGCACGATCGAGAAGTACTGGTTCAACGCGCGCCGCCAATCCTCGACGAAATCGCCCGCACCGATCATGTTGATCAGCGCCATGCGCGGCCGGCCGGTCCAGCGGAGGATCTCCATTTCCGCCTCGTACTCCGTTCCGTAGGGATGTGCGCCGTCTACGACATACAGGATCCCGGCGCCGCCGATGATCGGCTGAAGCAGCTCGCACTCATCTCGAAATCGTTCGTCGCCGCGGTGCGTGGCGACGAACTCTTCGACCACCGCGGCCCATTCGTCCGCGCCGCGCTCGTGCTCCTGCAGCCAGCTGAGGACTGCACGCGGACGCTGGAATCCAGGCGT
>Ga0079224_100002289_pt1 | contig 23101 bp, 8 predicted proteins | sample Stecom2015_FD_80414 | JGI IMG/M metagenome (GOLD analysis project Ga0079224, IMG submission 80414) | Agricultural soil microbial communities from Utah to study Nitrogen management - Steer compost 2015 | ecosystem: Environmental > Terrestrial > Soil > Agricultural land | place: USA: Utah... | reverse complement strand
CCCCGAGGAACTGGCGCAGCGACAGGCGCTGCTCGGCCCAGCCGACGTAGGCGGTGCGCATCGCCCACACGCCCCACACCAGCAACACGGCGAACACCAGGCCGAGCAGCAGAGTCGCCACGATCGCCGGCGCAACGCCGCCATTCGCCTGGAAGGCGCTCACCTGGGCAGCGGTCACGGCGCCGCCTGCGCATCAGCGGTCCGGACAGACAACAGGTAGTCGGCAGACAACAGCTCCGGCTCGCGCGGCTGGGCGCGCGGCGGCGACAGGTAATCCTGAATGCCGGCGCGCACGCGCTGCAGGTCCTCGCGCAGGCGGGTGTGGTCGAAGTGGTAGCGTTCGGCGGGGCTTGGCTGGTAGGTGGAGGCGACGGAAATGAGAAAACGGTCCAGCAGGTCAAGCTGGTGCAGGGCGCTGGCCAAATCCTGCCGATGAAGATCTGGGTCGCTGGCGGAGGCGTTAGAGGCCCAAAGCCACAGTGCCGCCAGCAACAAGGCCGCAGGGCACTGGGTGGGCTTGAGAGCGAGGAAACGCATCACGCCGCTCCTTGGGGCAGGGAGGATGGCGTGATGGTGGTGGACAGAGCCGGTTCAGGCAGGAAGAAATGGGGTTCCTACCTCAACCGGATTGCCAACTCCTAAAGTGGCGATGCAGGACGCATCAATATGAATAGGTTTCTCTTGGCTCGCGTAGCCGCAACATGGAGCAAGCATCGCTCGGCAATTTCCGTATCCTCGGTCACGCCCGCATCCTCATCTCGGCTGAATTGCTCAGCATAATTCACCGCCCCCTTGTAGGCGGCGATGATTACGACGCCGAACTCAAGACCTTTAATGCGATGCATCGTGGCCAAGCGCACACCTGGGTCATTCGGGTCATCCGCTGTCGAATTTTCAAGCTTCCGGCAGTCCACCCCTAACTGCTGCAGCATTCGCACCAGCCCATCCACGTCATCATTTGTACGTGCAGCAATGCAAATCTGGCGAAGCTCAATCCCATCCTCCTGAAGATGCTTCAGCAGGGTGGCTATATGAGAAACATCCTCTGACAGCGATGCCGATTCGATCACCTCTGGCACATCACCGTGGGTGAGCGAGCGATAACCGCGTAGCGAATCGCTATTTCCATCCAGGTCATCCACAGCACAGCCTTCAAGCTGCGCACATGCCCACTGGCGTATTTCATCGGTGGTCCGGTAGTTCACCTTGAGGCTGCGACTGCGCCCTCGCACTTCAATACCTGCCCGACTCATGACCACCTTATGGCGATAGATACGCTGATGGGCATCACCGACAATGAACAAGTCGTTCTCTGCGGGCTCTACAGCCGCCCGAATCAGTTCGAAAGCGGCGTTGCTGATGTCCTGTGCCTCATCCACAACCATGCAGCGGATTCCCAACGCAGGCTTCTCGACTTTCAGCAGCTGGCAAGCTTCGCGGAATGCCTCTTCCGGTTCCTTCAAATTTGCCGCCTGCAACTGGGCACGGTACTCGGCAAACACGGGCCAGATCGATTTGCGCAAGGCGCGCCCCAACTGACCACCGCGCCCAACACGGCTGGCACGCATGTATTCATCAGCGGTTTCACAGCCTTGCGGCAATACAACCCGATCGTATTCGGCACGCATGAAGGTTGATGACAAATCGACACCAGCCGGCATTGCAGATAACGCCGCCTGCCAGAAACGGCGGCGGTCGCTTTCGCTATATAGCAGCGAGTAGGGATAGCCAAAACGACGTAACAGGCCAACCGCCCATTGATCCAGGTTCACTACCTGAATTTTGTCCAGCTCTTGCGGCGTACAAAGCATCGCCAAGTGCTGGCGGATATCCTCGGCCAAGGTCTTGGTAAAGGTTGTGAACAGAACAGGACGTCCCGGTAAATGAGCGTATTGCCGCGCCAGCCGGGCCGCACGATGCATGGCTACGACCGTTTTGCCGGTACCTGCCCCACCCGTGACTTTGACGGGGCCGTTCCAGTCGCGCTCAACGAGCTTGCGCTGGCTGGGATGCAGAAAGACCCGCCAACGCTCCAAGGGTGCCGCCAGCAGGGCCTCCAGATCACTATCGTCCGTCAGCACCACAAAATGACGTTTAGAGCTGTCACGCTCCAGCGCCGCTCCAAAATCCATCTCGTCTACGGAATCAGGCGCAGCCTGTTCGTTGATGAGAGTCTCGTATGCCTCACCCGCGGCGTACAGATAGAGCGCCTCATAGGCTTCGTCCGGAAGGATGCTCTGCAGTGAATCAAGCTCTTCCTCATGCCTGATGGCCCGCACAGCAGCCAGTCGATCATCCGGCACACCCAAACGTCTAATCTCGCGATCCTTCAGCGCGTCGAATAGGCCAGGCTCCGTGGATTCGGTATCCGAGGGTTTCGTCTCTTCCTGCTGCACTGCATATATTTGAATGCTACCCACGTCCGGATGAACCGCCACACGATGGCGACTCGCCCAGTGGTAAGCAGCATCGTGCTGATCAACCCAGAGCAAGCAATACACGTTGCCCACATCCGGCTTGAGCACGATCCCACGCATGTTGTCGTTTATACGCACCGAGCGCATGTTCGGATCAGCGGCGTCACGAATACGCTCGTAGTTGATGCCGCTCGCCATGGGGTTCTGCCGGAACTTGGCTACGAAATTCAGCACGGCCAGCTGCTGCGCACGTAGCACTGCAGCAAAGGACTTGAGAAAGTCATCGGACATCGCGATTTTCGGGGCCAATGTCATGCCAGGGTCTCCATCAGAATATTGCGTAATGAGTCGGGTAATACCTCGCCTTCAGCGAGAAAACAGTGCCATCCCTTACTCTTGAACACGGCAAGGGTGTCCGTGTATTGGGGCAGGAAAACCGCGACATTCACCTCTGGCCAAGCCAGCTCAGCCTCCGCCAGTACGCATTGCCTTGCATCCAGCAGTTCAAAGCCGGGGACCGGCACACTGACTCCCATGGATGCCAATGCCCGGCACCAGGGTACTAGCTCCGAGGCCACGATCTCCAAAGCCTCCAACCAGCCCGACGTGACTTCCACCTGCTGCAGTGAAGGGCTGTCAAGCAACGCTAATAGCCCTGGCATTTCAGCATTGCCGGCCCACAGACGCCGCAATGGCAGTAGTGGGTTGAGTGCACGCCAAAGCTGCTGCCAGCGAACCTTGAGCTCGTCAGAGCTCATGCTTTCTTCCAGCCACTCCAACACCAGCCAGGGCTCGTCATCACCTGAACATTTTCCACTCATCACCTGACGTAGTTGGTCTGCACGCATGGCAACGGCTATGGAGATGCCTTCCCCCAGCGATCTGAACGACTGGCGCAAATCAGCCTGAGTCGGCAACAGGTCCAACTCGTCCAGACGCAGCATAAATGCCCGCTTTTGCATGGCCTGCAGCGGCTCAGGCTCTCCAAGCGGCATCAACAATCCCACCGCAAGCGCCACGCTGAACTGACGCAACTGCGCACCAGTCACTCCAGCAAGGCGACGATGGAGCTGAGTAAAGGGCTCAAGCCCAAGGAACCCTGACAGCTCTTGCAGCCCCATACCCTTGCAGAGCTGCTCCACAACTTGGAGGGAGGGAGCCTGCATCAGGCTGGGCCAGGGCGATAGGCTCTTGCCTGGCTGGCCTTGCAGCGCGGCCTCGATGTCATCCCAAGTTAGTGTCCAGACAGAGAACCGTCCGCTTTTGGCCACTGCCAGGCGCTTGGCCAGGTCGGTCGTGATGATCTCTTTGTGGTATTGCCAGCCATCGACAAACAACGCAATCGGCAGATCGTCAACGGTATCGTCTGGCCAAAACACAAAGTCCGGCCTGCACGGCACCATCACCCCGTCTGCCTCACCCAAGGGCACCTGAAGTTCCACGCGCCAACGGCGGGCCCCTGCCTGCAGCTGATAGCCAGCCTTGCCCTTGAACAGCAGCTCGCTCAGCTTGAACTTGCCACCATCATGCTCACGGCGCAGCGCTTCAACGAAGCGCTTCTCCAGCGCACTTTCCAGTAACTGATTGTCAGACTTGACCTCGGCTAGTTGATTGATCGGGTGCAGGCCACCCTTGTGCTGCATAACCTCGCCCAGCAGCTTTTGCGCCGTCGTACGGGATATCGATTGGCGCTCATGGCTGTTGCGGTAGCGATACACACAGCGGTAGCAACCATCGGTATCCGGATTCTGGTTGCAACTACACTCATCCAGCGCCTTGAGCGCCATCTCGAATACCTCGAGCAACGGCTCCGGTGCGCGCATCAGCTCCTTCAAGTAACCCGTACCGCCGGGCACACTGTCGTAGATCACCAGATAACAACGCGGGTTTTCCGAGCCCGCAGCCATGCGCATATCCAACGCAATGCGCAGATGATCCACTGCTCCGCGAAAGCGCTTGGCCAAGCCAAGCTCCAATGCAGCCACGAAGCTCAACAGCGCTTCATTGGTATCGGCAAAGCCGACCTCTGGAAGGAACAGTCGAATACCTTCACTGCTGAACTCTCGGTACAGGAACACGCAGTGCTGGGTATTGGCTTCGGGGTTTTTGCGCTTGGAGCACCAGGAAGCGTGATTGCGGAACAGCTCCTCCGCCTTACGCTTACGCTGCAAAGTGCCGCACTCGGCACAAATGCTGAAGCCGGGACGATTGAGCTCCTTACCGCCGATTTGCATCGGCGCCCCCTGTTCCGTCTGCTCACCAAAGTTGACCTCGCGGAAAGTCACTCGGTCTAGGAACTCGAAACCAAAGGGAAAACTCTGCTGATCAAACACAAACGCCTGTCGAACAGCATCAGGCGGGCTGTCGACTAACGCCTGGCGCACATAAAAGCCACGGTCACGCTCATCCGAGTCATCTGCAATGCGGCTGTCCCGGTCCAGCGTTCGGGCAAACACGGTAGTCAGGCGCAGCATTTCATGCACCCGGCCGCTATCTTTCCACAAACCATCGCCGCAACGCGGGCAACTCGGATGCGGATCCCCCGAACTCAAGGGCTCGGTATAGGAGCACTGCCGGCAAAAACGCCAGTGCTCCGGCTTCGCCTTGGAGACATCCACCTGGTTGATCACCACCTTGCGCCCTTCGGCATAGAAGGTGTTGTTCGGCGCCAACTCGGTAATGGCCGTTGACCCCGGCCGCTCATATTCGAAGGTTTCCGAATCCGGTGTCGCTGTACCCGGCTTGGAGTCCCGCACAATCATCGAGCGCAGCAGAACGCCCTGTTCGGGGAAGGCATAATTCGGCAGCAAGCCTTCATCGGTCAGCACGTTGAGGGTCGCCTTACCCTCAATACTACCGATCAGCCGAGAAAGAGCCGTTCGATCCTGGGTCAATCGAGTCAGCTCCTCCTCTTGCTCTTCGCCGCGCACCGGCAACGCCTGCAGCTTGTCGATTTCCTTGACCGTGGCATCACGCTTGCGCTTGATGCCCTCCACGTCTGAGGCAATGCCCTGCAAGCGCTTGATGATCTTCAGTGCCAACGGACTGTTCTGCGCGTTGTCGCCTTCGATGAAGCGTTGCAGCCACTGCTGAGTGGCCTCGCTGAGCGGCGCCTGTGATCCATGGTTGAACAAGCGAAGGAAACGCTCCAGCAGCAAGGCTCGGTTCTGCTCGACAAAGCTCAGCCAGGGGTAAGGGAAACGCGTCATGCTCTGGTTGAGGATGGCGCTGAACACCTGACGAATCTCGACCGGAATCTGTGCGTTACGCCCGTTCTGCTGAACCCAGCAGTCAAGGGTGAACGCGGTCAACTGACGCTCCAGCACTGCTGAGGCATTGAGAAAGACTCCCGGCGGCTGAACCGAGCCAGCGATCATGCTCTTGGGATCTTCCCAGAAATACAGATCATGCGGCTTGCTGGTAGCCAAGCTCATCAATAGGGCGTTGCCCGTACTGCGTCCCGCACGTCCCGCACGCTGAATGTAATTGGCCTGCTGCGGCGGCACTGAGCACTGCAGGACACTGGACAAGTCACCGATATCGATGCCCATCTCCAACGTCGGCGTGGCCGACAACACGTTGATCGCTCCGGGTCGGTCGTTATTGGTCTTGAAGTTGCGCTCTACCGCCTCACGCGTATCACGCGGCAGCAGGCCGGTATGCTCGTGGGCCACCACGCGCTGTATATCGGCGTTGAGGTACAGCTTGCGATAAAAATCACCCTGTTCGGCTGATGCCTGCAAATGACCACGGCAATCTTTGCGGCGACACGGCTGCCCCGTCAGATCCTCATCCGGGCCGGCCATCAGGCTGGTGTGACAGCGATCGCAACGCCAGTTTCGCCCACCGAGCACCACAGCAAAGGCCTCAGGCTGCAACCCCCATACTCGGATACCTGCCTTGGCCTCGGCATCAACGTATCCAGCCAACCCCACCTCTGCCAAGGCTTCGAAAGCCAGGCGGTACAACGACAGCCACAATTGCTCCGCACCAAGCGCCAGTACATTCAACTCGGGCAACGCCTGAAATGCCCAAGCTCGGAACAGCCCAGCATGACTGCCATTTACCGCAGCACAACGCTGATACTCGGCCAGGGTGACAAAACGTGGCGGCCTGGGGCCACTGAGCAGCTTGAAATGACTGGGGTTCTTCTTGTAAGGCCAGGGACTGCTGCCCGTGCGCATATAGAAATCCAATTCTGGATCACGCCAGGCTCCCAGGCGTTGCAGCATATGAATGACGCCATGAAGAAACACGGATAAATCGGCGCCTTTCGTGGCAGCCAAAGGCTCCAGATTTTCTTGCAGACGGGGCGTCATCCACTCCACTGCTTGCTGCAGCCGACCTGGTAGCGGCACCACGCTTGCCGTAGCCGTTGCAACCAGCGTTCGACCGATATGTGCATCCTGGCCAAACTCGGCCTTAAGCACCCACGGCAGAACCTTGTCCAGCTCCTGCAACAGGTTGCTGCCCGCCGGTAGCTGCCCTTCCTGCATCAGCGTTTCGTAGTCGCGCAGCCATTGCAGTTGTGGTGGAAGAAAATTGGCTACGTAGTGACCATCGCCAAGCCTGTGCCGCCAATAATCAGCAAAGGCCGCCGGCAAATCGGCCAACGTCAAAGACTGTTGCTCGGCCCGGGCTATCACCTGAGCCAGCGCCGGGCGCAAGTTCAAGCGCCAGGTGCGCGCCGCCAGAAAACCCGCACGGTGAGCAGCGTCCTGAACAGAGTCGGAAAAAGCGATCAGCTTCTTGTCTGCGTTGAAACGGCTGGCAAATAGCTGCCCCACCATCACCGCCGCGAGGCTGGCCGCCTGCGAACCAACAATCGTCAGCGTCTTGTAGCCATTACAGTAGGGGCAATCGTGATGGGCCTTGGTGAACTTGGCACCATTGCGGGTGCTTTCACGCAGGTTATGGGCAATGTCCACCCGCACCAGCGGCTGATCCTCACAGTGGGCGCAATGGCTTTGAGCGTCCGAGTGCAAGGCTCCGCAGGCTGGACAGACCTGCTTGCGATCGAACACTGCAGGGTTGGGTTGATCGCCAGCCGGAAAGACAAAGCGCGTCGAGACGTCCTCGGCGAAGAACGCACTGTAGAAGCCCTGCAGATCGTGCCCCAACTGATTCGGGCTGGTTTTCTGTACTGTTGCGCCCCAACCGGTGGCATGGCACTCCCGACAGTGAATAACCGGCAGATGCAGTCGAGTCAGATCGGCCTTGCGCAAATCGTCGTGATGCCGTAGCTGTGGGTGCTCATCTAGCACTGCCACCATCCGGCGCAACTCTCGCAGCCAGATCTCCACTTTAACCTGCAGGAAGAAATCCTGATGCGCCGGCTTGCGCGCATGGGCCACCAGCGCCAGCAGGCTGGATAACCAGAGCAAGGGATAACGCGGCTCATCACAATCCGGCAGACGACGCTGCAGCAGTGCCAGCAAATCGTCCAGCAACACCGACTTCGGCCCTAACCGCTCCAGGTCACGCAATAGGTTCTGAAAGGCAAAGTGGCTCTTGAGCCGCGCTCCCAGCGCACAGCGCCAATTGAAATTCTGGACCTGCTCCGCTGTACAGGACTCGCCAAACCACAGCTCCGCCTGCGCAGCAAGATAGGAAGGCAGATCGGCATACTGTTCCGGCGCCAGCTCATTCACCCGCGCTGGTTGGGGACTTAGGGTGTACTCGACCAACGCCTCGGCCAGGTAATCACCTACCGTCTCGCGGTCTTCTGCGATCACCGCCCCCTGATCCAGAGCCTCACCGAACACATCACCGGCAAAAGCCAGCAGATCGCCTACACCCTCATCGCCGAGGGTTGCCGAAGTACCCACGCACACCAATTGCCCTGGCGGCGATTGCAAGCGCCCCTTGAGGCGACGGATCAGGCACGCCAGATCAGTGCCCTGCGCACCATCGAACGTATGCAGCTCGTCCACCACCAGATAACGCAGCGTATCTGGCTGCTGATGCGCCCAGAGCGGGGAATCGGCCGCGCGAATCAGCAGGAAATCCAGCATCTTGTAGTTGGTCAGCAGAATATCCGGCGGGTTGCTGCGCAAGGCATCGCGGTCGGTAATGACCGAATAGCTGCCATCAGCCATGCGGCGAACCGTTTGTGAAAGCTCGGCAGGCGCATCGCCCACATACAGGCCGGCACGTACCCCAGCCAGCGCTGCCGTGTTCACGATTTCCTTGGCGACCCGGCCAGCCTGGTCAGTAGCCAAAGCGTTCATCGGATACAGGATGATCGCCTTGATACCCCGCCGCCCATCGGCTTGTGCCTGCCGGCAATGCTCCAGAATTGGATACAGGAAGCACTCGGTCTTGCCCGAACCGGTACCGGTTGCCACCAACGTGGATCGCGCTGCAGCCCCGCTCAGCCTCGCGAAAGCACGGGCTTGATGCGCATGCGGTACAAAGCCAGTAAACAGCCAGGGAAACGCCGGCTTACCATCACCCGCATGCTTGCGGAAAGGCAAGGGCACCGAGAGATACGGTCCTTTGAATACATTGCTGCGCTGCGCCAGAAAGCGCTCCAACAAGCCCTCGAAGCCATTCGTGGTCGAGGGGAATGCCGTACGCAGAAAGTCGGCGACGCCTTGGGTGAGCTGCTGGGAAACGATCAAGGGCTGCATGACTTACTCCTCAACCAAGTCACTCTCCAGCAACGGCCAACGCTTAACGGCAAACTTGGCCAGCTCTTGGCTTCGTTCGATCAATACATCTTTGGAGTAAGCGGGGCTTTTATTGGCACCACAGACCGCCATGGCTTTGATCAGATTGAACTGAGAACTTCTGTAAAGCTTCGGCTCAGTCATCTTCTTCTCTACAGAGCAATTGCTGCACGCACTGTTGATGCGCTTCTCCAAGGGCGCCAGATTGCCTATCAGATGAATGTGCTCCAGATAAGACTCCGTGCTGTGGAAGCCATACAGGCGCACACCGAAGGAAGGCTCCTGGGGCAGGATATGCTCAATGGTGAGACCGTCGGTATTAATAAGCACCAAATCGGCGATATCCAAACGTTTCTGGCCAGAGGCCTCCCTGGCCGCTCCCTCGGCCTCCAGCAGGATGCGCGGCAAGCCAGGGTTACGGAACATCTCCTCGTTAGCTAGCCTCGCTTCAAAGCGAGCGCTCGGCATAAAGCGCTGGCAGAAAGAAATCAGCCGCTCAGCAATCTTAAGTGGGCTCAGTCGTCCGAACTCACGCATCAGGGCGGCCATATCCGCCTGGGGATTCGTGCCCTGCAGCTTGAATACGCGAAGATCGGCCAGTTCAACCAATTGCAGCAGGGTGTAATCGAAATGCTCCGGCACACGAACATCCAGCATCTGGTCGTTGTGCAGGCGCACCAACAGTGGATAAAGGGTGGCGGCCAGATCCTGCACCACCAACAACAGATACAGCTCTCGATCACTGCGAGTCGCTTCGGCCAGCGCCAACAAGCCTTTGAAGAATCGCTCCAGATCGCAGACGTAATCTTCGATAAAGGCGGCCAGGCGCTCGCGGTCGTTGCGCATGCTTTTCAGCGCTGGCTTAAGAAAAGACTCCAGTACCGTTTCCGAGGTTGCACTGTAATCCGCTCCCGACTCCACATCGTGCTTCTCGCCATCGAAGGCGAAGTAGTGATAGCGCAGCACATCATCTTCACGGAACGGATCACGATTGATCAGGCGAATTTGATAGCCCGGTTCGGCCGCCAGCTTTTTCAGCCGGCTAAAGCAGCGGAATGCCTCGCCGAAGCGATCGGAGACCATCGCATCCAGTGCACCATCCAGGAAACGGTTGGAGTAGTAGATCAACAGACTCTTGGCGATATCCATCTTGGCCAGCGGCACACCCCGATCGTTCACCGACTGGAACATGCGAATGGCCTTGCCTTCGTTGCCCTCGGTGAACTCCAGAACCTCAAGATGGCTAATCGCTAACAACCAATTCTTGATGGCTTCCTGACCTTGCTGGCTCTTAATGGTTGCCACCCGATGGCGGATCCACTGATAGGCCGCCAGCAACCGCTGCTGCCCATCAGACACAGGTCGCGGATTCTCATCATTGAGCAGCGCAGTAAAAAACGCTTGGTTAACGCCCAGCACAGTAAACTTGGGGCCGTGCACCGGATGTTTGATATAGGTACCGCGGTAATGCTCCTTGATGGCAGGTTCTTCCACCGCATCCACTAGCGCACTAAGCAGCATGGTCAGGGTGGTCAGCCGCTGCTGGCCATCCACGACTTTGACCGGCGCCGTCTTACCGGTCTGGGACAGAATGAAGGTGCCCAGATAATGGCCGCCATCCAGCTCCATCGCCTCCTCGATATCCTCGAACAGGTCATCGATGTTACTGGTGGACCAGGCGTAGTCGCGCTGGTAGGCAGGAATCTCCAGGGTCTTGCCGGTGAAGAACTGCTCGATGGTTTGAGTAGCCAAAATCCGTTTCCTTGTGATCAGTGGAATTATCTGTTGGTGCCTAGCCGCGCACGAAATAGCGTTGGCTGCCGCTTTCACGCAGCAGTATCTCTTGCTCGTACATATCCCCAATCAACCCCTTGAGCTGATCGATACGCCCCGCAGTGCGGTTTCTCCAACCATGGAAAGCAGCCAATTGCGGGAACAGGTATTCGGCCAGCTCTGACTTCTTCAGGCCTTGCTTAAGCCCCTTGTTAATTGCCCGTAGCGTCAACCAGTAGAGCGGGTTGACCTCAAACACCTGGCTATCCAGCTCGCTCAACACACTACGGGCGGTGACATTCACCTGCGTTGCAGCACGTGCGCACTTACGGGCCAGCTCGATGGCCAGCTCATCGACAAATTTGCTACCAGACGACTGCCGAGCTACGAAGGTACGAATACGCGCCTTGTGCTCCATCACCGAGTGATCAGGGCGTTCGCCGGTCAGCAGCTCAAGAAAGGTGATGCCCAGTGAGTAGAGGTCATGCCCAACGCGTGCCTCAAGCTTCTTCGGATAGTCGTAGGCAGGCGTGCCCGCGAAGTTCAGCTCACCACGCGGAGTGCTGATGCCCAGATCAATAATCCGCAGCATCGGCTCATGCTCAGGCATGCGGAAGACCGTATTGGTGCGTTTCTTGGGCTGACAGAGGAAGAACAGGTTGGCCGGTTTGATATCGGCATGCACGTACCGCCCCTTACGGCTGTATGGGCGCCCATGAATATCGGCTAGGCCGCGCAACGCGTCATAAACGATCTCGAAGCAGTCGAAGTAGTGCTGCAGGTCATTGGCCTTGTACTTGTGCTGCTCGATAAACCTCGACAAGGTCATCCAGGGTGTTTCGAGCAACTCCATGGCGTACGCGTTCCAGCCGTCCTCGCCCTTGAAGTAATCAAAGATGCGCACGGTCTGCCCTTCGATATCGCGGCACAGCAAGACTTCATCACATAGATCGTCATGGCTGATCTTGATCGCCACCTCGCGATCCAGCCAAGTGTCCAGTGCCTTCCATACCGCACCAAAACCGCTGCGCTCTCCGATAGGGGCTTTCCCCCGTAAAGCAAACCGCTCCGTCATAGCGGGCAACAAGCGCTGGATCTCCGCCTTGCTCAATTTTGCCGCGTGATTAGCCATAACTTGCTTCCTTAGCAAAATGCGCCCAGGCCACGCGGTAGTCGGCTTCACGGTCGGCGAGGGTGAAAGGGGCGGTGTAGCGGATGATGCGGTTGATCGGGCCGCCGGGTTGAGTGTCGTCCAGCACCATGCGCTCGATGACGGTGCCGTCGGCGAGTTGGGGCTTGCCGTCCTTGGGCATTACGTCATCCCAGCCGAGGCGTTTGCTTTCGCGGCGGCCGTCGGGGTGGATCAGGGTGCAGGGTTCGTCCTTCTTGCCGGGCTTGCGCGGCAGGCCGACGCCGGCCAGACCCTTGCTGGCGGTGAAGACGATGCGGCCGTTGGCGTCGTACCAAGTATCGCGCTCGTACTGGCGCATCACCGGGAACTGCACGCGGTAGATGGTCAGCAGTTCGTCCAGGGTCAAGCCGAGAGCCTGGGCGGCGAGCACGTCGATTTCCACCAGCGCCTGTCGGCGGGCGTAGTCGCTGCGCAAGGCGCAGTTGCGCTGCCAGTCGGGGGTAAGCTGGGCGAAGAAGTCCTGCGGCAGACGAGTGTCTTTACTGGCCCAGCTGTCTTGCTGGAAGACTGGTTTCCAGCAGTCACGCCAGAGATCAGCGTAGTGAGTGGTAAGGCAGTTAAGAGCCAGGCCCCGAAGAGATAAGGTGTGCTCATGCCCTACGGGTATGGGCAATAGCTTGGCAACCTCATTGCGGAAGTGGGACTTCCCTGATGACTTCATGAAAAAGTCATATGGGACTGAGCTGTTCAACGCGTTAAACAAAGGAACAAGGCCCTGTTCACGCACAGCGATAGAGAATCCCAAGTCAATATGCGCCATTTCCTTGGGAATAATTGACTGAATCAGGGTTCTCTCTGCAGAAGGGCTTACCATTGTTCTCGCAGTCAGTCGGTAATATCTCGTCACCACTCTCGCCGCTGGCTCCCCCTCCTCAACCCAACTCACACGCGGTAAGCGACGGGCATATTCGATGGCGTCGCAGGCGGGCAGGTAGTTGCTGCGTGGCAGGTAGTCGTCAGGTAGGGTTTCGAGATCGAGAGTGTCGTAGGCTTTGTGCGTTTCGCAGATAAGCTTCGGGGTTTTGCTCAACGGATTCCCAACATAGAAATGCGGGCCAGACAGCACAAAATCCGCAGGATCACGCACAAAACCCTGCTCGCTTCGACTGCGACGGCGAATTGTTCCGTCCTTTTGCGCACCGGTTTCGTGCCACATTTCCAAGGTGAAATAATCACCCTCCAAGTCACCGAGGCGACGCGGCACTCGGGCAAATTTCTCCAGCACAGATACCAGTTCGCGGCTATGCACCGCTGGCAAACGCGCCCTCAGCGCAGGAGTACCGGGTGCGTCATAAAGCAGAGCAAAAGTTGCCAGCGTGCTTTCCGTTACCTCAACGATACGGTTGCGATGACCTGCCAGATCCCAGTTCCCTGCCTCCGTCTTGATGCCGGGCGTTGCGCCGCCGCCGGCATGCCCTAACGCTGCAAAGGTAGTTTGCGGGTGCATGACGTTAGCCATCGTTTTGAAAGCCGGCGTCTGCGCTGCAGCGTAAATATTAATACTGAACTTCACCCGGTTGCCGATTTCCGCAAACAACTTCAGCTCATTCTGGAACTGGTAGTGCGCGCGCAACCGAGAGTACATAGCCTCCCGCAGCCCTCCTCCATTGGGATCGTCGTACGGCCCCTCCGGATGCAACAACGCTTGCACACCACTGCCGATGTGCCACACCAACGGTAGGAGGCATTTGTACAGGTTGCTCTGCTGCCCCTTGAGCAGCGGATAGTTCTGCGTGGCATTAAGGAACTGCCCCATGCCCTCGGTGGCAACACATTCGGCCAAGTAATCCGCCTTCGCTTGCGGCAACGCGGCAAACACCGCCTCTCGCTGTTTGGCAGTGTCTGAAGCACTAAGCCTGCGAATGGCAAAGCGCGGATCGAAATCTGACAACAGTGACTGCTCATTCCACTCCACCTTGATCCACGGCGGGTTACCGAGGATCACATCAAATCCGCCGCGAGCCTTGAACACGTCGGCAAACTCAAGGGCCCAGTGCATAAAGTGCTGCTGGCCGGCCACCTGCTGCGCCACCTGCAACTGCGGCAGCGCTTCGACCAGCGCGGCAATATCCACATGACCGTAGCGGTCGCGCTCGGGGGTGAAGTCCAGCCCCTGCTGCGGCTGGGTTTCCGGGAACAGGTCATCGGCCGGGGCGCTGGTCAGGCTGGCATTGCCCAGCAGGACGGTCTCCAGCACAAACCACCAGTGTTCACGGCTGGGCAACTCGCTGGCCTTGTCCAACGGCCAGAACCACAGGGCGCACCACGCATCCATCACCAGCTTGAGGCGACGGTAGGGACTGGCGTTTTTTTGTGCCTCGCTGAGCATCTCGCGCTGGTAGATGGCGTCCTTCTGCGCGGTGCTGGTGGGCGCGCGGTTGGCCGCCGGGTCGGGCCACACATGCAGCTCGTCGCAGGTGGCCCTGCGTACCCGAGCCAGTTCCTCGGCATGTTGCTGCCAGAGCTCTTCTGCGGCCTGGCTCAATGCCTGCACACGGCGGACTTCATCCTTGCTCAGTGGCGCGGTAAAGGCCTTGCGCCATTGTTTGAACTGCTCGAAGGCCGCTGGCTCCAGCGCCTTGACCACCTTGTCGCTGACCATGCCCATGCCTTCGGCGGGCAGCAAGAAGTGATAAATCTCGGTGGCCTCTGGCGCTTGCGTCAGCGGCAATGCCTTGGGGGCAGCCGCGCGCCAGTCGCGTTCAGGCATGCCATTTTCCCCTTTTCCAGGGGTGAGCTGCGCGCTGCTAAACACCTCGCGGCGGGCGCCGACCAGGGAGTTGCCGTTGTACAACTGCAAGCCGAACCAGGGCACATGGCTGCCCTTGAAAATGGCGTTGAGCCAAAGCGAGACCTCGGCCAACTCCACCGCGATGGGGTTCAAGTCCACGCCGAAGACATTGCTGTCGGCGATGTACATCTTCACCCGCTGCTTTTCTTCGGTGTACTGCTCGTGGGGGATGCTTTGGCCCAGCTCCTTCTGCTTGGCCTGCAGGTAGGCTTCGGCCAGTTGGTTGACGGCTTCGTTCAAAAACGCCGCGCTACCCATGGCCGGCTCGCAGATGGTGAGCTGGAGAATTTCATCCGCCGTTTTGCCGGGGAGGATTTCCTTCAGCGCATGCTCTACCAGGCACTTGGTCAGCACCTCCGGGGTGTAGTAAGAGGCGGACTTTTCCCGGGCGCGGCCAGCCAGGCGGTAGATAAAGGTGCCCTTGGGATACTTGCGCGGGTTGCCGCCAAACAGGCGCTCGGCGTCGGTGTATTGGCCGATGGCGCTGACCGGGACGAAGTATGCGGCTTCCAGCGGATCGAGTTCGGCATCCTTTTTTTTGTCTGCTGTGCTGCTGTGCGGCTCATCACCGCTGTCGAGGTCATCATCGCTGTCGGCATCCTCCCCCTCTTCGCCTGTGCTGCCTTTTTTGCCTTTGGGGTCAGGGCGCACCTCATACAGGTCCTCCTCGGCAAAGAAGCCACGGAAGGACAGCAGGGATTCATATACCGCACCGAGCTGGTTGATGCCCAGGGTGGCATAGCTGATACGGCCACGGCGGCGCTTGCCACCGCCACGGGACAGCGACATCAGCTCGATCACCTGTTGCAGCACGCGGTTGCGCAGCTTGACGCTGCCCAGCAGCGGCGTGCGCGACGGGTCGAACAGATGGCCCTGCAGCGGCGCGATGGTGAAGCCGGTATCGAGCAGCACATCAGCGCTATCGGCAAAGTCCATTTGCCCGCTGTGGTCGCTACGGCGAGGGAAGCCCTGCCAGATCAGGCCAAACAGCTGTTTGAGGCTTTCATGGAAGTAGTAGCCCTCCTGCGCCTCGCTGGTGGTCAGCGGGGTTTGTTCCAACTCGCGCAGGTGCTCGACGCTGTAACCCTTCAGGTAGGCCTCAGCGTCGATGGGGGCATAGCCCAACTCGGGACGCGCCTCGATGTAGAAAAGGAACAGCAACCGGTACATGTAGCGCAGGCTTTCGCGGCTGAGCTGCTCGGCCAGGTCGGTGTCGTTGCGCTCGTAGAGCTTCTCCTTGGCCACGGTGCGCTTGTACCAGATGGCCTCGTTGGCGATCAGTTCGATGCATTCGCGCAGGGCGTACTTGAGGTCGGTAGACACCTCAAAGGCATGCTTGTGGGAGCTGTCGTCCAGGCTGTCGAGCAGCGCTACGCCACCTTCGGCCGGCAGCACCGACTGGCTGCCGGCCAGTGCCGCCAAAGCGCGCAACAGCTTGTCGTCGCGGGGGCCGAACAAGTCGGGCAGTTTGAAACTGAGAAGAGCCTTGCGCCCCCACTTGCTGCGCTCGATCAGCAACCACTCTTCGTGGTGCACTAGCAGCACCCAGCGCGGTGGGTGGTCGTCGGCGAACAGACGACGGCTGAGGGTTTCTTCCCAATCACTGTCGGCCTGACGGCTTTTGCCGTGGCTGTCAGTCGCCTGCGGTTTGAGCTGCAGCGGCCCCAGCTCTTCGTCATCAATTCCGGCGATAGCCGCGGCGATCACCAGCAGCGGTTGGTGCTTGGCATCGCGATAGGTGGCTAGCACAGGCAACTCACCATCGGCCAGGGCGAGATTCTCCGGCGCCAGTTGGTAGCCGATGGCCTGCAGCAGTGGCTGGACCAGATCGATAAACAGGCTGGCCCGGTCGCTGGCCTTGCGTTCGCTGAGGAAACGCTGACGGGTACGGAAATAGCCGTTGGCACCCGAGGCTGCGCGCAGGCGAGCGATGGGGCTGTCAGCGCCCTGCTCCTTCCACTGATCGAACAGCGGTTTGAGGTCTTTCTCGAGGATCTCGTCCAGGTAGTGCTGGCTGTAGAACTCGTTGGCGTTGGTCAGGCCGGTAATGGCAAACGTCATGGGTATTTCTTCCTTACGCCATCAGGGCCGCGACCACGGTGAACTGGGCGCGGTCGTCCAACTGCAGGGTGTCGCGTATCCATTGCTGGTAGTTGTTGAACAGCTCGGCGGTGTCGCTTTCCTTCTGTTTGCGCTTGGCTGCATTGACCTGTTCGATGCCCTTGGCGAAATCCAGCTCGAGCTGGGCGGTGTGTTTGCTCTGCAGGGTTTTCAGCTTGCTCAGTTCGCGATCCAGACGTGCCCGGCAGTCGGCATCGAAGGCCTGCTTGATCGGCCTGATGTGCTGCTGGGCGGCCTGGATTACCCCCGGCAGTGCCGCTTGCAGAGCGCGGGCATCCGGGGCGTTGCCATCGTTGGCGCGAAGGTTGGTGCCGCTGCCGAGATTACCGGCGAGCCCGGTACGCTGCAGGGCCTCTTCCAGGCTAAGCACGCCCTGCACCTGCCCGGCAGCATTGAGCTGCACGCCCATCCACTCGGCAAGCACCGCCTGGCCACGGCGGTTGGGTACCTGCGCCAGCACCAGCACGATGGCCTCGCCGGCATTCAGGCCCTGAGCCACCCGCAGTAAAGGAGCACGCTGACGACCAAACAGCGCCATCAGCTTGTAGTCGAGCCACTGGGCAATGGGATGCAGCGCCCAGAGGTAGTGCAACTGCGGCCAGGCGTTGGTATCGCGGGCCTGACGGATAGCCGACTCGACCACGGTTTTGTCGGCACTCAGGGCGAAGGTGTTGTCCTCCGGCCACATCTCGCTGGCCAGATCACGCTTGAGCAGCAGCGCCAGGTCACGGCTGGGCTGCAGGCTCAGGGTCTTGTTGGCGTCGTCGTATTTGACCGGCGGATAGTCACGCGGCGATTGCTCGGCCAGCAGACGCAGCGCATCGCGCAGGTACTGGTAGCTGTTGCCGAACAGGCTGGTGAGTTCCTGCGTCTGGGCGCTTTGTGGCTGTGCGGTATAGGCGGCGGGGGTCTCCGATGCGCTGGCACTGGCCCAGAGCGCCTCGAACGGATCGACATCATCTCCCGCCAGCAGCGCTTCGAAGGCTTCCAGGGTGGCATTGCCCTCGATGGCCCTGGCCACTTCGAGTTCTTCCAACTCCTCGTCGTAGAGGCCCATGAAGGCCGAAGGGTCGCCGATGTTCTTGGCGGCCTGTTCATCCTTGTCGATCAGGATTTCCAGGTAGCGCAGGTCCCCGCGAATGCGTTCGTGGCGCGGCTCGGTGAGCAGGTAGGCGATCTTCGGGGCGCGAGTCTGGCCGTAGCGGTCGACCCGGCCATTGCGCTGCTGGAACACCATCAGCGACCAGGAAATATCGAAGTGGATCAGGCGGTGCGCCTGGTAGTGCAGGTTAAGACCTTCGGAGGCAACGTCCGAGGCGATCAGCAGACGCAGCGGCGAGTGGGTCTTGCCGAAGTCCTCAACGGTTTGCTGGATTTCCTGATCCGGCAATTGGCCGTGCAGGATGGCGACGGCTTCATCCTTCAGGCCCAGCGCCTTGGGCAGCTCCTGCTGGAGGAATTTGAGCGTCTCGACCCGCTCGGTGAAAATCACCAGGCGGTCACTGGGGTTGCTGCTGTCCCAGCACCAGTGCTGACCGCTGCGCAATTGCTCGATCAGGTGCTGGAACTTGCTGAACTGCTGCGGGCCGATGGCCTGAACCAGTCCCTGCAGATCGCGCAGTCCCTCGAGATCCGGATGCCGAGGGTTTTTATTCTCCAGTTTGCGAATACGCTCGCGGAGCGTTTGCAGGCAGGCTGCCGGCGAGGAAAACAGCGCCTTTTCCAATACGGTGCGGAACAGCATGGCGCCGTCACTAGCGCCTGAGCCCTCACTGTTCAGCTTCAGTTCGGCCAGGGCATCGAATGCCAGGTTTTCCGCAGGACTGGCCGCGGCGGCCAGGCGGAAGACTTCGCGCTCGGGGAAGTCCTGCTTCATCTGCTCACGCACGTCTTTCTTGAAGCGGCGGATGAACAGGTGCTCGACGTCCTCGCGGGTGTAGTCCGCACCGGATGGCAGCACGGTGGGATCGAGCATGCGCATCAGACTGGCGAAGCTGTCTTTCTTACCGTTGTGCGGCGTGGCGGTGAGCAGGATCAGGGCATCGGAGCGCTGCGAGAGCAGTTCGGCCAGACGGTTACTCTGGGTGCGGTTGCCCTTGTAGGAAACGTTGTGGGCCTCGTCGATGATGATCAGGTCCCACCAGGCCTTTTCCAGGTAGTGGCGGTACTCGCTGTCGCGCTTGAGCGTATCGACCGAGATGATGGTGCGGTCGTAGTAATTGAACGGGTTGTGGTTGGCCGGAATATCACGACGGATGCGCTGGATGCCGGCCGAGTCCAGACGGGTAAGCGGGATGGTAAAGCGGTTCCAGAACTCTTGCTGGAACTGGCGCATCATGCTCTTGGTGGTGACCACCAGAATGCGCCGGGCCTTGCCGCGCCGCATCAGCTCGGCGGTGAGAATACCGGCTTCGAGGGTTTTACCCAGGCCCACGGTATCGGCAATCAACAGACGCGGACGCAGCTGCTCAAGCACCCGCTGCGCTGGCTGGAGCTGGAATGGCAGTGCATCCATCACCGCGTGCTGACCGATCACCACGGCATCATTCTGCAGCGCCGACTGGCGCAGGCGTGCCTCGATAAACAGGCGCGAAGCCGTGAAGGTGGGCGACTCGTCGTAGATCAGCTCGGTCTTGGCCGGGTCGATCAGGGTGATTTCTTCCAGCTCGGTGAGGAACAGCGCATGGCGGTTGCGCACGGTTTCCGACACACCGATGCAGGAGAGCTGCCAGCCGCCGAGGTTGCACTGGTCGGCGTTCTGGATAATCCACTCTTCATCGCGGATCAGCGCACGGGCACCGGGGGCTGGGGGTTGGGTCAACTGCATACTGCACCCTTGTCTGAACTAATGCGACGGCGCTACTCGTGGGCTACCGCCAGATAATGCATGGCCGCCAAATCAATTCGCTAGGGAAGGAAGCTCGCTCTCATCCCTGATGCGTTTGCTGGCCGATTGCAGGGCATCACCATAACGACGCGCCCCGGCTCGGTAAAGCAGCACTTTTTCCAAGGATGCCAGACCCGTGCGACAGGTTGAGTCGCACTCGGATCTGGGTATGCATCGCGGGTATGAAGAACCGCATATCCCCGTCATGTTGAGGGGGCATTAGGGGGGGTACGGAAAGTTTCAGTGATAAGTTAACGGGCCCTTGCCAGGATCTCCGCACCGTCAACTACACCAAGGACAGGCGCCATGAGCACCCTACCACTGACCGAATCCATTCTTCTGGAGATCCACCAGAGCCTCGGCTGTCCAAGTTACCCAAGCATCAAAAAGGAGAAATTTGCGACCGGGCAAGCCAGCCTGGCAGCTCATGAGGCCATGGGGAAAGAGATCCTGGAGGCCATCTTTGAAGCCCTGGATATGGATCCGCAAGCTTGCCTTGATGTCATCCATAACCTCACCGAGTTCGGAAATTCCTACAAAACGCTTGAGCTGAGTACTTGGACGTTTGCGGCCGACGACCGCCAGATAATCTGGATGGTGCTGGGTTATTACTTTGCTCCGGTACTCGCACGCCACGCAGCCTTCTGGAGCCTGGAAGAGCCACTGGATCAGGGTATGCCGGGGGGCAGGTTCTGGTATCTGCCTGAGCCCCGTAAAGTGGACGGCATGATCACCTTGTATCTGCCGGTGGCACAGGTAGTGGATTGGCTGCTGGATCTGCTGGGGAATCCACTGGAAAAGTTTGCCGACGAGCGCAGCGAAGCCACGCTAGGTGCCCATGACGGCTTGCGTCGCTCGTTGTACAACTGGCGCAAAGGCACAACGATCAGTCGGGACAGCCTGCGCAAGTACTTCTCGGATAGCACGAAACTGAACTTCGAAGGAGCCTTCACCCTCGATAGCAGCCGCTCCCCTGCAGAGCAATTTGATGATGCCTTGGCGTTTGTCTCGCGCAAGAATCTGACTGCAGAGCAACTGCGCCTGGAAATCCCAATGACTCAACAAGGTCGCCTTGAAGCGATTCTGGAGGGACGTGCTGATCAAGAGGAACGAGCGGCTTTCGTGGCGTGCATCGCCAAACGCTACGCAGTCCCCTCATCACACACCATCCGACAACGCCTGCTATTTGCCCGTATGGTTCAGGATGGGTACAAGCGCCTTCTGGAGTACCTGTGCCCGGGAGTTGATCCTCTGTGTTCCGATGCCCGACAGAACAAACTGCTGCAGTTGTTCGCCATCTACAAGCTGATATACAACCTGACTGTCGGCGCCTACCGAAATTGCGGCGATCGGGGCGAGGCGGCGGAAAACGCCTGGTTTGAAGAGCAACTGGCCCCCGTGGACCAGCATGGCTTGTTCCTAGCCATCTTGCCGTCTCGCCGAGAGACCGGGATGCTCGAACTGTCTTACCTGCTGACCCGCCTGTTCCACGACATGCAGCCAGGCGCACCGCTTGAAGATCATGTCGGGCTCACAGTGGATACAGCGCTACCCATCGCAGAGCGCAATGCTGAGCGCGCTGTTGCGATCGGCAACGAGCTGATCGCGGAATCGCAATTGGTGGAGCGCATGACAAGGTCCTCGCCGTGGCGTGCCTTGCAGGGTGAACATCGCTACTGGGTGGTCAGCCAGGTTGCCCAGAACGATAGCCTTAGCTCCAAAGCCAAGGAAGCAGCCATCCAGCGGTTGCGTGAGCTATCAACCACTCCGGAGCAGGCCGTTCAGGTCATCCTTCTCGAACTCGACAGCTATCTGAATGGCGACTGCAAGCATTGGCCGAACGATATTCGCCAACGAGTCCAAGCCCTGCTGGACGAAGCCGAAGCAAGCGAGGGATACGAGCTGTGGAAGGCCCCTCTCCTCCAATACAAGGCCAAGCATCTGCTGGCATGCAATGACTTTGAGGGCGCAGGCCGTTGTTTCCGGGAGGCTCTGGAGGCAGCGAAGGAACGCAACTATGGCCGCCTGCGGGGCGAAATTGCCCGAGACTGCCTTGCGATGGCGGTTGCCAATCAGAAGCTGATTCCGAACAACCACGAAAAATACTATCGAGAAATGCTCGCCAGCGGGATGGTCGAGAACGATGGCCTTCCCAGCATTGAAGATACCGCGCGATGGGCCGCTGACTACTTCTGGTCCACCCTTTACAAGTCTTATCCGGGAACCGAACGCCTGGCCCCCTTGATAGACTCGGAATACAAGGAGTCTCTGCGTCTTTTAATGGCAGGCGATCAGGACGGTTTGATTGAGTGGATACAGCGCAATCACAGGAAGCTCAACTCACCCTTATCAATGGTAAGCGCTGACTCCCTGGTGATGAGCTGGATCAAGGCACTCAGCCATTTCAAAACGCAGCTACCACTAATGCAGCATATGGCTCCCTCGAAAGAGGCACTGTCAGGCTTTGAAAAGCTGCTCACCAATTGGCATCAAGGCATCCGTCTGCTGGCGCAACACGCGCCCAAGCAGCTGAATATCGCCGACTTCAAGGGACAGACTCCGCTGATGCTGGCGGCCGAGGACGGTGACATAGTCCTGATGAAGCTCATGCTCCAGAATGGAGCCGACCCCGATCTGCAAGATTGTCGGGGCATGACCGCTTTGCATTCGGCGATCAAGTCTCGTGTAGACAGCTGTGTCGACGCCCTTCTTGATCATCCGTGTGCTTTGGACAAGAGCACAGATGATGGCCAGTCACCGTTACATACCGCAGCCTGGACAGGCAATCGGTATGCAACCAGAAGGCTGGTTAATAAAGAGCCTGGGCTTGCCTGGAAACGCAACTCCAAAGGCATGACACCGCTGGAACAGATCCAGTACCTGATTGAAAATCCTGGCGCACTGCAGGTGTTGGCGAAGGAGCTCGAAAAAAACGGAAGGGACTGTCCTTCCAAGCAAGACCTGGAGGCCATTGTCCCTGAGCTGGAACGGGCTATACCGTTGATCAGTGGGTGAGGGTGTAGCGTATGGCTCACAACCGCTAGGCATTACCCCTGTGTTAATGCCTAGCGAGGAAGGTCCTCATCGCCGACGCTCACGCACCCAGAACGGCCAGATTCTGCACAAGTACTCAATGCTCATCCCTGAAGCGTTGAGCCAGGCGGGCCAGGTAGCGCATGGTCTTCTCCTCCCTGGCCTTGGCATGGGCGTCAGGGTAGAAAACCCCAAAGATGCAGTAGCGGTTTTCCT
>Ga0079224_100002288_pt1 | contig 23103 bp, 20 predicted proteins | sample Stecom2015_FD_80414 | JGI IMG/M metagenome (GOLD analysis project Ga0079224, IMG submission 80414) | Agricultural soil microbial communities from Utah to study Nitrogen management - Steer compost 2015 | ecosystem: Environmental > Terrestrial > Soil > Agricultural land | place: USA: Utah... | reverse complement strand
GCGCCGCGCCTTCTCCTCATGGGTGGGGCGCCGGCGGCGCGCGGTGAGGATCACGGGGACGACGAAGCCGGTGCGGATGAGCGCGAGCGCGACCACCACCGACAGCGCCCCGATCGTCTTCAGGCCCCGCCGGAAGTCGATGACCGGCATGTTCACCGCGGCGGAGTACAGCAGTGACGGGAGCACGCCGACGAGCTCCAGCTGCTCCACTCCCATTCATGAATCCTACGGGGCGGGTCGGAGAATTCCCTGGCCGTGAGGGAGGGCGCGTGGGCACACTGGAGGTGACGAGGGACGCGAGGAGAGCGGGTGGCGGGCGATGCCGCAAGTGAGGGTGTACAACCTCGGCTACGACCCGGACACCGGGGTGGGCGAGCTGCTGCACACGACCTCCGTCCGTCACGCGATGGGCATGATCCGACGCGGGGTCGCAGACCCGGTGGAGCTCACTCTTGTCGACGACCGTCTGGTGCCGCTCGTGCTCGAGCTGACGCGGGAGCTGAGCGGTGCCTGGGTCGAAGGAGCCGGCCGACGCTCGGTCGGCTTCTCCTACCGCGCGGTCCATGAGCGCGACGGGTGGACCTGTGCGTACTGCGGCAGGGGCGTCTCCCGCACCCCGCCGGGCGAGGCGCTGCTCGCGACCGTGGATCACATCATGCCGGTCTCGCGCGGCGGCTCCTCCTCCTGGACGAACCTGGTCTGCGCCTGCAAGGAGTGCAACAACCGCAAGGCCGATCGCACCCCCGAGGAAGCGGGGATGCCGCTGCGCATCGAGCCCTATGACCCCACCGATCCCGAGCGTGGTCGAGAGGCGTCCCAGCACCTCCCCGTGCTGGTCAGGCAGTGAATCCGCACTGTTCCCAGCCGCAACGTGATGATCCCCGCACCGGGCTTCACCAGCACGTATCTCATCTGTGAGTTACGGTCGCCTGATGACTGAGAACGAGGACTACCTGGCCCGCATCGGCTCGCTGATCCGTGACGCCCGCCAGCACTCCGGGCTCACGCAGGCACAGCTCGCGGAGAAGCTCGGCACGAGCCAGAGCGCCGTGAACCGCATGGAGAAGGGCCAGCAGAACATGACGCTCGAGATGATCTCGAAGATCGGCTCCGCCCTGGACTCCGAGATCGTGGGTCTCGGCACCGCGACGACCGGCCCGACTCACCTGCGCGTGGTGGGCGAGACGACGCTGTCCGGCGCGATCGACGTGAAGTCGTCGAAGAACGCCGGGGTCGCGCTGCTGTGCGCCTCCCTCCTGAACAGCGGCACCACCGTGCTGCGGAAGGTCGCGCGCATCGAGGAGGTCAACCGCCTGCTCGAGGTGCTCACCTCGATCGGGGTGAAGGCGACCTGGCTGAACGCGCAGAACGACCTCGAGCTGCGCGTCCCGGAGACGCTGGACCTCGCCGCGATCGACGCTGCCGCCGCGCGTCGCACCCGCTCGATCATCATGTTCCTCGGTCCGCTGCTGCACCGCGCGGAGACCTTCCAGCTGCCCTACGCGGGCGGCTGCAACCTCGGCACCCGCACCGTCGAGCCGCATATGGCTGCGCTGCGCCACTTCGGCCTCGACGTCGTCGCGACCGACCACAACTACCAGGCCTCCACCTCTCCCATCGACTGGTCCACCCGCACCATCGTGCTCACCGAGCGCGGGGACACTGTGACGGAGAACGCGCTGCTGGCCGCGTCGCGCTACGAGGGCGAGACCGTCATCCGCAATGCGAGCCCGAACTACATGGTCCAGGACCTGTGCTTCTTCCTCGTGAAGCTGGGCGTCGAGATCGACGGCATCGGCACCACCACGCTGCGCGTGCGCGGCCGCTCGCAGATCTCGACCGACGTCGACTACGCGCCGAGCGAGGACCCGATCGAGGCGATGAGCCTGATCTCCGCCGCGATCGTCACCCGCTCGACCCTCACGGTGCGCCGCGTCCCGATCGAGTTCATGGAGATCGAGCTCGCGCTGCTCGAGGAGATGGGTCTTCGCTATGACCGCTCCGAGGAGTACATGGCGGAGAACGGGCAGACCCGCCTGGTGGACATCACCACGCACCCCTCGGACCTGAAGGCTCCGGCCGACAAGATCCACCCCATGCCCTTCCCGGGCCTGAACATCGACAACCTCCCCTTCTTCGCGGTGATCGCGGCGACGGCGGAGGGGCAGACGATGCTGCACGACTGGGTGTACGAGAACCGCGCCATCTACCTCACCGAGCTCACCAAGCTCGGCGCGAACGTCAAGCTCATGGACCCGCACCGCGTGCTCATCGAGGGACCGACGCGCTGGTCCGGCAGCGAGCTCGTGTGCCCGCCGGCGCTGCGCCCGGCCGTCGTGATCCTGCTGGCGATGCTCGCCGCGAAGGGCACCTCGGTGCTGCGCAACGTCTACGTCATCAACCGCGGCTACGAGGACCTCGCGGCGCGGCTGAACAAGCTCGGCGCGCAGATCGAGACCTTCCGCGACATCTGAGCTCTCGTGTGAGAGCGTGGCGGGCGGCGTCCGGCCGATACGCAGCAGTGAGAAGGGGTGCGCGATGGGCGACTCCTCCGGCCTGCTCATGCTGGGCGTGATGCTGTCGATCCTCGCCGGTGCCCTCTCCCAGCGCGCCACGGGAATGGGCTTCGCACTCCTGTCCGCCCCGTTCCTCGTGCTGGTGCTGGGGCCGCTGCAGGGCATCCTCGTGGTCAATGCCGCCTCCGTCGTCGCGAACTCGCTGATCCTGGTGCGGGTGTGGCATGACGTGGACTGGCCGCGCGCGAAGGTGCTCGTGCCGATGGGGGCCCTCGGCGTGGTGCCGGGCGCGATCGCCGTCGCGCTCCTGCCCGAGGCGCCGCTGACGATCGTGGTCAGCCTCTCGGTGATCCTCGGACTCGGCACCACGCTGCTCACGCGCGGGCATCCGCTGCCGCCCTCGACCGCGCTCGCCGCCGCGGGCGGTCTCGCCTCCGGGTTCATGAACGTCACCGCTGGGGTGGGCGGGCCGGGCGTGGTGGTCTACGCGCGGGCGACGGGCTGGGAGCACCACCGCTTCGCCGCGACGGTGCAGCTGCACGGGCTCGTGCTCGGGATCGTCTCGCTGCTGGCGAAGGGGGCGCTGCCCACCTTCTCGCTGACGGGCTGGGGGCTGCTCCTGCTCGCGCTGGTGGGCGGGCTCGCACTCGGCGAGATGATCGCGCGACGCGTGGACGGCGCGGGCATGATGCGCCCGGTCGCAGTGATCGCGATGGTCGGTGCGCTGCTCGCCCTGCTGCGCGGCGTGCTCGCCCTGACGTGATCCCCGTGTCCGGAACTGCCCGATGACACCGCGCGGATCACCGGCCCAGAACCGTCCCCGCCCGGTAGAATGAGTGCATGACCAGCGACGAAGGATCATCCTCCCGTGTCATCGGACGGGCCGGCTCGTACGAGAAGGGCGTGGCTCGGCGGCAGGAGATCCTGGACCGTGCGATCGAGGTGTTCCGCGAGCGGGGAGCGGACGGCACCTCCCTGCGGCGCATCGCGCAGATGATCGGCGTCTCCCATGCGGCGCTGCTGCACTACTTCGATTCGCGTGAGCAGCTGCTGGTGGCGGTGTACGAGCATGCGGAGTCGCAGCGGGACACGTCCGAGGGCAAGTCCGAGTCCGGCGTGGATGTCCTGGTCCAGGCCGCGAAGATCAATGTGGGCGTGCCCGGCATGGTCGAGCTGTACACGACGCTGGTCGCCGCCGCCCTCGCGGCGGAGGGGACGCCGTCGAACATCTTCTTCCGCGACCGCTTCGCGCGAGTCCGCAACGATCTCGCCGAGCGCTTCGCCGCGGAGCAGGCCGCCGGACGCCTCCGTGACGATGTCGAACCCGCCGATATGGCTGCCCTCTTCGTCGCGGCGTCCGACGGCCTGCAGATCCAGTGGCTGCTCGAGCCCTCCGTGGAGCTCGAGCGCACCCTGGAGACCTTCTCGGTGCTGCTCGCCCCTACTTCTTGAGGCTGCCCCGGAGGTCCGGGACGTCGGCGAGCAGGCGCCGGGTGTAGTCGGCCTGCGGGGAGAAGATGACCTCCTCCGTCGAGCCTCGCTCCACTACCTTGCCGTGCTCCATCACGGCGACGCGGTCGGCGAGATAGCAGGCCTGGCCGATGTCGTGCGTGATGAACAGGACCGTCAGGCCCAGCTCGGAGCGCAGATCGTGCAGCACGTTCAGCACGTTCACGCGCAGCGTCGCATCCAGCATCGACGTCGCCTCATCGGCCAGGAGCACCTTCGGTCGCATCATGAGGGCACGGGCCACCATGACGCGCTGGCGCTGACCGCCGGAGAGCTGGTGCGGGAACTTCCCCAGCGTCATCGACGGCTTCATGTCGACATAGCCGAGGCATTCCTCGATCAGTGCGTCGCCCTCGTCCTTCGGCACCTGGGCGAGGGAGAGGCTGCGGCGCAGCAGCGAGCCGACTGTGAAGAACTGGTTGAAGGAGGAGAAGGGGTCCTGGAAGACCGCCTGCACCTCCGACCAGTACTCCCGCAGTCCGCTGCCTCGCAGGTTCGTGACGTCCTGGCCGCGATAGGAGATCGTGCCGGAGGTGACCGGCATGAGCCGCAGCAGCATCCGTGCGAGGGTCGACTTGCCGGAGCCGGACTCCCCCACGACGGCGAGCACGCTCGCCTCGGGGAACTCGAGGCTGACATCGTCGACCGCGGTGATGGTGTTCCCCGCGACGGAGAACTCCTTGGTCACGTTGTGGCAGGACAGCAGCACCTCGCGCTCGGTGCGGCTGCGGGTGATCATCTCGGGGGTCTCGCTCATCGCGCGTCCACCTCCTTCTCGGTCGCCGGAGCCGCAGCGCCCGGCACCGCGCCGGCCCGTGCCTTCCCGCGCTGCCTCGTCTCCTTGCTCGGGTCGAGCACGGAGGAGAGCAGGGTGCGTGTGTAGTCGTGCTGCGGATCTTCGACGAGCTGCCGGGTGGGGCCGGTCTCGACGATCCGTCCCGCGTTCATGATGGCGAGCTTGTCCGAGACCTGCGAGAGGACCGGGAGGTCGTGGGTCACGAACACGACCCCGGACATGATCCGCTGCTGGACCATCTCCAGCAGCATCTCCACGAGCATGCGCTGGCTGGAGACGTCCAGCGCCGACGTGGGCTCGTCCGCGATGAGCAGGCGGGGGTTCTGCAGCGTGGAGATCACGGTGATCATGCGCTGCTTCATCCCGCCGGAGAGCTGGTGCGCGTACGAGTCCAGGACCCGCACGGGCATGTCCAGCATCTTCAGCCGGTCTCTGGCGAGGTCGAGCGCCTCGTCCTTGGTGACGCGCGGGTCGTGCGCCCGCATCACGTCATGCACCAGGCTGCGGATCCGCAGGGTGGGGCTGATGGAGTTCATCGCTCCCTGCGGCAGCATCGAGACGGTCCGCCCCCGATAGGGGCGGTGCCGCTTGAGGTCCGCGACGGAGAGGGTCGACAGGTCGATCGTCTCCCCGTCGATCTCGAGGGTGCCGGACAGGACGTACAGCGGCGGGGTCGCGATCATCGCCAGGGCGTTGCCCAGCGTGGTCTTCCCGCAGCCGGACTCCCCGGCCAGTCCCAGGATCTCTCCCTCGCCGAGGTCGAGGGAGACCCCGTCGACCGCGGTGAAGTCCTTCTCGCCACCGCCGTAGACGCAGCGGATGTTCGTGGCCCGGGCCAGCGGTGCGCTCATGCCGGATCACCTGCTCTCGTGGGTTCGGCGTCGGCGGGGAAGGCCTGCTCGGCGAGCAGCCGTGCCTCCTCCGCGCGGCGGGCCGCAGCCTGCTTCATCTGCTTGCGCTTGCCGCGGCGCAGGCGGGGGTTGAACACCTCGTCGAGGCTGGACTGCAGCAGCAGGAAGCCGAAGGAGACGAGGGTGAGGATGATCGTCGGAGGCAGGAACGCCCACCAGGCACCGCCGCCGACGGCCTGGAACGCGAGGGCCCAGTGCAACTGGATGCCCAGCGAGTTCGCCCCCGAGGGGCCCAGGCCCAGCATCGACAGCGCCGCCTCGGCGAGGATCGCGCCGGAGACCTGCAGCACGAAGGCCATCACCGTGTACGACAGGATGTACGGCAGCACGTCCCGCAGCAGGATCCCGGGCAGCCGTGCCCCGGACAGCCTGGCCACGTCCACGTGCTCGCGGGTCGCGACCGAGGACGCCTGAGCGCGCACGGCACGGGCCGTCCACGGCCATGAGGTGATGCCGATGACGATCGCGAGCGACCAGATGGTGCTCTGGGGCAACGAGATCGAGATCAGGATCAGCACGATGATCGAGGGGATCGCGAGCACCACGTTGGTGGCGCCCATGAGGAGCTCCTCGAACCAGCCGCCGACGTAGCCGGCCAGCAGACCGATGACGACGCCGATGCTTGTCGCGACGATGCCGGCGACCAGGCCGATGATCAGCGAGGTGCGGGTGCCCGCCATGAGGACGGCGAGCACGTCGTGTCCGAAGTTGTCGGTGCCCAGCAGCAGTCCCGCTCCTGGCGGGTCGTAGAGGGAGCCGACCTTCTCGCCGGGGCTCGTGGGATACAGGTATCCCGCCAGTCCCAGCGCGATGACGCCGACGATCAGCATGAGCGAGATCCAGAACCGGCCTGAGAAGTTGAAGGAACGGAAGGGATTGCTGCGCGGGGCGGCCTTCTCGTCGGTGACGGGGGCATTGGGTGTGCTCATGTCACTTCTCCCCTGCGCTCGCCGCGCGGATCCGCGGGTCGATGATGCCGTAGGCGATCTCCACCAGGAAGTTCGCCACCAGCACCGCGACGGTGATGATGAGCGTGATCGCCTGGATCACCGGGTAGTCGTTCTGCGTGATCGCGTTGAACAGCAGGGTGCCGACGCCCGGGTAGCTGAACACCAGCTCGGTGATCAGCGCACCGCCGACGAGGGTGCCGATCGCGAGTGCGAGGCCCGTGATCTGCGGGAGCATCGCGTTGCGGAAGATGTACTGGGTGATCTTGTTGTCGCGGATGCCCATGGCACGGGCGTAGTTGACGTAGTCGCCGCCCAGCTCGTAGATCGCCATGGAGCGCATGCCCACCGCCTGACCGCCGATGAACACGACCACCAGCGACAGGAACGGCAGCCAGTAGTAGCTCACCGCATCCCAGAGGAACTCGACGGAGAACTCCGGTGTCAGTCCCAGCGAGTACGCACCGCCCACGGGGAAGATCCCCGCGACCACGGCGAGCCCGTACAGCAGCAGGATCGACAGGCAGTAGTACGGCATGGCGGAGAGGAACAGCGCGCTGGTGAACACGCTGCGATCCCAGTTGCCGCCGCGGAAGGCGGCGATCGCGCCGACGAGGTTGCCGACGATCCAGCCGATCAGCACCGCCGGCAGCTGCACCGCGACCGACCAGGGCAGGGCCTGGCCCACGAGGTCGTTGACGGAGGCGGGGTAGTTCGCGAAGGATGTCCCGAGGTCACCGGTGAACACCTTGCCGAGGTAGGTGAGGAACTGCTGCCACAGCGGCGCGTCCAGACCGAACTCGGCGACGAAGCCCTCATAGATCTGCTTCTGCTGCTCGCCGGTGATGGAGCCTCCGCGCGCGAGGTTGGAGACGATGACGTCGACGGGGTTGCCCGGGACGAGCCGGGGCAGCAGGAAGTTGAGACTCACTGCTGCCACCAGCGCGACCAGGTACCAGCCCGCCTTGCGGACTATGTAACGGCCGAGGGTCACGGGACTCTCAGCCCCCGATCTTCTTGAGCTTGAAGATCCATTCGTTGCCGGCGCCGCGGAACATCGGCGGGGCGTAGTCGTTGTCCTCGGCGGGCCAGTTCGACCAGTTGCTCGCGTTGAACTCGAAGAACTCGTCGGGGCGGTACATGAGCGGGAAGGCGGGGACCTCGGCGCGGTAGAGGTCATCCAGGGCCGTGAGCGCCTCCTTCTTCGCACCGTCGTCCGCAGCGGCGGCCGCGGCCTGGAGCAGGCCGTTGACCTCGTCGTTCTCCCAGCGGCTGTAGTTGCGGTAGGCGGTCTGCCCCAGCGGCGCCATGTCGACGTTGCTCATCACGTCGCTGAAGCGCTGCCACGGAGTGGACGGGCCGGTGCCGGCCACGTACCAGCAGGCCATGTCGAAGTCGCCGTTCTGGATGGCGGACTGGGTCTGGGCCTGCTGGGGGAAGTTCGTCGCCGCGTCCACGCCGATGGCCTGGAAGTTCTTGGCAACGATCTCGAGGGCGGCGTTCCAGTCGGTCCAGCCCTGCGGGGTGATGAGCTTCCAGGGGCCGAGCTTCTGGCCGTCCTTCGCGTAGAAGCCGTCGGAGCCCTTCTCGTAGCCGGCCTCCTGGAGGAGGGACTCGGCCTTGGCCGCGTCGAAGGTCCAGCCGTCGGCAGAGGCCTTGTCACGGTCGAGCCACTGGTCCTCAGCACCGTCGGGGATGATCAGCGAGGCGAGCACCTGCGAGGAGTAGCCGCTCATGGCGGTCTCGGCGATCGAGGCGTAGTCCACCGCGTGGGCGAGTGCCTTGCGCACCTTGGGATCGTCCAGGCCCGGCTTGGTGGTGTTGATCATGAACATCGGCATGGAGCCGGGCGTGTAGTACGGCTTGTCGCGCAGGTAGGTGCCGACCGGCTTGCCGGACTCCCACATCTTCCAGATCTGCGGCACGAACTGCTGCATGACGTCGAGCTCGCCGTTCTGGAACTTGAGGTTGCCGTCCTCGTTGGACTTGAAGATCGGGTGGATGATCTTCGTCATCGCGGGCAGGCCGCCGTAGAAGTCCTTGCCCCAGTAGTCGTCGTGACGGGCGAGGATGATCTGGGTCTGGTCGGCGAGCTCGAGGGTGAAGGGGCCGGTGCCCATCGCCTCGGTGGTCTCCCAGCTGGCGAGCTTGTTCCCGGTGTCCTTGGCGGCCTTCTCGAAGACGGCCTTGGGCACGATGAACTGGGTGGCCAGCGAGTTCAGCACGGCGCCGACGTTCTTGCGCTCGGAGTTCACCGCGATCGAGATGGTGTTGCCCTCGGCGGTCATCTCGTCGACCTCGGTCCAGAACGCGGCGACGCCGAGGGAGGGGTCGATCTTGCCGAGCTCGAAGGTGTACAGCACGTCATCGGTGGTGAACTCGGTGCCGTCCTGCCAGGTGATCCCGTCCTGGAGGGTCAGGGTGATCGACTCGGCGCCGCTGACCTCGTACTTCGCGGCGAGACCGGGCAGGAGCTCACCGGAGACGATGTGGAAGCGCAGCAGCGTCTCGTAGATGTACTGGGCGACGTTCGCAGAGGCGGGCCATGCCGGCGAGCCGGCGAAGGTGTTGAAGTTGGTGGGCGGGCTCCACTGGAAGCCGGCGATGAACAGCTGATCGGCGCCGTCGCCCTTGCGGCCGCTGCCGGCCTGGCCGTTGTTGCCGATGCCGACGAGCTCCTCGCTGCCGCCGCCACCGCCACCGCCGGAGGTGCCTCCACCTCCCGTCGCTCCGCCGCAGGCCGCGAGGGCGGCGGCGCCGCCGATCAGGCCGGTGCCGGCGAGGAAGCGTCGGCGCGAGGCGCCGGGAAGGTGACGTGCTGCAGATTCAGACATGGGGGGACCTGCCTCTCTGAGTGCGCTCCACCATCGGAGCGGAGGATCGCCATCGATCCGTGGGAGAAGTCAACCCCGTCGCACCCCAAAACCTCCAGTGGTAGGGGTTACGGTCCTGTAACGATCGTGACGAATCTCTCGTCCACGCTCACTCCTGCGCGCGAATTCCCTGGCCCGAGCACGAATCTTCGCTTCTGGTCCGACCATCTCCGGCACGCGTCGCGACGGTGTCGCCGTCCCTGCGGCTCCGCGCGAGCACCTGCTTCGCGGCGATGTCCGCCCCGGCGAGCAGCGGGGAGGGCACGCCCGGGGAGGCACCGATCGCGGAGCCCGGCTGCGTGGACTGGGCGGGGATCCCGAGCACCACGACGGCGGGGTCCACCGCGCCGCTGGCGGCGACGAGGTTGTGTCCGGTGAGGACGCTCTCGGAGATCTCGGCGCCGGTCGCTTCCATGCTGTGGGTGGGGACGCCGTCGACGGTGTGGACGCGGGCGCGGCCGGAGTCGAGCAGGGCGCGCAGCAGCGGATCGGAGGTCTCGGGGACCTTCCCCTTGGACATGCGGGTCTCCAGCAGCACGCGGGAGGCGGCCCGGGTTCCGGTGAGCGGAGACTCTGCGCGGAAGCAGCCTGCGGCCTCGTCGACCGTGATCTCGGTGCCGGGGCCGAGCAGCTGCACGATCCCGGCCTCGACCAGGGCGATCAGGAGGCGGACCCGGTCCGCGGGCGGGCCCGAGGCGAGGGCGAGGGAGTCCCCGTCGAACCAGCCCAGCACGTCGCGGGCGAGCGAGGTGCCGCTGAAGGCGCCGAGCGCGGTGAGGCGGCCGACGTGCCTGCGCAGCGCCCCCATCGCGCCGTTCACGGCGGCGCGGGGATGAGTGGCGGGCTCGGCGAGGGAGCCGAGCTCGTCCTCGACCCAGCGGTCGACGTGCGCGGCCCAGCCCTCCTCCCCCACGGCCTCGCCGCGGGTGGGGCGGTGCAGCTCCTCGATCGCCCACGACCAGCGCGGATCGGTGATCGCACGCTCCAGCACGGCGTCGATCGCCGCGACGTCGCGAGCCTCGTCAAGCGCCAGAGCAGGATCGAACCCAGCGCCAGGCGCGATCGCGTCCGGCGCGTGCTCTGAAAGTGCTTCGAGGTAGACGCGCGCGAACTCGCGGGCGAGCACGGGCCAGACCTCGTCCGCGAAGTCCACGTCGACGCGCTCGGCGAGGGCGTCGAAGAACGCTGGCCCCGCCCAGCGCGGGGTGAAGGGGCGCACGGGCCGGCCGCCGTCGGGCTTCGCGCGATACGGGATGCCACGGCGGGAGCCGACCAGCAGCCGCGGTTCGCGGCAGGTCTGGTGATAGCGCAGCCGGCCGTGAGGGTCGCCGGGGACGGGTGCGAGCTGCCCGCCCCAGTCGGCGACGAGCTGGCCGATGACGTCGAAGAAGTTCGCGCCGAGGCCGCGCACCAGCACGTCCTCCCCGGCGGGCAGGCCGGTGTACTCGCGCTCGGCGGGCATGCCGGGTTCGACATAGCGCAGGCCAAGGCGCTCAGCGACCTCGACGAGCTCAGCGACTTCGCGCCCGCGCCGCGCCTGGATCATTCCCTGCGCGAGGACCACGGTGGGCGCGGTGAGCCGCCGTCCGTCCTCGAGGACGACGGTGCGCAGCGTCCCGTCGGCCCGCACATCGACCGCGAGTCCGAGGAACTCCTCGACCTGGACGTGCCCGCTCGCGATCGCCGCCTCGAGCTGGTCGCGGAAGTAGACGCCCTGCAGGCGGCGGCTCGGGAAGTCGTCGGGCCCGAGCGCCGCGGCCTCGGCCACCACCCACTCCCCCGCCGCATGCATGCCGTCGGCCGCTATCTGCCGTGCCCAGGCGACGAGATCGGGTCCCTCCGCGGCCGGGCCGCTCATCGGAGTCGAACCATCGGGGTGGACGGTCGTCGCACGGGCCTGGGTGTTGTTGAGGTACTCCGCCGGCTGCTCCACGTCCCAGGTCGCGCCGGGGCCGACGGCGACCGCGTCGACGAGCGCGACCCGGAGCGGCGCTGCGTCGCATGACGAAGCCCGCGCCGCGAGCCGCAGCACGGTCGCGACCCCGCGGGGCCCTCCGCCGACGATCACCGCGTCGAACGTCAAGCTCATCGTGCTGCGACCTCGGCGGTGTCCGCGAGCTCCCCGCCGGTGCGGGTCACGCCCGCGGCGTCGATGCGCGGCCGCACCTCGACGGCCCCGTCGTGGCCTGTGACCTCGACATCGACTTCGTAGACGGTCCGCAGGGTCGCCTCCTCGTAGGCGTGCTGCGGGGCGCCGTCGGCGACGAGCCGGCCGCCGTGCAGCACCACGACCTGGTCGCAGTAGCGGGCGGCGTGGTTGAGGTCGTGGATCGCGATGAGGGCGCTGATGCCCTCCTCGCGGGTGATGCGGCGCACCAGCTGGAGAGTCTCGATCTGGTAGCGCAGGTCGAGGGCGGAGGTGGGCTCGTCCAGCAGGAGCACGCGCGTGTTCTGGGCGAGGGCGCGGGCGATGAGGGCGCGCTGCTGCTGCCCGCCGGAGAGCTCAGAGAGGGAGCGCTCGGCGATCTCGGACAGTCCCATCCGCTGGATCGCGTCCTCGACCGCGGCGTGGTCCTCGGCGCGCGGGGCGAAGCCGAAGTGCGGGGTGCGCCCCAGCATGACCGCCTCGCGGACGGTGAGGTCGAAGGGAGCGTCGCCCGCCTGCGGCACGTAGCCGACCACGCGCGCGAGCTCTCGCCTGCCCAGCGCCGCGGTGTCCCGCCCCTCGACGGCGATGCTGCCCGAGCGGGCCCGGTGAACCCCCGCGATGGCCTTGACCAGCGTGGACTTGCCGGAGCCGTTCGGGCCGAGCAGGGCGCAGAAGGCGCCGGAGGCGACCTCGAAGGTCACGTCCTCGAGGATCTGCCGGGTCCCGTAGGCGAAGGAGAGGTGCTGGACGGAGAGGCTCACTTCAGGGTGTTCCTTCGGGTGAGGATGAGGTACACGAACACGGGGCCGCCGATGAAGGCGACCACGATGCCGACGGGCACGACGGCCGGGGCGATGACCGTGCGGCCCACCGCGTCGGCGACGAGCAGCAGCAGACCACCGGACAGTGCCGCGAAGGGCAGCAGGTGGCGGTGGTCGCCGCCGATCGCGAGTCGCGCGATGTGCGGGCCCACGAGACCCACGAATCCGATGATGCCGCAGAAGGAGACGACCACGGCCGCGAGCGCGACCGCGAGGGAGATCAGCCCGATCCGGATCGGGCCCACGTTCACGCCGAAGCTGCGGGCCGCGTCATCGCCCGCGAAGGCGATGGCGTTGAGGTCCTTGGCGAAGAAGAGCGTCAGCGGCAGGGCGATCAGCGCGACCCCGCCGACGATGTGGACGTCGGACCAGACCGCGTCGTTCACCGAGCCGAAGGTCCAGCGGATGATCGCCTGGAGGGTGTTCTCGTTGGCGGTGAACTGGAGTGCGGAGGTGAGCGCTTCGAAGATCTGGGTCATCGCGATGCCGAGCAGCAGCAGGGTCGCGACCGCCATGCGGCGTGCGGTGGCGATGCCGAGCACGAGCGCGGAGACGGCCAGAGCCATCACCATGGCGCCGGCGATCGTGGCCCAGGCGGGCAGCTGGCTGCTGCCGGCGAGGGTGATCACCAGCGCGGCGCCGAAGGCCGCAGCCGGCGAGACGCCGAGCGTGAAGGGACTGACCAGGGGGTTCCGCAGCAGGCCCTGCATGAGGACGCCGGAGACGGACAGCGCGGCCCCGGCGGTGAAGGCGAGCAGCACGCGCGGCAGGCGCAGCTGGGTGATGACCGAGTAGGTCGAGGCGAAGTCCGCGCTGATCGTGCCGCCGACGATGCTGACCTTCACGGCGCGGACCACGTCCCCGATCCCGATTCCGGCGGTGCCGACGGTGACGGAGACGAGCAGGGCGAGGAGGGAGAGGGTCACGCCGCCCACGAGCACGGCGACGGTCCGGGCCTCGCGGCGTCGTGCCGGAGTCGGCGCGGGGGCTGCCTTCTCACCGGTGGCAGGGCGCTGAGCGGTCGCCGTCATGCCGAGGTCCCCTCGTCCGTGGGTCCCTGCACGTAGGCGGTGGGATCGGGCAGCTCGGTGTCCTGGAACTCGGTGACCCAGCGGGTGAGGTACGCGTCGGGGTCCACGCCGTCCATCTCCTCGGGGTGGAGCCAGGAGGCGAGGTAGAGCGCGCCGAGCGACTTGCCGAGCGCGCTGGTGGCCCAGCCGTTGGCGAGCGCCAGGCGGCCCTCTGCGAGGGCGCTCATCCCGGACCATCCGGGGCGGGAGGTGATCTCCTCGCGCAGCGCCTCGAAGCGGTCGACCGGCGCGGCCGACGGCTCGAACTCGTGGACGATGAACTCCGGATCGCGCAGCACCACTTCAGCAGGGTCGACGGTGAGCTCCTCCTGGGCATCGCCGCCGGAGGCGTCATCGAAGATGTTCCGGCCACCGGCGGCGAGGATCATCGCGTGGAAGCCGGAGCCGGGCAGGGTGGTCAGATACGGCTCGACCGTCTCGAAGTAGACGTCCACCGGCTCGACGTCCGCAAGGCGCTCCTCGAGCTCGGCGGCGATCTCGGCGCGGAAGTCCAGTACCGTCGTCGCCCCGTCCTCGAGACCGAAGACCTGGCCGAGCAGCGTGAGGGTCTCATCGACCACCTCGGTGTCCCAGGCCGTCGCGACGACGACGGGGATGTCGAAGGCGCTGAGCTGCTCAGCCGCCTCCTGCCACACGGCGTTGCGGGGAAGGATCACCACATCGGGCTCGAGCCCGGCGATCGCCTCGTAGTTCAGCTGGTCCAGGCCCTCGGCGATGACCTGATCCTCGGTGAGGTCGAGATAGGGCAGGCGGTCCAGGGAAGCGCGATCCACGCCGACGACGCGGTCGCCCGCTCCGATCGCGCGGAGGAACTCGTTGGTGTAGCTGTTCAGCACCACGGCGCGCTGGGCGGGGCCGGGCAGCACGACCTCGCGGTCCTGGTCATCGCGCAGCGTGAGGGTGGTGGTCGTGGAGGCGGCGTCCTCGACGGTGACCTCGCCGCAGGCGGCGAGGGCGAGCACGGGCAGGGTGGCCAGCGCCGTGCCGAGCAGGGTGCGGCGGCGCAGGCCGTGGGAGCGGAGCGTGGGGGTCATGACGGTCCTCGGGGTGGGGAGAGGGGATGGAGTTCAGGCGCTGGGAAGAGAGGGCTCGCCGAGGCTGAGCATGAGGCGGTTCGCCCACGCGAAGAAGGCGGCGGCGCTGAGCAGGTCGGCGATCTCGGGGTCGGTGAGGCCCTCGGCGCGCAGCGCCTCGAGATGCGCGGGGCGCAGTGCGGGGCGGGGTCGGGAGAGCGCGGCCGCGGCGTCGACGAGGGCGGACCAGCGGGCGCTCTGACCGGCGCTCAGCGGGTCGAGGTCCGCGGCGATCCAGTCCTCGTCGCGCTCGAGGGAGGCGGCGAGCAGGGTGTCGACGCTCTGCTCGTCGCGGGCGAGCGCGGCGGACTTGCGGGCGTGGACGGAGGCGCAGTAGATGCAGTCGTTGACCTTGCTGGTCACAGCCGCGGCGAGCTCGCGCTCCGCCTTGGGCAGGCCGTTGCGGGGCAGGAAGATCGCATTGTCCAGCGCGCTGCGGGCGCGGGTGAGGGCCGGGGTGAGGGAGAGCATCCGGAAGTAGACGCTGTTCGTGGTCGCCTTCGAGGCGAAGGACTCACGCTGCTCCTCGGTGAGCTCGTCCTCGGCGGGGACGGGAAGCCAGGGCTCCCACTGCAGCTGCTCGCGGGTGTAGGCCGCGGGGCGGGTGAGGCCGGTGCGGGTCGTCCCGCCATGCGCGACGGCGCGGCCGCGGGTGTGCGGTGCGCGGGCGGGTGCAGGAGCGGCCAGCGCGGTGAGGCCGTGCAGTGCCGCGAGGCCGTCGAGGAGGCGCAGGAGGTGGCTCTCGAAGGCGACGAGCTGGCTGACCAGGACCACGGTGCGGGCGTCGTGGCCTGCGGCGGCGAGTGCGTCCTGGTCCGCGGCGGTGAGAAGCGCTGGGGAGAGGGAGAGGGCGTCGACGTGGTCGCGCAGGGCGGCGAGGGCGGGGTCCGCGGGGCGGTCCTCAGCGGCGAGCGCGGCGTCGGCCCCCTGGGCGCGGTGCCAGCGCGAGAGGGTCTCGCTGTTCTGGTGGTCGGCGGTGACGGCGGCGAGGCCGTGGAGCACCGCGACGGGCAGGGCCTGGGGTGCGCGGTAGAGCGCGTCGTAGGCGGCGCGGGTCTGGGTGACGACCTCGGGGCGCAGCACGTCGAGCATCTCGCGGCCCTCCTCCTCGTCGAGCAGGAGGGCGGCCAGGAGCTGAGGGGCGTCGGTGGCGACGAGCGACTCGGTCATACGAGAAGCTTAGGTCGCCCCAAAGTCGATTCAGGGGTCGGGGGCTGTGGGTCCCCTCACCTCTGCTGCCGGCACCTCACCCCTGTCGCCAGCGCCTCACCCCTCGAGCCAGCGCGGTTCGACGAGGGTGATGCGGGGGCTCGCCCCGTCGGTGCGCAGCAGGCGCACGAGCTCGGCGACGGCGAGCTCGCTGATCTCGACGCGGCGCGGGTCGATCTGCGGGACGGCGGCGAGCAGGGGGCTGACGTCCAGGAGGTCCTCGCCGCTGAGGGCGATGAGCAGCCTGGCGTCGTCCACGAGCGCGCCGGTCGCGGCCATGGCGAAGAGGACCTGGCGCACCCCGGTGATCCCGAACAGGGCGGTGCGCTGGTTCGGCAGGGTCATGCGCAGCGCGCGGGCGGGCACCTCGGCGAGGGTCCCGGAGTCGGGGACCACCTCGAGCGGGGCGCCGTCGGAGGCGGCCTCGATGCCGGCGAGGAAGCGCGCCACGTCGTTGCGGGAGCGTTTCTGGGCGGGTCCGCCGAAGAGGAGCAGGCGCGTGCACTCCTCCTCCAGGGCGCGCTCGACGACCATGCGGCCGAGCATCTCGAAGTCGAGGTCGATGACGGAGCCCTGCGGGAACTCCTCGGGCTTGCCGATCGTCACGAAGGGCAGGCCGGATTCGATGACGGGGCCGATCCTCTCGTCGATCCGGTCCAGCTCCATGAGGATCAGCCCTTCGCACACCCCGGTGCGGACCACGCGGCGGATCCCCTCGGCGCCCTCCTGCGCGGTGACGAGCAGGATGTCGTAGCCGTGACGGCGCGACTCCCGGGCGATGGTGCCCACGAAGGCCATGAGCACGCCGTTGTCGGCGTCGGCCTCGGGCACCATCAGCCCGATCACGCCGCTGCGGCGGGAGCGGAGGGTGCGGGCGCCGGAGTTCGGGTGGTAGCCGAGCTTCGCGATAGCGTCCTCGACCCGTGCCCGGGTCGCGTCGGAGATGGGGCGGGAGCCGGTGAGCACGTAGCTCACGGTCGACTGGGACACCCCGGCCAGGCGGGCCACATCCTGACTGGTCGGTGCTCTCCTCGACGTCGCCACGTCCGGCTCCCTTCCCGGGTGCTGCTCAGCCCGCGCCGAGTCCCGTCGCCCCAGTCTTCCACGCCGTGAGCACCTGACTGCGACCGTCCTGGGAATCGAGCTGCCTGGCCGCGACCAGCGCGTCGTCGAGGAGATCGGCGAGCGCGACGCGCTGCCCGGTCTCCGCGGAGCGGACCGCGGCCTCGACGATCGCCTGGGTCCAGACGTTCGCGTGGACCTCGGTATCGGGCGTAGGACCGCCGCGCAGTGCGGCGCAGAAGCGGGCGAGGGAATCCTCCAGCTCCCATCGCTCCTCGGAGCCAGGATCGTTGCCAGGGGTGGAGGTGCCGTCGGCGCTGTGCGCGACGGGCGGCGTCTCCCCGTCCCAGTGAACGCTGCCGCCGCCGCAGCCGATCACCCAGTCGCCGTTCCAGCTGGTCTCGGCGCCAGGGGCGCACCAGGAGCCGGAGTAGGTGTGCACGGCCCCAGAATCGTAGGTGATCGTGGCGGTCGCGGCGGCGTCCCCGTCATACCAGCTCCAGGCGGGGTTATAGCTGGTGGCGGTGACGGTCTCGGGCAGGCCGGGAACGAGCACGCGCCCGGCGTCGAAGGCGTGGATCGCCATGTCCACCAGGAGCGGCTGCTCCATCCGGTCGCGGAAGCCTCCGAAGCGGGGCGCCTTCGTGAAGCGGGTGTCGACGATCCCTGCCCCGCCGAGCTCGTCGGCGAGGCGTCGCGCTTCGCGGAGGTGAGGGTTGTTGCGCCGGGACTGGGAGATCATGAACAGCTGCCCGGTCGCCTCGGCGTGACCGGCCAGCGAGACCGCCTCGGCGAGGGTCGCGGCGCAGGGCTTCTCCCCCAGCACCGGATAGCCGGCGTGGAGGGCATCGGCCGTGACCTGGTGGTGGGCGGCGGGGATCGTCACATCGATCACGGCCTCGGCGCCGGAGCGCGCGGCGACCTCGAGCAGCTCGGTGCCGGTCGCGATGGCTGCGCGCTCGGCCTCTGGCAGCACCTCGGCGACGGCGGCGTCGGCCGCACCGCCCACCACATCGACGACGCCGACAAGACGCGCCTCGGGGCTCGCCAGCACGGTGCGCATCCAGGCGCGCCCCATGCCGCCCGCACCGACGACGAGGACCGGAACCGGGTCTGGAACGAGGTCTGGAACAGGTGTGTTGCTCATGCGCCCTTCCCCGCGGCCGCTGCGTCGCCGACGCCCTGCCCGCTCTCGCCGGTGAGGAACCAGTCGGTCGCATAGCGGTCCAGGAACGGCACCTCGCGGTCCGCGACGGCCGGGCGTGCCCACGTCACGCCGTTGGCGATCACGCGGCGCACGTCGCGATGGTGGTAGACGGGATAGTCCTGGTCCCCGGGGCTGAAGTAGAAGATCTTGCCCTTGCCGCGGCGGAAGGTGCAGCCGGAGCGGAACACCTCTCCCCCGCTGAAGGAGGAGACGAACACGAGCTCGTCGGGGACGGGGATGTCGAAGTGCTCCCCGTACATCTCCTGCTCGTCGATGACGATCGGATGCGGGACGCCCTCGGCGATCGGGTGGGAGGGGTTCACGGTCCAGACCAGCTCGCGGTCGGCCTCGTTGCGCCAGCGGAGGGTGCAGGTGGTGCCCATGAGGCGGGTGAAGGGCTTGGACCAGTGACCGGAGTGGAGGACCACGAGGCCCATGCCCGCCAGGACGTGGCGCTGGACCCGCTCGGCGACCTCGTCGGAGACCTCGTCGTGCGCGGTGTGGCCCCACCAGGTGAGGACGTCGGTACGGGCGAGCACCTCCTCGCTGAGACCGTGGCCGGGATCATCCAGCAGCGCGATCGAGGTGGTGACGTTCTCGCCGAGGTTCTCGACGATGCCGTCGCGGATCGCGGAGTGCATCCCCTCGGGGTACAGCTCCTTAACGCGGGCGTCGCGCTGCTCGTGGCGGTTCTCGCCCCAGACAGTGACGCGGAGGGGGGTGGTGGGCATGGAGGGGGTCCTCTCGGAACGGGGATAAGGGGTCATTTCGGGGTCATTTCACGGCACCGCCGGTGGCGCCGGCGGCGATGTACTTCTGCGCGATGATCATGAGCAGGACGGCGGGCACGGAGGCGATCACGGCGGTAGCCATGACGGAGCTCCAGTCCGTGTCATTGGTGCCGATGTAGGTGTACAGGCCCAGTGTCACGGGGCGGATGGTCTGCCCGGTGGTGAGGGTCAGGGCCATGAGGAAGTCGCTCCACGCGAAGAGGAACGAGAAGATCCCGGCCGTGATCAGCGAGTTGATGCTCACCGGGAGCACGATCGACCAGAAGGCGCGCACATGCCCGCAGCCGTCGATGTGCGCAGCCTCCACGATCTCCTTCGGGAAGGACTCCATGAAGGCGCGGATGATGAGGATCGAGAAGGGGATGCCTGCGGTCGCGTCGGCGAGCACGAGCCCGAGGATCGTGTTGAGCAGGCCCAGGGAGTTGTAGGCCGTGTAGAGCGCGTTCGCGATCACGATCCCGGGGATCATCTGGGCGATCAGCACCACGAACAGGACGGTGCTGCTGCCGCGGATCGGGAACTGCGCGAGCGCGTAGGCGCAGGGCGTGGCGATCACGAGGGAGAGCACCGCGGCGCCGACGGCGACGATCAGCGAGGTGATGAGGTTCCCACCCTGATCGGCGATCGCCCTCGCGTAGCCGCTGACGTCGGGGTTCAGCGGCAGCAGCTGGGTGTTGAGGCTGTTGCCACCCGGGGCGAGGGAAGCGTTGACCATCCAGTAGACCGGGAACAGCATCAGTGCGACGAACAGGATCCCGAGCGCGGTGCGCATGCCGCGGCGTGCCGGGGAGTTCCGGGAGGTCAGCGGAGGTCGTCGTCGCGCCGCGAGGGGAGATGCGGTGGCGGTGGTCATGTCAGCGGCCCTCCTTCATCGAGCGGGCGTTGGCCCGCAGGTAGATCACGGAGAACAGCAGCGCGATGAGGATGAGGATGTTGCCGAGCGCGGCGCCCTGGCCGAAGTCGAACTCGATGAAGCTCATCTCGTAGCTGCGCGTGGCGATGGTCTGGGTGGCGTTGGCGGGGCCGCCCCCGGTGAGCCCGAGGATCAGGTCGATGACCTTGATCGTGTAGATGACTCCGAGCAGGAGCACCACGGAGACCACGGGGCGCAGCAGCGGCAGGGTGAGGTGGCGGAATGCGGCCCAGCCGGTCGCACCGTCGATCTCCCCTGCTTCGTAGAGCTCCTCGGGGATGGACTGGAGTCCGCTGTACAGCAGCACGACGTTGAAGGGGATCCCCAGCCAGATGTTCACCATCACCACGGCGATCAGGGCGGTGTCCGAGCTGGACAGCCACGGGATCGGGCTGGAGATGAGCCCGATCGTCGACAGCGCCTGGTTGAGGATCCCGCTGTCCTGCTCGAGGATCCAGCGCCACACCGCGGCGGAGACGATCATCGGCAGCAGCCAGGGCAGCAGGAGCATCGAGCGCAGGAATCCGGACAGTGGGAAGCTGCGGCGGAAGAACAGCGCCAGCGCCATGCCGATCACGAACTGGCCGGCGATCGAGACGACCGTGAAGATCACGGTGTTCACCATCGCCTTGCTGAAGACGGGGTCGGCCAGCACGGCGAGGTAGTTGTCCAGTCCCGCGAAGGACGCCTCGCCGGTGAAGAACGTCGCGGAGGTGTACTCCTGGAAGCTCATCGTGAAGTTCTTGACGATCGGGTAGCCGAAGAACAGCGCGAGGTAGAGCACGGCCGGGGCGATGAAGCCGTAGCGCACCAGTGCGGAGCCGTGGGCGCGTCTCCGCCGGACCGTGGCGGGGGTCGTGGTCTGGGCGGTCATCGTGCTCAGCCCAGTGAGGCGGCCGCGTCCGCGAAGGCCGTCTCGGGGTCGGTGCCGTCCACGAGCACCTGCTGGAAGGCGGTGTAGATCGCCTTGGCGGTGGCGGGCCACTCGGTGCCGAGCTTGCCGGTGCGGGAGCGGGCGGTGGAGACCTGCTCGACGAAGGTCGCGAGCTCGGGGTGCTCTTCGGCGAAGGTGGTCGCGGCCTCGATGTCGGAGGGGATCGTGTTGCGCGCGGCGCCCATGACGAGCTGGTTCTCGGCGCTGACGAACTTCTGCAGCACCTCGGCGGCCTTCTTCTGCTTCTCCTCGTCGCCGGTCTGCGGGATGGTCCAGACCTCTCCGCCGAGCGGTGCGACGGAGTCGTCTCCTGCGGCGGGCACGGGGATGATCACCACGTCCCAGTCGAGGTCCGGGGCGTCCTCCTGCAGGCCGGTGATGTTCCAGGGGCCGTTGACGACCATCGCGGCCTTCTCGGCCTTGAACTGGTCCATGGCATCGCCCTGGCCCCAGTTGACCACGGACTTGGAGGCGGAGCCGTCGGCGACGAGGTCCGCCCAGAGCTGGGCGGCGCCGGCGACCTCGGGGGTGGCCAGGTCCGTCTCGTCGCCGCCGTTGGACCACATGAAGGGCAGGAACTGCCAGGTGCCCTCGTAGGTGGCGATCGCGGAGAAGGCGAGGCCGTAGACGTCGTCGTGGGTGAGGGCCTTCGCGGCCGCGGTGAGTTCCTCCCAGGTGGTGGGCGGCTCGATCGCGGCCTCCTCGAGCATCGCGGTGTTGAAGAACAGCGCGATGGTGTTGACGGTGGGCGCGATCCCGTAGACCTTCCCCTCATAGGTGCCGGCCGCGAGGATCTCCGGGGAGATGCCTGAGGTGTCGAACCCGAAGTCATCGAGCGGGGCGAGCGCGCCGGAGCTCGCGATCTCCTGGAGGTCGGGGTTGTCGAGCATGAGGATGTCCGGGAGTGTCTTCGAGGAGCTCATCTGGAGGACCTTCTGGATGAGCTGGTCGCCGGGGACCTTCTCGCGGGAGATCGTCACGCCGACCTCGGCGCCGACGGACTCGAGGGTCTCCTGGATGACTTTGTCGTCGGCCGGAGTGTTGTAGTAGTCCACGACGCGCAGCGTCGAGGGGTCGCCGGAGGTGGAGCCGCCGTCGGAGCTGCCGCAGGCGGCGAGGGAGAGCAGCCCGGGGACGGCGGCGAGGGCGCCGAGGGAGCGGCGGCGCAGGACGGGACCGGCAGGGGCGGAGGTGTGCGTCGACATCATCGTCTCTTCTCGTGTCAGACGGTATCGATTCGTATCGACACCGGGAGTGCGTCACTCCACGGGGACTGTGGGGGTGGCGGTGCACGAATCTGCCCTCGACTTAGCGGGCTGCCGTGCGTGGTGGCGCACACTATGCCGTCTCCGACGAGCTTGCGCAAGCCCCCATCCGCCCAGCACATCGCCATCGATACGTATCCGCAGGTCGCGTGTTCCACGGTCCCGCCGCCACCCATCGTCCGCGCCGCTGACGCGCCCAGCGGCCCCGGGGCGGCCGACGGTGCTAGCGTGCCGGGGTGACCGCTTCGGACCCCCGCTCCCCTGCCTCGCCCTCCTCCTCCTCGCCGGAGGACCCCGGCACCCGGATCGGCTTCGACCGGGAGCGGTACATCACCCTCCAGTCCCGGCACATCCAGGAGCGCCGCGAGCATATCGGCGGGAAGCTCTACCTCGAGATGGGCGGGAAGCTCTTCGATGATCACCACGCCTCGCGCGTGCTGCCCGGCTTCACCCCGGACAACAAGATCGCGATGCTCGAGGAGCTGCGCGACGAGCTCGAGATCCTCGTCTGCCTGAACGCGAAGGACCTGCTGCGCCAGAAGGTGCGCGCGGACCTCGGCATCACTTATGAGGACGATGTCCTGCGCCTCATCGACGTGTTCCGCGAGCGGGGCTTCCTTGTGGAGAACGTGGTGCTCACCCAGCTCGAGGAGAGCAACCATGTCGCGAAGGCCTTCATCGAGCGCCTGCAGCGTCTGGGCCTGACCGTCGCGCGCCACGGTGTGATCCCCGGCTACCCGCAGGACACCGCCAGGATCGTCTCCGAGCAGGGTTTCGGCGCGAACGAGTACACGGTCACCAGCCGCGACCTCATCGTCGTCACCGCCCCGGGTCCCGGCTCGGGCAAACTGGCCACCTGCCTGTCGCAGATCTACCACGACCACCAGCGCGGCGTCCCCTCGGGCTACGCGAAGTTCGAGACGTTCCCCCTCTGGGACCTCCCCCTCGAGCACCCGGTGAACCTCGCCTACGAGTCCGCGACGGCGGACCTCGACGACCTGAACCTCATCGACCCCTTCCACCTCGCCGCCTACGG
>Ga0079224_100002286_pt1 | contig 23107 bp, 21 predicted proteins | sample Stecom2015_FD_80414 | JGI IMG/M metagenome (GOLD analysis project Ga0079224, IMG submission 80414) | Agricultural soil microbial communities from Utah to study Nitrogen management - Steer compost 2015 | ecosystem: Environmental > Terrestrial > Soil > Agricultural land | place: USA: Utah... | reverse complement strand
TGCTTTGATCGCGCGGCGCAGCCTTTGGCGGCCCCGCGCGCTGCGGCGCTGAATGATCATTCATCCGATGGAGCGCATGTCGAGCCGCCTGTGCGGGCGGACGCGCCAGCACAGGATGCAGAGGCCGTGGCCGAATTCGGCGTGAAAGGCAGTGCGATCGCTCGCGAACGGGATGTCCGGGCTCAGGACTCGCCGCCCGACCGCATCAGCGCAGTGATCACCAAAATCGAGCGGCGTCCTCGAGGCGAGCTCGTGTTCGCGCTCGACAACGGTCAAGTCTGGGCGCAGAAGCGCGCTCAGTCGTACTATCCGGCCAAAACCGGCGATTCCGCCACCATCCTGGCCGGCGCGCTGGGCTCACATCGATTGATCGTCGGTGGGCGCGCCACCGCTGTGACGCGGATCAAGTAGGCCGGCCTTTCCCTTCCTCATGTCTTGCCGTCCTTGCGCCTTCCCGGCAGGGCGTCGAACGCCACGGTCGTACGCAGCTCATCCCCGTGGATCGGATTCGTGCCGTGCCACATGTACGAAGGGAACAGCACCAGTTTCCCAGGTTGCGGCTGCACGAAGCGCTCCGCCGCAGCGCCCGGCGTCGGGTAGCGCGTCTCGCCGAACTTGAGCCAGCCCGACCTGAGTTGCTCGTCCTGCGCTTCCTGAGGTACGGCGACGTAATAGGCCGAGCTGATCCAGCCTTGCGGGTGCACGTGGTTGACGTGGAATCCCTCCCTTCTCAATTGCACTGACCACGCGCCGCTGATGGCTGCGGCGCCGCGATTGCGTGCGGACAGCGCGTGCTGCGGATCGGCGCCCATCTCGTGCACGTAAGCCTCGATCGGCTCCTGGAACGCTTGCAGCAGCGCCTGGATGCATGGATCGGGATCCGCGAGCAAACTGCGCGCGGTTTGGCTGCCGTTGCGCAGGCTTTGGTCCAGCGGGTGATTGGTGAACCGGTGGCGCGCCTGCAGCGCATCGAGTGCGGCGGCGTTCAGGTCGGCCATGGAGGACCAGCCGGCGGGGGACTCTACCTGATATGTGCGTATCAGCCGGTCGTAGTCGTACAACTGCCCGTAGAGCGGGTCGCCCAACAGACGCGCCGCAGTGGCTTCGTACGCGATCCAGCCCTGCGACTGCGGATGCCGAAGCCGTTGTGCGCGGATCAGCGGCAGCGCCTCTTCCGGTCGTCCCATGCAGAGCAGAATGGTGACCAGGACGTCGCTCACGCCTGAATCGTCGGGCAAAGCCGCGGCGGCTTGCCGCGCCTCGGCATGAGCTTCTTCCAAGCGGCCGGCTTCCAGGAGCGTCTCGGCGAGCGCGGCCCGGACATGGGGCGTCGGCGTGCTTCGGCGTGCGAATTCGCGCAACAGCTGCTCCGCTCCACGGACGTCGCCGGCGCGCCGCAGCACCTGACTGAGCAGGCACTGAAGCCCGGCGTCGTCGCCGCGAGCAGCCGCCGCAGCGGCTATGTCGCGCGTGAAATCCGGATCGCCGCGCATGTAGCGCAGTCGCGCGAGATTGATCTGGGCCTCGGCGTTGAGCGGCTGGATCTGCACGGCCTCGGCGAACGCCCGTTCCGCCTCATCGATTCGGTAAAGCTGCAGCAGAGCGATCGCACGGTTGAACGCCAGCTCGAATCCCTGCACGCCGAGCGCGCCGGCGCGCTCGAGGGCGCTCAGCGCTTCCTCGGCCCTGTCCATGCGCGCCAGGACCGAGCCCAGGTTGTGGTGTGTTCTTGCGTCCTGCGGCGCGAGCAGCAGCGCCTGGCGATAAGCGGCCTCCGCTTCGATCAGCCGCTGCTGGTCGCGAAGCGCCATCGCGAGGGTCGACCAGGCGATCGCGTCCCGCTGGTCTTTCGACAGCAGGATCCGCGCCTGCGATTCCGCAGCGCGATGTTCCTTGAGGTCGTTGAGCGTGCGCGCCAGAGCCACCCGGGCGGATCGGCGGCCGGGATCGATCTCGAGCGCCTCGCGATAGGTCGCGATCGCCTCGCGCAGTCGGCCAGTGCGTCGCAGAAGGTTCCCCAGGTTGCTGCGGAACTCCGCCTGGCGCGGCTCAAGCGCGATGCTCTCGCGCAGCAAGCGCTCGCCGTCCTCGAGGCGCCCGGCGTCCTTGCAGATGAGTCCGAGCAGATGGATCGCCGCGGCGTTGCGCGGAGCGTTCGCGAGAACCCTGCGGCACGCCGCTTCCGCGGCGGCGAGCTGGCGTCGTTGCAGCAGGGCCGTCGCCTGCGCAAGTTCCGCCTGCGTGTTCATGCGCGGCCCTCAGGGCTGGAAGGCGGGATACAGCACGCGCGCGCCCGGGCGGATCTTCAGACGCGCAGCCGCGCCTGCCTTCAGCTCGATCACGGCGAGCACGGGCTGGGTGGACAGAATCGTCTCGAGCGAATGGGGCTCGGTGTTCTCGACTACGTGCACTATCGCGCCCTCGGCGTTCACGAACAGCATGTCGAGAGGAATGAACGTGTTCTTCATCCACATGGCCACTGGCTGGGTGGACGGATAGACGAACAGCATGCCGGCGTCGTCCGCCAGCTCGCGCACGAACATCAGTCCGCGGGCGCGCCGGGCGGCGTCGTCCGCGACCCAGACGGCGAACGTATGCAGCCGGGCGTCGGGCGTGGCGATCTGCAGGCTCGAGCGTGGGAAGAGCCGATCGAGCTGGCGAGCATCGGCGCCGTCGGCGCGCGCCAACGGGACCCACAGCAGGGCGACGAAAAGAAGCAGCGCAGCCCGCATAGGCTTCATTTCAGGAACGCGACCATGGTCTGTCGGGCGTCCTCATCATCTTCATCGCCGTAATCCACTCGGCCGGCGATGTCGAACCGTGGCAAGAGCACGGCGCCCGCGCCGTGCACGGCGCGGGCCGGTTCAGTGCAGAAGCCGCGCGCCGCGATCCGATAGGAGCGGAAGCGGTGAGGCGCGCCGAGCAGCGGCGTTTGCCGTACGCCCTCGAGCATGCACTTGTCATCGCCCTGCGTGCTGTAGAACTCCCCCGCGCCCTCGCGCATCACGGTCACGTTCACCGGCAGCAGTTCTGCAGACTGACCCTCCCGCAATCCGGCGACGCCGAACAGCAACACGAGCCGACCGCCGTGCGCATCGCGGCGGCTGAAGCGCATGCGGACGCCGCCGTCCGTAGGGCGCACCGCTCCGCTGCATTCCGTGCCTTCGTTCTCCCAGCGTAGCTCCTCGTTCAGCGCGCCGCTGATGCGGGCCCGGACATAGCCGTCGCCGTTGGGCAGACAGCGTATCGCCCCGCCCGCGGCGCTGTCCGTTTCGACGCCGATGGTCGCCGCCGACCCGCTTTCCCGGTCCTGGCCGCCGGCGTTCGGGGCCGCCCACCACAAGGCGAATGCGATCGCCAGCACGCCGGGCGTTCGACCGACGCGGCTCGATCGTGCGCTTCGAGGAAGGTGAGGGCGGCTGGCCATGGCAGGCGCGTCGGGCGGGTTGCTAAGCGATGTGGGGAGTCGGCGGTGCAATGGCGTTTTCCACAATGCCCAAGGCCGGCGCAGGAGGCAAGTATGGAAAAGCTTGCAGAGCTGGCGCGCAACAGAACCGGCTTTCCGGACGGAGGCGCCGTGCAACGTTCACGCGCGCCTGCGCGAGGCTCGACGATTCGTGAATAATGCAGGAGTGGCAGGGGAGGAGAGACCGCGAGATGCCGAAAACAGCAGCCGGAACGCAGCGCGCCGCGCCGCGCCGCCCGAAGCCGGTGACGGTGCGCCGCTATGTCAGCCGGATCACCCGGCATACGTTGGCCGTGGTGATGGCGGGCGGCCGCGGCGAGCGGCTCAAGCATCTCACCGATCATCGCTGCAAGCCGGCTACGCCATTCGGCGGGAAGTTCCGCATCATCGATTTCGTGCTGTCCAATTGCGTGAACTCCGGGATCCGGCGCATCTCCGTGATGACGCAGTACAAGGCGCACTCGCTGATTCAGCACATCCAGCGCGGCTGGGGGTACCTGCGCGGCGAATTCAACGAGTTCATCGAGGTCATCCCGGCTCAGCAGCAGATGGGCGATTTCTGGTACCGCGGGACTGCGGACTCGCTGTACCAGAACCTGCAAATCATCAAGCTGCATCACCCGCGCCATATCCTGGTGCTTGCGGGCGACCACATCTACAAGATGGATTACGGTCCGATGCTGGCGGCGCACGTGGAGAAAAAGGCCGACATCACGGTGGGCGTGGTGGAGATCCCTCGCGAGCAGGCGAGCTCGTTCGGGGTGATGAGCGTCGATTCCGACTACCGCATCACGAAGTTCTCCGAGAAGCCGCGCGAACCCGAAGGCATACCGGGTCGCGAGCAGTACGCGCTCGGGTCGATGGGCATCTACGTGTTCAAGGCTGGGCTCCTGTATCGCTTGCTGGAGGAGCACGCCCAGCGGCCCGAGACTTCGCATGACTTCGGGCGCAACATCATTCCCGAAGCGCTGCAGCACTTGAAGGTTTTCGCGTATCCATTCACCGACGTGCACACACGCGTGCAGCACTATTGGCGCGATGTCGGCACGGTCGATGCGTTTTACGAAGCGAACATGGAGCTTGTACACGTCGATCCAGAGCTCAACATCTACGACGAGCACTGGCCGATCTGGACCTACCAGCGCCAGTATCCGCCCGCGAAGTTCGTGCTCGACGAAGATGGACGGCGGGGCATGGCGGTCAACTCCATGGTTTCCGGCGGCTGCATCATCTCCGGCGCACACGTCAACCAGTCACTGCTGTTCTCGAACGTGCGCGTCAGCGAGCGCAGCTATCTGGAGCGCGCAGTCGTATTCCCCGACGTGCGGATCGGCGCGGACTGCCTCATCAAGCACGCGATCATCGACACCGCAGGGAACGTCCCGCCGGGGACCCGTATCGGCGTCGATCCGGCGGAGGACGCGCGGCGCTTCTACATGAGCGAGAAGGGCGTGGCGGTCGTCACGCGCGACATGCTGGAGCGTTTGCGCAATCACTCCTCGTAGGCGAAGATCTGCGCCCATGAGGCACTTCATCGCTCGCGGCGCGATCATGTCCGCGCTGCTCATCACCGCGGGCTGCGCGAGCATCGCGCCCAAGATCGAGACGCCCCGACTGACGATCGTGCGGGTCGCCATGACGTCGGCCGACATCTTCAGTCAACAGTTTCTCGTGCGACTGCATGTGCAGAATCCCAATGACCGCGACCTGCCGGTGCGCGGCGTCGACTACCGGCTGTTCCTGGAAGGCGACAGCTTCGCCGAAGGCGTTTCGCAGCGCCCGTTTGTCGTTCCGGCGCTCGGCGAGACAGAGTTCGACATGACGGTGCGCACCAATTTCGTGAGCGGCATCGGCCGGCTGCTTTCCCGGCTGGGCGGGCGCAGCGACGTGCAGTACGTTTTCGAAGGCAAGGTGCTGACGGACCTGGGCATGATTCGCAGCGTGCCGTTCCGCGAGAGCGGCTCGGTGAATCTGAAGCGGATAGCGGACAGCGGATAGCGGATAGTTCAGAGCGGCTGCTGCATGTATTGCTGTCGCTGTTCGCCGTCACATAATCCACGCACCCACCAATGCATCTCTGACCATCCGCTATCCGCTATCCGCTAACCGCTAACCGCTTCAAATCTTCATACGCCCTCATATACTCCCGCGCTTGCCGCTCCCACGAAAAGTCCTGCGCCATCGCGTTGCGCATCAGTTGAGCCCAGGCGTCGCGGTCCTCATAGAGGTCCAGCGCAGTATGAATGGCCCAGCGCACCGCAGCTGGGTCGAAGTCGTCGAAGACGATGCCCGTGCCGGTGCGCGCAACGGGATTCCACATCTGCACGGAATCGGCGAGACCGCCGGTGCGCCGCACGATGGGAATCGCGCCGTATTTCAGACTGTACATCTGGTTGAGGCCGCACGGCTCGTAGAGCGAGGGCATCAGGAACATGTCGCTGGCGGCCTCGATGAGATGTGACAACTCGTCGTTGTACCCGCAATGAAAAGCGACCCGATCAGGGAAGCGATGCTGCAGATCCCTGAAAAAAGTTTCGTAGCGCGGCTCGCCGCTGCCCAGCACCGCGAGACTCAGGTCGCGGGCGGCCAGGATCTCGGGCAGCACGTCGAAGAGTAGATCGAAACCTTTCTGCACGGTCAGCCGGGAAATCACGCCCATCAACGGCGTCGTATCGCCGACCGACAGGTTCAGCCAATCGAGCAGCGAGCGCTTGGCGAGCGCCTTGCCCGACAGGTCTTGCGGCGAGTAGGGGCTTCGGAGATAGCGGTCGGTCGCCGGGTTCCATTGTGAGTAATCGACGCCGTTCAGAATGCCGAGGACGCCGTCCGCCCGCGCGCGAAGCACGCCGTCCAACCCGTGACCGCCGAGCGGAGTGCAGATCTCCCGAGCGTATGTCGGGCTCACGGTGGTGACGCGATCCGCCAAGCGCACGCCTTCGCGCAGCCAATTGAACGCTCCGCCCGCCGCCGTTTCGGGCGACAGGAGGTCGCGGATGTCTGCGCCGCAGTCATAAGCGGTCGAGGCGTCGAATACGCCCTGGTACCCGACGTTGTGAATCGTGAGGACCGTGCGCGTGGCGTCGAAGATCCGATCCCAGGCGTACGCCGTCTTGAGGAGCATCGGAATCAGCGCCGTATGCCAATCGTTGCAATGTGCAATGTCCGGCGCGAACGCAAGGCGCTGACAGCCGTCCAGCGCCGCTCGCTGCAGGATCAGGAAACGCAGATGTTCGTCGGGGTCCGAGGTGTAGATCGTGGGCCGGTCATAGGCCGCAGGACAGTGCACCAGGTAGAGCGGCGCGGCGCAGTCCGGCAGGTTCGTTTGCAGGAGCGAGTAGCGATAGGTGTGCGAGCCGAGACGAACTTCCACATCCTGAGCCGCCTGCACCGGCGTGAGCGGCGTCGCCGCCGCTCCCATGGTCGAGTAAAGCGGCATGAACACGCGGATGTCGCATCCCTGGCGGTGCAGCTCGCGGGGCAGCGCAGCGGCGACGTCGGCGAGGCCGCCGGTCTTGGCGAGCGGAGCGACTTCAGAAGCGATGAAACAGATGCGCAGCGGGCCGGGGTCTTTCATTCCTCTTTCCTGGGCAGACCGCGGGCGCGCATAGCGCGCTGCCGGAACGAGCTTACTTCTGGGCTGATTTCGGCGCTGGAGGTTCGTCGGTCGTGGTTTTCTGCGCTCGGCCTGCGGCGGGCTTGCCGCCGGGTTCGTCGCGCGACTGGGCGCTGTCGGACGGCTCTTTCCTGGGGGCGAAAGCCTGCAGCATGCTTTCCTGCATGCGGCCCCACAGCTCCAGGTTCTGCCGCGTCAATTCCGTCATGGCGGCGAGCGGACTGCTCTGCAACGCTTTGGCGAACTGCGTCTGCACGGCGTCCTGCTGGCGCATGAACGTCTCGACGCTCTTCTCGAGGTAGGAGCTGAAGAAACCCTGCAGAGAATTGCCGTAGAAGCGGATGAGCGCTTCCAGGAGCGGTGTGGACAGAATGGGTCGGCCGAACTGTTCCTGGTCGGCGATCACCTGCAGCAGGATCAGCCGGGTGATGTCTTCGTTGGTCTTGTCCTCGACCACTTTCACGCGCATGCCCGAGACCACCATGGTGCGGATGTCCTCGAGCGTGATGTGTCGGCTCTGCGAGGCGTCGTACAGACGCCGGTTCGCATACTTCTTGATGACGCGTTCTTCGCTCATGATCAGATCCGTATGGCGCAGTCCTCGAACGTCGGGACCGGGGCGATGGCGCGGCGTCCGCGGTGCGCGATCACACAGCCTTGCGGCGGGCGGCCGTACGAGCAAGGCTGTGTATGCAACGGCGATTTCAGCGTTGATTTCTGGGACAATGCCTGGCTCGCGTCTGCCGGGCGAGCATGGCTCGCGATCCGGACGCGGGCTACTGTAACCACGTGCATTTGGCGGTGCAACAACGAAGCGGGTCCGCGAGGGTCGCGCGGGCGTCGCCGGACATGTTGCGGGAGACCCACGCGCTCATGAGCAACGCAGAGGATCCGAGCACCGAGGCGATCCGATCGTGGATCGAGCGGCAGCGTGAGCTGCTGCGCGGTGCGGGCGGCGGTCGCGCAGCGAGTGAATCGGCGGGTGCGCCATCTTCCAGCGGGGTGCAGGATCTTGCCGGCGAGGCGCAGGATCTCGCGACGCGCTGGCTGGCGGGGGCGCAGACCTATCTGCACGGCATGTCGCGATTCACCGCCGCTTCGGCCGAACCCAGGCCGCCGGAGGCGGGATTGGGCGCGCAGACTGCAGCCGCGCAGGAGGCCTCGCGCACGTTCTTCGAGCTGCTCGCGACGGCGCCTTCCCTGGGACTCGCACGTGAGCACACGCAGGCGTGGCGAGATCTGCTGGCCGCGCAACAGGAATGCCAGGAGCTGCAGCAGGCGCTCATGGTCGAGCTCACGCGCGTGCAGAATGAAGCGCTCGCCTTGCTGGAGCGCGAAGTGCGCGATAAGCAGATCGCCGATTGGCGCGAGCTGTACGACATGTGGGTGGAATGCGGCGAGCAGGCCTGGTTGCAGATCGCGGGCGGCGAAGCCTATTGCAAGCTGCAGGGCGAGTTCGCCAATGCGACGGTGCGTCTGCGCGCTGCGCAGCAACGCATCGCTGAGTGCGCGCTGCGCCAGCTCGATCTGCCGACGCGCTCCGAGGTGAGCACCATGCAGCGTCAGATCCGCGAGCTGCGCGAGAGGGTCGCTGAATTGGAGGCGCGGCGGCGGCAGACATGAATCAGCGTAGCGGCTGCGCGTCGGAGGAAGCATGAGCAAGACAGAGCAGGGCGCGCAGTTCATCGAAAGACTCGAGCGCGGACTGGCCGCGCTGGCGCGGCTCGGCGAGGTGAGGCTCGGAGAGACGCCCAAGGACGAGGTGTATCGCGAGGACAAAGTCGTTCTCTACCGCTATCGCCCGCTCGAGCTGAAGCCTGGCGAGGCGCCGCTGCGTACGCCCGTGCTGATCTGCTATGCGCTCGTGAATCGACCCTACATGATGGACCTGCAGCCGGACCGCTCGCTGATCCGGGGGCTGCTGCACCGAGGCATGGACGTCTTTCTCATCGATTGGGGATATCCGGACGGCGCCGACCGGCATCTTGGTCTGGAAGACTACGTGCTGCGCTATCTCCCTCACTGCGTGGACCAGGTGTTGACGGCGAGCGGCGCAACGCGCGTGAATCTGCTCGGGGTTTGCCAGGGCGGCGCTCTTTCTCTGTGCTACGCAGCGCTGCTTCCGGGCAAGTTGCGCAACCTCATCACGATGGTCACACCGGTCAGCTTCCAGGCGTCCGACAGTCTGCTCGCGAAATGGGCGCGGCACGTGGACGTGGATGCGATGACGGCGGTGTACGGCAATGTACCCGGCGAGCTGCTGAATGCGATGTTCCTGAGTCTGATGCCGTTCCGGCTGACCAGCCAGAAATATGTTCATCTGCTCGATCAGGCGGACGATCCGGCGGCGCTCGAGAACTTTCTGCGCATGGAGAAGTGGATTTTCGACAGCCCCGATCACCCCGGCGAGGCCTTCCGGCAGTTCATCAACGATTTTGTGAAGGACGACGCTCTCGTGAAGGGCGCAGTGCGGATCGGTGGTCGTCAGGTGAACCTGCGGAACATTTCCATCCCGGTGCTGAACATCTATGCACGCCACGATCATCTGGCGCCGCCGGATTCGAGCCGCATGCTCGGCGGACTCATCGGTTGTAGCGACTACACGGCCCACGAGTTCGCCGGAGGGCATATCGGCATCTATGTCAGCGGCGCCGCGCAGCGCGAGATACCGCCACGAATCGCCTCATGGCTGCGCGAGCGAGACGGCTGAGGACGGCCGCATATGCGCTTCGTGCATGACGAAATGACGCCGCGGTGAGTTGACGAAATCGGCGCGCGACGCGCAATCTCCGCTGCAGTCGATCGTCCGGTTCGATCAGCCGCCGCCACATTCCAATTTCGGGTGCGACCCCGCTTCAACCCAGTTCCTTCCAGGTTCCAGGTCCGAGTGCTCTCATGATCTACGACAACATTCTCGGGACGATCGGCCGTACGCCGATCGTGCGCATCAACCGGCTTGCCCCGGCGCACGTCACGATGTACGTGAAATGTGAATTCTTCAATCCGCTCTCGTCGGTGAAGGATCGTCTGGCGATCGCCATCATCGAGGACGCCGAGCGCCGTGGGGCGCTCAAGCCCGGCCAGACCGTCGTGGAGGCCACTTCCGGCAACACCGGCATCGCGCTCGCGATGGTGTGCGCCGCGAAGGGCTATCCGTTCGTCGCAGTGATGGCCGAGACGTTCTCGGTGGAGAGGCGCAAGATCATGCGTCTGCTTGGCGCCAAGGTGATCCTGACGCCGGCCGCCGAGCGGGGCACGGGCATGGTGCGCAAGGCCGCTGAGCTCGCCAGCCGGCACGGCTGGTTCCTCGCCAGGCAGTTCGAGAATCCCGCCAATCCTGAATACCACCGCAACACGACTGGTCCGGAGATCCTGAGCGACTTCGCCAGCCGCCGGCTCGACGTGTGGGTCAGCGGCTGGGGCACCGGCGGCACGCTCACCGGCGCCGGAGAGATGATCCGCAAGGCGCGGCCCGAGACGCGCATCGTGGCCGCCGAGCCCGCCGAGGCCTCCCTCCTGACGGGTGCAGAGTTCAAGCCGCACAAGATCCAGGGCTGGACGCCGGATTTCGTACCCGCGGTTCTCAACCGTTCGGTGCCGGACGAGATCGTGACCGTGAGCGATGAGGAAGCCATTCAATCGGCGCGCGCACTGGCGTCGAACGAAGGAATCTTCTGTGGCATCTCTTCGGGCGGCACATTCGCAGCGGCGCTCAAGGTCGCGCAGAAGGCGCCCGAGGGCGCGGTGATCCTCGCCATGCTTCCCGACACCGGCGAGCGGTACCTGTCCACGCCGTTGTTCGAGGGGGTCGCGGAGGCTTCGGACGCAGAGCCGCTGTGAAGACAGCGGCTGGCAGTAAAGAAAGCCGGCGAACGCGCAGGGGCGCCGCCGGCTTCTGGCCCCAAGCGTTCGTTGACTGAACGCTCTCGCAGGAGGACCGTTCATGTGACAGCGCGGGGTCGCCGGAGGTTCCGCCCGTCGTGAAGTGTTTATTCAGCGTCGGTGGGATTTCCCCTGGGTGAATCCCTGATTCTTATCAAAAAAACTTATCGTTGCGCTGATCGTCATCGCTGCTTGTCGCCCCTATGGTTTGTACTGGCCCGTCGGCCTCGCTTGGAGGCGGGCGCGGCGGGCCGGTGCGCCCGGCGAGCGCCGCTCGGTTGGTAGAATTCCGGCGCTTCATCGCTTCTTGCGCCTCGGCGCTCGCATCGGCGGCGCCTGAATCACAGTTTCATGGCCCTGACCCCGTACCAGCAGCTCGAACAGGAATTCAGTCATTTGCACGCCCTTAGCAGCGCTGCGAGCGTGCTGCGATGGGATTCCGCAGTGATGATGCCGCGAGAGAGTTCCGATGTGCGCGGTGAGCAGCTCGCGGCGCTCGAGACCGAGCGCCACGCGTTGCTTACCTCCCCGCGCATGTCGCGCCTGCTGGATCGCGCCGAGGCGAACCAAAGGGGTCTTGCAGCCTGGCAGCGGGCCAACCTGCGCGAGATGCGCCGGGAGCGCGACCAGGCGATCGCCACGCCGCGGAGCCTGGTGTCGCGGCTGGCGCGCGCCACTTCGCGGGCCGAGTTGCATTGGGTGGACGCCAAACAGAAGAGCGATTTTTCGCTGTTCGCGCCGCACCTCGAAGAGGTGGTCAGCCTGGTGCGCGACAAGGCTTCGCTGCTCGGCAAAGCGCTCAACTTGGAGCCCTACGACGCGCTGTTGGACGAGTTCAGCCCCGGCCTGACGAGCGCACAGATCGAAGCCATATTCACTACGCTGGGACGGCGTCTGCCGGGGTTGATTCAGCAGGCTATCGAGCTGCAGGCGCCGCGTCCGCCGCTCGAGATCACGGGGCGTTTCGCGCCGGCCAAACAGCGCCAGCTGGCGCTGGAGCTGATGAAAGCCATGGGATTCCCGTTCGACCGAGGCCGGCTCGACGAAAGCGAGCATCCGTTCACCGGCGGCGCGCCCGGCGACATCCGCATCACGACTCGTTTCAGCCTGATCGACCCGTTCACCGGCTTGTTGGGCGTGCTGCACGAGACCGGGCACGCCATGTACGACGTCGGGCTTCCACAGGCATGGCGAGGGCAGCCGGTGGGACGGGACCGCGGTATAGCCATGCATGAGAGCCAGGCGTTGCTGCTCGAGATGATGGTGTGCCGCAGCCGCCCGTTCCTGGCGTACCTTGCGCCGCTCCTGCAGCAGACCTTCGGCGTGAGCGGTCCGCAGTGGGCGCCGGAGAATCTCTACAGGCTGTTGACGCGCGTGCAGCGCAGTCTGGTCCGCGTCGATGCGGATGAGGCGACCTATCCAGTTCATATCATGCTGCGCTACGAGCTCGAGCGGCAGATCCTGGACGGCGAGCTGAGCATCCGCGACCTGCCCGAGGCATGGAATGCACGGCTGCACGACCGTCTGGGCGTGCGTCCCACCAACGACGCCGAGCGTTGCCTGCAGGACGTGCACTGGGCGGTCGGCTCTTTCGGCTACTTCCCCTCGTACACGATCGGCGCAGTGATCGCCGCACAGCTCTACGAGAGTTTGCGCGCCGATCGGCCCGAACTCGACGAAGAACTCGCGGCGGGTGATTTTCAGCGCCTATTCTCCTGGCTGCGCGAGCATGTGCATTCGCTTGCATCGAGCATCGGGGCGCCTGAGATCATCGAGCGCGCGACGGGGAAGGCGCTGGGCGCGGGAGCGTGGCTCAGGTATGTGGAGGCGAAGTACCTGTCGGAGTAGAAGCGGATAGCGGTAGGCGGTTAGCGGTTAGTATGAGCGTCTGGCGCATGGGCCGGCTCGCGCTACGCCGCAGTCGCCAACGCCGGCGGCCGCTTACGACCGCCAATCGCTAGCCTCAACCCACTAACCGCCAACCGCCAACCGCTAACCGCTTCCTCAGGCATGTCCGCTCTCGCCCACCCCCAACCATCCAACAACTTCAAGCGCCTGCAAGGCCGCCTGCGCGGGCTCGTCGGCAAAGCCATCGAAGATTTCCGCATGATCGAGGCAGGCGACAAGGTCATGGTGTGCCTCTCGGGCGGAAAGGACTCCTACACACTGCTGGACATTCTCCTGTTGCTGAAGCGCAGTGCGCCCGTCGACTTCGAGCTGATCGCCGTGAACCTGGACCAGAAACAGCCGGGCTTCCCTGAGCACGTGCTGCCGGACTATCTGACCGCGCTCGGCGTGCCTTTTCATATCATCGAGCAGAACACCTACGGAGTCGTCAAGCGCGTCATCCCGGAAGGCAAGACGATGTGCGGCCTGTGCTCGCGCTTGAGACGCGGCGCGCTGTACCGCTACGCCGCCGAGAACGGCGTCACCAAGATCGCACTCGGCCACCATCGGGAGGACATCGTCGAGACGCTGTTCCTGAACATGTTCTTTGGCGGTCGGCTCAAGGCGATGCCGCCAAAATTGCGTTCCGAGGACGGCCGCCACATCGTGATCCGGCCGCTCGCCTACGTGGCCGAGCGGGATATCGAGCGCTATGCTCGGGCGCGCGACTTTCCGCTGATCCCGTGCGCGCTATGCGGCTCGCAAGACAACATGCAGCGCCGCGAGATCAAGCAGATGCTGCGCGAGTGGGAGCAGCGTTATCCGGGCCGGACCGAATCGATCTTCTCGAGTCTGCGCAACGTGACGCTCTCGCACTTCGCCGATCCAGAGGTTTACGATTTCGCTTCGCTGCGCGCACATGACGGCGAGGAGGCCGGCGACGGGACAGCCGGCCAGCCCGGTTGAAGCGCCCGCTGCGCGCACAGCCTGAGTTCCCGAATGCATCGCTAGACGAGCGCACACCATGACGGATCACATCGTTTTCTCGCACGGCCAGGACGGTGAGCCCTGGGGCTCTAAGATTGTCGCAATGGCCGAAGTCGCACGCCGTCGCGCGTTTCAGGTTCATTCGGTCGACTACCGCGGCATGCCGGATCCCGCGCAGCGCGTCCAGCGCCTGCTCGAGACGTGCCGCGAGATTGCTCAGCCGGTCGTGCTGGTGGGCTCGAGCATGGGCGGCCATGTTTCCGCCGCCGTCTCTACGCAGGCGCCGACGCGCGGCATGTTCCTGCTTGCTCCCGCGTTCTTCATGCCCGGTCTCGAGGAGTACACGCCCGTTCCCGCAAAGGCGCCGCTCGCCATCGTGCATGGCTGGAACGATGACGTGGTTCCGGTCGACAACAGCATCCGTTATGCGCGGCTGTACAAGGCCGCCTTGCACATCCTCGACTCGGATCACCGGCTGACGGCCAGCATCGCCGAGATCTGTGCTTTGCTCGACGATTTCCTGCAGCGGCTCGACTGAGCGCCCGCCGCTCAACGGTCGAATCGAACCCGTGCGCGCCCGTGCGGCCTGCGTGGATTCGATCAAAGTCGCGCCATGCGGGGATGCGCTACCATGAGCCGCCGTCCGGCCGTCACGCGCCGACGCAGCAGTAGAAGAAAGGGGGACGCCCTCATGCAGATGCTTCAGCGAATGTGCCTGTGCGCCGTCTGTGCGGCGCTGCTCGCCGGGTGCGGACAGAGTGCGCGCGAGCCGCAGCGCACGCCGCCGATAGAGGAGGCCGTCGGCGAGATGGCGCGGACCATGGACAAGGCGCAGGAAGTGCAGGACGTGGCCATGCAGCACAAGCGAGCGCTGGATGAGGCGCTGCGCGAGAGCGAAGGCGACGACCGACGCTGATGGCGGATCTTTCCGGCTCCAACCGGCTGGCGCTGGGCCTGTTGCGTGCGCCGCTGTCGTGGTGGGCGCGCCCGCATGTGCTGCCTGCCGATTTGCGTCGGCGGTATGCAAAGCTCGATCGGCCCGTTTGCTATGTGCTGAATCAGCTTGCGGCCGCTGACTTGGTGGTGCTCGAGAACGTGTGCGCGGCGCACGGGCTGCCGCCGCCGCTGCAGACCCTCAAGCGGCCGCTCCCGCCTCGTTCGACGCTGTTCCTGGAGAAGCGCGCCGGCTTCTGGGGCGATCGGGTCGACCGCCGCATCTCGGCGCCGATGCGCCAACTCGTAAGCGCGGCCGTCGCCGATCCGCAGCTTCAGGTGGATCTGGCGCCGGTAACCATCTTGTGGGGGCGCGCGCCCGACAAGGCTGATTCCTGGCTGAGGATGGTCCTTTCGGAGAACTGGGAGCGCGCCGGGAGGCTGCGGCGGATGCTGTCCGTGCTCGTCAACGGCCGCAACCTGTTCGTGCAGTTCGGCGAGCCGATCGCGCTGCGCTCGTTGATCGAGGAAGGCGCCGATTCGGCGCGCGCCGTGCGTCGCGTGACGCGCACGCTGCGCAGTGCGCTCTCACGGCAACGCGCCGCGGCGATCGGCCCGGATCTCTCCCATCGACGCACGATGGTCACTCAGGTGCTGCGAACGGCGGCCGTGCGCCGCGCCATGGCGGACCTGATGCGCACCAAGAAGATCTCGCGGCGTGAAGCGTTGCGTCAAGCGCAGGCTTACGCGCAGGAGATCGCCGCCAACTACTCGCACGTGTTCATCGCCGTCATGGCGCGTGTGCTGACCTGGCTTTGGACCAAGCTCTACGACGGCGTCGAAGTGCACAATTTCGAGGAATTGCAGAAGGTCGTCGCCGAGGGCGCCGAGATCGTCTACACACCGTGTCACCGCAGTCATATCGACTATCTGCTGCTGTCGTACGTGATCTATTACCGCGGTTACGCCATTCCGCACATCGCCGCAGGCGTGAACCTGAACATGCCGATCGTGGGCCGCTTCCTGCGCAAAGGCGGCGCGTTTTACGTCCGGCGCACGTTCCGCGCCAACGGGCTGTACACGATGGTCTTCATGAAATATCTCGGGCTGATGATGGCGCGCGGCCATTCCATCGAGTACTTCATCGAGGGCGGGCGTAGTCGCACCGGTCGGCTCCTGCCGCCGAAAACAGGCATGCTGTCGATGACCTTGCGCAGCTACCTGCGCGATCCGCGCCGGCCGGTCGTGTTCGTGCCCGTCTATTTCGGTTACGAGCGTCTGGTGGAAGGCAAGACGTACGTCGGCGAGCTGTCGGGTAAGCCGAAGGAAAAGGAGTCCGTGTTCGGCATGCTGCGCACGCTCCCTGCGCTGCGCAAGAACTTCGGCAAGGTTCACGTGAGCTTCGGGGCGCCGATCCGGCTCGAGCACATTCTCGATGCGCATGCGCCAGGACGCTCCGCCGGACCCGGCGACGAGCGCCCACCCTGGCTCGGGGCCGCCGTGGACGATCTCGCGCAGCGCATAATGACCAGCATCAACAGCGCCGCGTGCGCCGGCCCCATGAACCTCTTGGCGCTGGTGCTGCTTGCAACGCCCAAGCAGGCGATGCTGGAAAGCGATCTCGTTCGTCACCTTGAGCTGTACGCCTCGCTCCTGCGGCAGGCGCCGTATTCGCCCCTGGCGTGGGTCACCTCCGAGGACGGCGCCTCCATGGTGCGGCACGGCGAGCGCATGGGGGTGATCGAAAGACTGCGCCATCCACTAGGCGATGTACTGCACATGACGGAAGAGAATTCGGTGCTGCTGACCTACTTCCGCAACAACGTCCTGCACCTGATCGCGCTGCCTTCGCTGATCGCTTGCTGCTTTCTGAATAACCGCACGATGCGCACCGAAGATATCCAGCGGCTGATGTGGCGCATTTATCCTTACGTGCGCGACGAGTTGTTCCTGCGCTGGAGCGAGGAGGAGATCGGCGCGGTGGTGCGGGAGACGCTCGACCACCTCGCCAACCACGGATTGATCGAAGCTGTGGAGGGCGGGGCGCAATGGCGCCGTCCACCGACGGGCTCCACAGAGGCCGTGCAGCTCTCGGTGCTGGCGCATGTCACGGTGCAGATCATAGAGCGCTACTACCTCGCGATCTCGGTGCTGCTGAAGTCAGGAAGCGGGCGCATCACCCCGGATGCGCTCGAGTCGCAGTGTCAGCTCATGGCGCAGCGCATGTCGCTGCTGTACGAATTGAACTCTCCTGAATTCTTCGACAAGACGCTGTTCAAGAACTTCATCGACCTGCTGCGCCGACGCAATGTGCTCGGCGTCAACGCCGAAGGCCGTCTGACCTACACCGATATGCTGCCCGCAGTGGCCGACGATGCGCAGATGGTGTTGCACGAGCAGATTCGCAACAGCGTGCTGCAGGTGACGCATCGGTGAGCAAGCGGATAGCGGATAGTTCACAGAGGGGCGTGTCGTTCGAGGCGCCAGTCTCACCCTTCTGACTATCCGCCATCCGCTTCCAATCACGCTATCCGTTGTCCGCTTCTCCTCCGACTTTCCGTCTGCCCCGCTTCACCTCGCTGCGCTGCTGCTTGTGCTGCAGTCGTCGTTCTTTCGAAGATCGCGTGGGCTTCGTCGGGCGTCGCATCTTCGGCTCTACGGCGGCCTGCTCGACCAGCGCCTCCAGACGTTCGAACGCATCGCGACGGTTCTGCTCCTGCGTGCGGTGGCGCTGCGCCGTGATGACGATGACGTCGTCGTCCGTGATGCGCCTTCCTGCGAGGGTGCGCAAGCGGTTGCGCACCCGCTCCGGAAGTTGCGGCCAGGCGCGCAGGTCGCAGCGCAGCTGGACGGCGCTGGCCACCTTGTTGACGTTCTGCCCTCCCGGGCCGCCGGCGCGGATGAAGCGCAGCTCGAGCGCAGCGTCGGGGATGCGAAGAGAGGCCATGGGTGAGGATATGGAAGGGAATAAGGAGCGGGAAGCGGATAGCGGATAGTCAGAGGGTGGACTGCCGCCTCGGACGACGCGCCCCTCTCTGAACTATCCGCTATCCGCTTCCCGCTTCTCTTCCGCTGTCCGCTTCATTCCTGCTCGGTCCGCAGCACGACCTGGCGCTGCGCCACCGGGATCGTGATGCCGTGCTCGCGGAAGAGCCGCCAGATTTCGCGATTCACATCCGAGCGCACGTTGTTCACGCCTTCCTGCGGATCGGCGATCCAGAAGCGCAGCTCCAGGTCGAAGCCGTACTCGTTGAAGCCGATCATGCGAGAAACGGGCTGCGGATCGCGCAAGATGCGCTTTTGCCCCTCGGCGGCCTTGAGCAGCAGCGCGAGCGCGAGCTCTGGATCGTCGTTGTAGCTCACCCGCACTGGCAGCTTCAGACGCACCCGCGGGTCGGTGTAGCTCCAGTTGATGACCTGATTGGTGATCAGGTTGTGGTTCGGCACCAGGGTCTCGACGCCGTCGCGATCGCGGATCACGACATAGCGCCCGCGCAGCTCCTGCACCCAACCGAATCCCTCGGTGCTCGTGCCCGTCATGCCGGTGAAGCTGATGACGTCGCCCGGCTTGATCGAACGATCCATCAGCAGCACGAAACCAGCGATGAAATTGGCGACGATCGCCTGCAGGCCGAAGCCCAGGCCCACGCCGATCGCGCCGGTCAGCACGGTGAGAGTGGTCAGGTCCAGGCCGGTTGCGTTCAGTCCCAGGAGCACCGACAACGTGATCAGCACCGTCTGAGCGAACTTGGCGATGCCGATGCGCATGCTGAGCGCGAGACCCTGCATCGCCATGAGGCGGCGTTCGATCCAACGCGCCAGCCAGACTGCGATCAGCACGAATGCGCTGACCGTGAACAGGATCTTCAGGATCGACCACAGCGTGATGCGGCTGCGCGCGGTCTGCACGCCGACGCTGTCGAGCGCCTGGACCAGCGGATCGAACCAGCCGAGCAGGTGCAGCGCCAGCAGGCCCCAGATCGCGAAGGTGATCGGGTTGCCCCAGCCCTTGGCGCGATTGCCAAGCGAGACCCGCACTATGTACACGCCCAGGCGGATCAGCAGCAGCAGCCCGGAAAGCGAGATCGCCAAGTCCACGAACCGGCTCGGCGCCTCGAGCGCATGCAATACGCCGCCGAAGGTGGCGATCAGCACCAGCGCCGCCAGATGCGGGCTGACGATGCTGAACGCCTCGGTGATCCGCGCCTGGAAGCCGGGCTCGACGAGCGCCGTGCGCGCGAGCTCCGTGTTGCGCACGCGCCGGCCGAACCACAATGCGAGCAGCACGCCAAGCAGAATCAGGGATACCTGCAGCAGCGTGGTCGGCGTGAGCAAGGCCTGAATCTGGCGGGCTGCGCTTTCCAGCAGTTCCTGCATGTGAACGTCGGGTCCGTAGCTACGAAATCAGTGAACCGCACGCCGCGGATCGCTCGCGCGCCACCGCGAAATCGCGCGTTAGCCGCTCGCTTCGGCCGCTGCTCCGATCAGGCGTTCAGATCAGGGATCAGCTCGCTTTCCAGTCGTGCGATCTGGTCCTTGAGCAGCAGCTTGCGCTTCTTCATGCGCCTTAGCTGGACCTCGTTCACATAGAGATCCATCTGCAGGCGATTGATCACGTCGTCCAGATCGCGATGTTCGATGCGCAGCTCCCGCAGCCGCTCCAGCCGGCGGAAGGTCTCTGTTTCGACGTTGTCCTGCGCTTCGCTCATCCCACCGTACTTTAGCCAACGGCGCTCGGTAAGGTAAGTGATGAAAGGCGGTTAGCGGTTGGCGATCGATGGGTCGGGGCCCGGTGAGCGTCGTTTTTTGAGCGGGCGCCCTGACCGACGACCAACCGACGCCCCTAACGCTGCTCCCGCTCCCCATCTTGGCTCTGCCTCTTGATCGGCCGCTGATGCAGCGGGCGGGTGCGCGAGCGCCAGTCCTCGATCGTAATGATATTGCCGGGGTCGGCGCGCCGGGCCGGCGGCTCGGCGGCGCTGCGCCCGGGGCTCTGACCGCGGCCGCCGTCTTCCGGCGCGTAGCCGACCGAGTCGACGCGCCGACCGGTCAGGATCACGAAGCCCTGCCGCCGTTCGATGCTGTTCGCCGTGTAGTCGAATACATACGTACGCTGCAGCGCGAGCCTGCCATCGGCGTTTCGCGTCAGCGATAGGCGTGCGAACGCGACGGCGTCGTCCAGGAACTGCAGCCCGAGTCGGCGGCACGCCTCGGCGGCCGCGGCGGCGGCCTGTTCGCGGGCCGCCAGACTGTCCTGCCAGAACCAGACCAGTGCGGCGGTCATGCACATCAGCGCAAGAGCGCTCCAGCCAAGCTCCATCGGATCTCGCGTTCGCTGTGGGGATGTCGCCTATCATATGCCGCCGCCGCACTGCGCGGCCCTCGCTTTTCGCCGCCCGCTACGTATGAGAGACGCTCCATCGGCGCCGTTCGGCAGCAGCCTTGATTCGAGCCCGGCGGCGCGACCGCCGTGGACGCAGATCGACACCGTGCTGCTCGATATGGACGGGACGCTCCTGGACCTGCGCTTTGACAACTACTTCTGGCTTGAGCTCGTGCCCCGGCGCTATGCGCAGCGGCATGAGTTGACGCTGGAGGCCGCACGCGAGCAGCTCATTCCACGATTCGCCGCGAGGCAAGGTACGTTGGAGTGGTATTGCACGGATTTCTGGTCGAGCGAGCTGGCGCTCGACCTCCGTGCGCTGAAGCACGAAATGCGCGAGCGCGTGTGCTTTCTGCCCGGCGCGGAAGAGTTCCTGCAGGCGTTGGTCGATCGCGGCCGGCGCACCGTGCTGGTCACGAATGCGCATCGGGATGCGCTGGCCGTCAAAGCAGGGCAGACCGGCCTCGCGCGCTACTTCGATACGATGATCAGCTCACACGACTTCGGCGCGCCAAAGGAGCACGACGCCTTCTGGCGTATGCTTTCCGATCGGCTGAGTTTCGATCCGCAGCGCACGCTGTTCATAGACGACAGCTTGCCTGTGCTGCGCGCCGCGAGGCGCCATGGCCTGGCGCACATCATCGCGGCCTGTCACCCGGACACGACGCAGGACGCCCGCACCGTTACCGAGTTTCCGACCGTGCGGCGGGTCGAGGAGCTGTTGGGCGCCTTGCTCGAGACGCCCGGCAAGAACAAGAATTCGCGCGGTTAGCGCGGTCGCGGATCTTCAGCCCGACTCAGGCGGGGTCGATTCGGGTTTCGCCGACTGCGAGCCGCCCGGGCGCCGCCCGCGGCGGCGACGGCGGCCGCCGACGCTCTGCGGACGCCCGATCGAGTTTTCCTGCGATGAAGATGCGTGGGTTTCCTGATCGGTAGTCGACGGGGTCTGTGAAGATGCGGACGCATTCTGCGGACGCGGCTGAGCTGCGGCGTGCGAGCCTTCGCGCGCGGGACGGCTGCGGCCGCCGCGGCGGTCGTCGCGCCGCGGCCCGCCGCGCTTCCCGTGGCCGCGAAATGGGCCGCGATCGCGGCGCGTCGATGTGGGAATGACTATGTCCGGCAACAGCTCGAGCGGTATCGGCGCAACCGGGAGCTTGCGGCCGATATAGGCCTCGATGTCCGGCAGCGACATCACGTACTCCTCGCAGCCGAAACTGATGGCGTCCCCTTCGGCGCCGGCGCGCGCCGTGCGCCCGATGCGGTGTACGTAATCCTCGGGGTCCTGGGGCAGGTCGTAATTGAAAACATGGCTGACGTCGGGAATGTGCAGTCCGCGCGAGGCGACGTCCGTGCCGATCAGCACCGCAAGCGCGCCCTCGTGGAAGTCGCGCAGCATGCGCAGCCGCTTTTTCTGCGGCACGTCTCCTGAGATCGCTTCGGCGTTCACGCCGTTGGCCCGCAGCAGTTGCTCGATTTCCTCGGCCGCGCGGCGCGTGTTGACGAACACCATGCTGCGACGCGGGTCCATGTGCTTGAGCAGCCCGACCAGCAGGCGCGGCTTCTCTTCGTTCGATGGGTAATAAACCACCTGCCGCACGCGATCGACCGTCATCTTGTCGGGCTCGATGCGCACCAGAACCGGATCGTTCATGTGCTCGTAGGCCAGCTCGAGCACGCGCTGCGACAAAGTGGCGGAGAACAGCATGTTGAGCCGCTGTTCGGGCTGCGGCAGCCGGCGCAGGATGTAGCGGATGTCGCTGATGAAGCCCAGGTCGAACATCCGGTCGGCCTCATCGAGCACCAGCACCTGCACCGAACGCAGGTCGATCACGCGCTGCTTGGCGAAATCGATGATGCGTCCCGGGGTGCCGATCAGCACGTCCACGCCTTCCTCGAGCCGGCGGCGCTGCTTGTCGTAATCGACGCCGCCGAAAGCCAGCCCGAGCCGCAGCCCGGTGTGCGAGCCGAGTACTTCGGCGTCGCTGTGGATCTGCACGGCCAGTTCGCGCGTTGGAGCGATGATCAGCGCACGTGGTGCGTTGGCCGCCCGGGTGGCTGGCGCGGGTTCGCGGATCAGCCGCGCATACATCGCCACCAGGAACGCGGCGGTCTTCCCTGTTCCGGTCTGCGCCTGCCCGGCGACGTCCAGGCCCGCCAGCGCTTGCGGCAGTGTCTGCGCCTGGATCGGGGTGCAGCGTTCGAAGGAGGCGTCGGCCAAGCCTTTCTCGACTGATTCCGGTAGATGCAGAGCCGAGAAGGAGAGTTCGGTTAGATGGGATTCGGCCATTGCTGGAGGGTCACCTGCGTAAGGAGTGAGAGGAGGCGAGAGGTCGCGGCGCGGAGTTGAAGTAGGCTTGCAAATTGAAATGGGCCCGGTTTAAATAGCCTCAACTGACGCGGATTCATCCGCCCCGCCTCGACCGGATTACCGGCTCCACGCTTCTCGTTAACAAGACCCCCGTCGAGGCGTCGCTCCAAGTTTGCACGGGCCGAGTGAGTCCGACTTTGCCCGGCTCTGGGCCGGAGGGGGTTACGCCTATCGAGGCGGGACCAACCGAGGCGGACGGAGCTTACGACATCGGGCATGGCTCCGCCCACGAATGTGTTTCAAAGATAGTTGAACGGGAGGCTGAAGACCCCTGACGGCCATTGTGCCCGACCGGGACCGCCCAAGTCACTCGGTCATGTTTCTCGAGGACCGCGCTGCAGGGGCGCTCGAGCGCACCGGGCGCGACCGCCAGCTGCGCCCGTACCAGTTCGATTTCGAGTCTCTTCGCTTTTGAGCTTTTCTCGAGCATCAACTCTTAAATTTCTCCGCAACAACCCGCCGCCCCACGTGCGGCGCGAACCGATTCAACATCAAGAGGTAGTCTCACGGTGAGCAGCGACGCGATTGTGCACGTGACGGACGCGAGTTTCGAAGAAGACGTGATCCAGGCCGCCCAGCCGGTGCTGG
>Ga0079224_100002285_pt1 | contig 23108 bp, 17 predicted proteins | sample Stecom2015_FD_80414 | JGI IMG/M metagenome (GOLD analysis project Ga0079224, IMG submission 80414) | Agricultural soil microbial communities from Utah to study Nitrogen management - Steer compost 2015 | ecosystem: Environmental > Terrestrial > Soil > Agricultural land | place: USA: Utah... | reverse complement strand
CCCAGCGCGGTATGTTGCCGCTCAAACGATTGGGGCGGTCATTCTCATTGTAGTAATAGTGCCAGAAGAGGTTCTGGGTATCACTCAAGTTAAAGTCATTGCGAATCATGACCAGATTGTTGTTTTCCGGATCCGGGTTGTTGGTTACCAATCGGCCGTCCGGAGTATTGGGCAGCGGCACATCCTGAAGAATGCGGAGAGAGACCGGATCGAAAAGGTCCGGACTTAACTGGTTGCCCGGAATAGGTTCCCCGGTGTAGGGGTTGACGAGTTGTTCCTGGCGATCCGAGAAATCTCCGGCTCGTTCAGCTGCCGTAGGAGTGAAGGCTCCGGTTTGAGCGGGTTGAGGCCGGTTTCGGTAGCCCTCGTAGGCTCCGAAAAGGAAAATCCTGTCGCGGACGATCGGGCCGCCGGCCGACGCACCAAACTGGTTCTGAATGCGTTCCGGCTTATCTGTCTCAAAGAAGCTGCGAGCATTCAGGTTATCATTCCTGTGAAATTCCCAGATTGAACCGTGGAACTCATTGGTACCACTCCTGGTCGCGACGTTTACGATTGATCCGGAGTTTCGCCCCTCGGCAGCTGAAAAATTGTTGGTCTTGATGCGGAATTCACGAACCGCGTCTGGCGGAGGCGGATTGAGCCCTGTGTTTCGCGACGGGTTCGCGAAATACGTTCCGTTAAGAGTGAAGTAGTTTTGGTTGGAGCGGCTTCCATGGACCGTCATCTGCGGGCCACTGCGCGTTCCAGCTTGAACCTGCGGCGCACTAACCGTTGAAACGCCGGGTAGCAGAGAGGCCAGGGCGATGACATTCCGACCGCTCAAAGGCAAGTCCGTGATTCTCTGGTCATCAACCAGGCCGGAAATCTCAGCCGTTCGCGTATCGACCATCAGTCCGGCCCCGGTTACGGTAATCGATTCCGACAGTTCTCCGATTTCCAGTGTGGCATCTACGCGGACTGCCTGACCCACTGACAAACGAACTCCCTGTTGTTCGAAACGCTTGAAGCCGGGCATTTCGACGGCAATGGTATAGGTTCCAGGCGGCAAAGCCTCAAAACTGTAGTTGCCGTTGTCTCCGGTGATGACCGATCTTTGTAAACCGGTCTCCTCGTTGATGGCGGTTACGGAAACACCGGGAATAGAGGCATCGGAAGTGTCCTTCACTGCTCCATGAATGACCCCCGAAACGGCCTGTCCGAAGACCGTCGGATTCAGAAGCACGACCGCCGCGAAAAGAATAGCGGCTCGCCTAAATGTTTGCATTTCAAATTCCTCCCTGATCGGTGTCACTTACTTAAGCGAAGCAGTTTTAATCATCGAAGATTAATCTCTTCAGCGCTATTTTATCTCACTGATCAGTTGATCATAGTTTTTTCGACAAAAATATAGAAGTCTGACTCACGATTTCTTTTGTTTACTTTCGAACACTTTCGAGTCGGTTAGTTGGCGGGATGCTGATAACGAAGCGCATAAACAACGGCATTCGAGGTGTCTCCTTTTTTGGCGTTCAGGATCATGAGGACCAGATTCGTCTCAGGATCGTAAACCAACGCACGGTTCTGGGAAACCATCTCGGGTAACTCGCGGTCGGCGGGCGGCTCGATCTCCAGCCGCATCCATCGTCCCGTTTCAAAATGAAAAGCGTAGAAAGCAGGACCGGCACCTGATTCCGCTCTTCCCGCTGTGAACAGGACATCCTGGTCTTCTATATAGACGGCCTCGCGTCGGCAGGAGGGTCCCTTCACATCCCCTTTCACTTCGATCCGGCTCCAGGAATTCTCATTCAGATCAAATGACCAGAGTTCGTCCCGATTCCTCCCCCCTCCGTGCAGCACCAGACGGTCCCGTTTTGAATCGTAGGCCAGGGCGGTCATTTCATACAGGTTCTGAGGCCATGGACCCGTTTCACCGCTCAGCTTGTTCCAGCGTGCCGCCGCGACATCGAGAAGATATACGGCATTCTCCTTTTGGACAGACTCATTATGGAGATCGCGATCCGGTGTATTTCCGGGATCGAGCGATCCCCAGTCGTAATTGATTGCCATGACGCCGTGAGGGGTACTTACGGTCAGGTCCAGACCCTGGATGGCGGGGGTGAGCAATTGATGCGTCCCCTCTTCCGGGTGGGAGATCCAGGTCACCCATCGTGTGTGCCGACTGGCACCGTTATCTGGTACCGATTCATCGTCCTGCGGGAAAAGCCTGGGATGATAGCCTCCCGTCAGAAGGATCGCCTTCATATTAATGATCCGGTCACTGACCGGATCATAGGCATAAGCCTTTCGGCCATGGCGGATCCAGGGGTTTCCTTGAAAGGTGACACCGGCCGGATTAATTCCTTTATCCCAGGCCCGCTCCGGATACTCGGGTTGCTGCGGTCGCGAGATCCAGAGATTTTTCTTGAGATCGAACAGATCATAATCATTTCCTCCATAACCGCAGTGACCGCCACCCCAATAGATGATCCGACCGCGACGAGAATCCCAAGTGGCTGAGCCCCAGGTCCTTACCGGGGCCTGTCGTCCAGGATCGGGGAGTCGCTCCCAACGGTTGGCAGGGAGCTGGGATAAGAAAGCAGCCTGGGACTGCTCATCCACTCGGCTGAGCAAATCGGTTTCCGGAATTGGGGGTCTCTTGCTTATCGGGCCGGATGGAGACGTGTTCTCTCTGTCGGAGACGATTTCGTTCAGCTGGTAGCGAAACGCGTAGGTTGTTCGTCTCGAATAAATGGCATTACATCCCATCTTCTGGCCCGGGGGTTCGCGGGAAGTGGTCAGGAGAATCAGGTTTTGATCAGGAGCGATATCTGCAGTGATATACCAGCCGGTCGGAACAGTGGTCTCGAGGGGCAACCAGAGGTCGCGACCCGGATCATATACCCATGCATCTTCCAGATCCTCCCGGTTGTATCCACCTCCAATCATGACCCACCCGCTGGTGGGATCGTAGACTGTGAAGTGGCCCGCCCGTGCAGAAGGCCCGCGAGCTTTCGAAGGAAACCACTCCAACTCGTTCGGCTTGAAGATCCACGTGTCTCCGAGATAGGCAGACTGCCCGTCTCCCCCAAAAAGGAAGATCTGATGGGTTCGACTGTCATAAACCATGCGTGCGGCCATGCGAGGTGGAGGAACTTGATCGCTCTCGACCGGGCTCCACTGGTTGGTATCACAGTCGAAGATCCATGTGCCGGTATATCCTCTCAGATTTCCCTGGCTGTCAGTCTCGGCAACATGGCCCCCTCCAAAAAGAACCAGCCGGTCATTGACCGGATCGTAGACCAGGGATCCTCCCAGCACGGGAGGAGGGCTCACAGTCGGAGACAAATCCTCCCATTCCCGCTCTTTGAGATGGTAGGCGAAGGTTTGACCCCCCGTGAAGTAAACCATGCGGTTTCGACGGCTGTCGTATGCAACTTGGTCGAAGATGATATTGAGGTCAGGGCGGAGAACGCCTTCCCGATTTTCGAGGCGGGGACGCCAGCTGCCGGTTGTGATTCCCTGATAGCTGTCGCACATATGAAGAGGAGGGAGCTTCCGACTCCATTCTTCTGCTTTAGCGTAGGGAAGGTCATTCTGCCAGGTGCCGACTGAAGGGTCGAAGTACACCAGGTCGTATTCTGGCGTTTCCGGCGGCGAGGTCTCGGGAGTGGCATAGAATTCTGTGACATAGCCCATGAAACCCCACTGGAGGAAATAGCCTTCCTGTGAGGCATAGCGGAAAGAAGAATGGCGGCGAGCACCCTTGTTGGTATCCGCCACCTGAACCCACTGATTGCGGGGGAGCTCTTCCATGCTGTAGGAAGCGCTCCCGGTGGCAGCGGCGACCCCAGAAAAACACCAGAGGATGGTCACTGCCAGCACCTTCGCTTTCGGGAGCCGTCCTTTTCCACTGCGAAAGTACTCAAGTAGACAGCTGTAATCCATCAATGACACTCTGGATATAAAAACGTGCATGTTCTGCCAGACGGTCGACCCCTTCCGGATCGGTAGGACGTGGAACTAGAGGGACGAAGATATTTTCAAAAGCAAGAGGCATAGTCAGCCCGGTAAAAGCCACTTGCTCCAAGAGTCGATAGTGATCGATTTCGCCAAATCCCGGGCCGCAGTCTTCGTCGCGCGGATGATTTCGATGGTCCTTAATGCAAAAGCTACGTACCAGATCGACACACTCTCGAAGGTCGTCAATCGGGTCTTCATTCACATAGTCCATGACGTTGCCGGCGTCATAGTTCACCCAGATTCCGGGATCACCCACTTCCTTAACGATCTTGGCAGTGGCGGCCCCGGTACCAGTCTCTCCACCATGCTGTTTGACGACGACGAGCACGCCCGCATCTCTGGCAAAGGGGCCAATCTCCCTGAGGTTAGCTATCCATCGCGGGTATTCTCCAGGCTTTGTGCTACCGAAAGTCAAAAGCTGACCGATACCGGCTTCCACGCACTGTTCAATTCTTCGTTTGTGTGCATCGACTGCATTCTCATCGGCCACGTAAACGGTCGAGAACATCATCACCGGAGTGAGGCCCAGATCCGTGCATTGCCGGGCCAGTTGACGGGCTTTGGCAGGGCTGTCTTCGACTTCCAGGATGGGCACGCGTTCGCCATTGCTTTCCACATGACGAGTCCCCCATGCTACGTAGCGGTAGCCGCTGGCGGCGATTCCTTCTATCGCTCGTTGAAAAGGAAAAGAACCATAGGGCAGAGTCATGCAGGCGAGCTGGAACCGCGTGGGCTCTTTCCCAGACTGACTTTGTGCGGCTGGCGATCGGGTGAACGAAGATAGAGCAGCCGCCCCAGCTCCTACGCTTCTCAAGAATGCACGGCGGTTACTCCGGGTGGTCGACCATGTGAATTTTGAATCGGTCATACGATTTCTCCGACGTTGTTCCGCCACCCAGTTTGCTCTCTATGCATCGAAAAGTCCAGTCGGAGGTGGTACCGGGGCGGCAGGCCCCGGTACCTGTCGGACATGCCCGTGCCGGTCCCGGAGCTGGCAGACAGGGCGGCTGAAACGGACACCCGATATCGTTAGAGGACGGGTTCCATTCGGAGAAAGACATCCCAGGCAAACCGTCGTTTTTTGCTTTGGTAGGTAATCTTTGAGCGATAGCGGAATTCGTTGCCGTATCGATCTTTCCTTCTCGACTCTCGGTAGCGCAGGTCAATAGAAAGGACGCCGAGAGTGGTTAGGGTTTGCAACTCTTCGGATGTCGACATGCCGTCATGATTTGAATCGATCCACACCAAGAGTTCCTCATAAATCGGATCTCGCGGATCGATGACCCGATCTCCATTGTCATCGAAGACAAGCAAAGCTTCAAAACCGTTGGGCGTTGTTGACGGCGGCTGCGGAGTAAAGTTCCCGAACAACTCGATTCCATTGTCTATCATGCCGTTCTGGTTGCGATCCAGTGCCAGAAATCCCTGGAAGATCCTGGCATCGGTCCAGGCAAGCCTTTCAGGTAGTCCATCTCCGTTCAAGACGAAGTAAACGCCGTTTTCGATCGAGGTGAGTCTCAGCCCGCGGTTGTCGAGCGGAAGCAAAATTGGGCTGCCTATCGGATCGTATGTTGGAATCAAGGGTGGCGGTGGACTACCACCCCCGACTTCCTGCTGGCATGGAGCACAGGACATTTTGAAGTACTGCTCAGATGTGTAGCGGCAACTCAGCGTCAGTATGTCACAACCGTTGTTTAACCAGTAACGCTCAAAAATGCACCGATTGCCACTTGGGCGGAGAGTATCGGACACCTCCTTGGGATAGCAAGGCTTGAAGAAGCCGCAGCAAGATCCATGCATGACCAGGGGAGGTTGGAAGCTTCCGCAGAGTTCCCAGATTTCCGTGCGAGTTGGGGAAACAAATGGACAATTGTGCTCAATCTTCACGCCACGCATAAAATAGTCGAGTTCAGGGCAACCACAGTAAACCTCCTGGGCGAAGCTCGCGAGGGAGCTTGCCAGCATCAAGAGGATGAATATCGTCACTTGCTGGATAGTCATAGCATTACTCCTTGAATTAAGGACATAAGACACAAGAATGCTGCACTCTCAGGGTGCGCTGAGGTCTCTCGTGCGACAGGCGTCCGCCTTAGCGTCTGCGTGCCTTGCGGAGAGGTTCGCCTTCGATACTATGGGTCACCCGGTCCGAAAACTGGACCATTTCACTTTCAAGCGTCTGGAGAAAGCGTTCCAGTCGATCCTGGAGGACAAGACCCGTATCGGAAGATGGTTCAAGAACCTCCTTGAGGCCCTCCGCGATAGCCAATCCTCTCAGTTGGGCACTCTTGTGCTGCAAAGAGACGCGATGGTTACTCACGCGATCGGTGTGGTTTTCCATCCTGTAGATGGTATTTCGCAGTTCCACAGCCAGTTCTTCCTCATTGGAGGTCTGCATCATCAATCCTCGGAGGAATCGCCACCAGTGAGAACGAGCCAGCTGAGCCGCTTCTCGAGATTTCAGGATCTGTTCTGCGTACGTAGCGTCACCTTCAAAGCTCAGGTCGTCAAAAAGAACCGTTACTGGATTAATCTGAAGGCCCGCCACCCCGGCACCTTTCTTTTCAATAGATTGAAAAGTCTGCTGGTATTTAGAGTTAGGCTGCAGGAAATCCTCAGGCTGAAAAAAATCTATTGTTTGTACACCCTTGGCAGTCGTTCCGTCATCGAACTCAGTAATAATTTCGAGAGCAAAAGCGGTAATCACCGAGCTCGAAAGATTCTGGAAGACGACCTGCCAGCCAGGGCCTTCAGTAGATGGAGTCACTTCCAGGACCTGAAGCGAATGCATTGGACCTTCGCCGGTCTGCGCGGTCGATCGGTTGATAGAGACACAGAAAGGTAGGAGCAAAATGAAGAGTACCCGTAAGCGAAACATAGTCACCTCCGTAAATGAAATGATGTGGGAACCTGGAGTTGCTCGAAGGACGGATCTTTCTGCGTTTCTATAGCAAGAGCTATGCCCGAAACAGGTCGGGGCCGAAATGCAGGAGTGCGCGACAGGTTCGACCGGTTTCTCATTGTTGTGAATTTCGAGGTCATTCCGAGTTGAACCTTTAAAGTCGTGGTGGGAGCAAGACTTTTTCAATAGACAAGTGAGATATCAGATTGGGTGTTCCTCCCTCCAAATTCAATTCGATTCCGGGTACTCTAGAAACAGAATCACTCCCTGAAGGTTGAGTCTGGCTCAATGTAAGGAGGTTTGCCATGCCTGGCAACAAGGTGAAACAATTTCTCGACGAACATCATGTCTCCTATCAAGCGATTCCGCACACTCGAGCGTTTACAGCTCAAGGTGTTGCTGCCTCGGCTCATATACCGGGTCGAGAGTTGGCCAAGACGGTGATGATCAAGGTGGATGGGGAGATGGCAATGGCCGTGCTTCCTGCGAATTACCGGATCAATTTCGACCTCCTCGCCTCGTCAATCGGAGCCGATAGGGTCGAATTAGCCAATGAAGTGGAATTTCGCCAACTCTTTCCCGACTGCGAAGTAGGCGCGATGCCTCCCTTTGGAAACCTCTATGGAATGGAGGTTTATGTGACCGAAAGCCTGGCTGAAGACGAACAAATCGCGTTCAACGCCGGATCCCACACGGAATTGATCCAAATCCCTTATCAAGATTTCGAACGACTGGTCAAGCCGAAAGTCCTCAAGTTTTCAACCCGGAATCTCGTCCCTTCGTAGGGGCGACGAAATCGCCAAAAACGCCAAAATCTTATCACCCGAGGGGTGTTCGCGCCTCTTCCACTTCGTTAGGAATCGCCGAAGTCGCGTGACTTAAAGGGAAACTCACAAAATTATCGCCGTTCCTTCTAAACGACTTCATTAATCCATATTTAAATATCTGTGAGATATGGAGAATGGAATTAGGAATATAAAGTATGAAATTTTTCCTTTGAAGCTCTCAAGCGTGCATGTTAGGGTGGTCACGGTTTAGGCATTAGCAAGTGAAGAGAGGTTGGATGGTCAACCTTTCCACAGCTGTGGAAAAGCTGTGGAAATTACGGCGGACTCCTGTTCCAGACATAGCTCGGCTCCCGTGATTGCGAAGTTCAAGTAGAGTTCTAATCTTCGATTGGTAACGTTTATGCAGCTCTGGGACAGCATCCTATCCAGTATTGAAAAGAAAGTCTCTCCCCAAAATTTCGGCCTCTGGTTTCAACCGACAACTCCCTTTCAAGAGAACCTGGAAACTGGCGAGTTGCTCGTACGAGTGCCCAACCGCCATTTCAAGTACTGGCTTTCTGAGAATTACCGGGAGGTGATCGATGCCTCCCTTCAGGAACTTAACCTTAGCAGCTTCAAGGTGTCCTTCCTGGCCGCCGACGAAGTAGTCGAGGAGCAGTCTTATATGCCGCCCGTGTCTGAGGGTAGACCTGCGGTTCCGTTTTTGAATCCTGTCTCCACTTTCGAATCTTTCGTAGTTGGAGACTGCAATCAACTGGCTCACGCAGCAGCCCAGGCGGTGGCACGCAATCCGGCCCGGGCCTATAATCCCTTTTTTATCTATGGGGGCGTTGGACTCGGTAAAACCCACCTGATGCACGCCATTGGGCACTGTATTCGCAACAATTTTCCGGAACTGCAGTTGACGTATATGTCGGCCGAGCAGTTTACCAACGAGATGATTCAGGCCATCCGTCTCGAGAAGACAATCGATTTCCGCAACCGCTACCGAAGCGTTGACGTCTTGTTGATGGACGATATCCAGTTTCTGGCAAGAAAAGAGAGAACCCAGGAGGAGTTTTTTCACACTTTCAACACGCTTCACCAGGCGCGAAAGCAGGTCATCATTTCGAGTGACTCACCTCCCAGTGAGATCCCCACGTTGGAAGAAGGATTATCCAGTCGTTTTGAAGGGGGATTGATCGCTGACCTGCAAATGCCGGACCTGGAAACGAAGGTGGCCATTCTTCGCAAGAAGGCAGAGCTGCAGCGTGCGGAGTTGCCTCCTGAGGTTGCGCTCTTTGTTGCCGAGAACATCCAGTCCAATGTCCGGGCTCTGGAAGGCGCCCTCAATCGTCTGGTTGCACATGAAAGACTCACCGGACAAGCGATCTCGCTGGCTTCCGCCAGGACCATACTAAGAGATATCGCCAGGCGACGTGCCAGAGTGTTCAATGCCTCGTGGATTCAGAAAGTTGTGGCGGAACAATTCGGCATTGACGCCTCGTTGCTCTGTTCTCGTAATAACGCGCGGAGTGTCTCAGAACCGAGACAGATTGCGATGTTTCTTTGCAAGCAAATGACGTCACTGTCTCTCAGTGAAATCGGCAGCGCCTTCGGAGGAAAGCATCACACGACGGTTCTTCACGCCATTCGCAAGGTTGATCAACGCCGTCGTGAGGACGTTCGTTTCCGCTCGTTGCTTGAGTCATTGAAGAGCAAGCTGCAATAATCTCCTCCAGAGGTTATTCGCGTTCCAGTTCAGAACTCCATAGACAGGAAAGTAATTCGATGTCCTATTTTGCATACAAGTGGATTCACCTGGTTGGCGTATTCATGATCCTGCTCTCATTTGGTGGTCTGGTCGTGGTTCACTCCCTGGCGCCGTCGAATGCGGGCTGGCGTCGTCTCGGAGCGATTACCAACGGAATCGGACTGCTTGTGGTCCTGGTGGCGGGGTTCGGATTAATGGCCCGCCTGGGGCTAGGGGCACAGTTTCCAGTCTGGTTGCTCCTGAAGCTACTGATATGGCTGCTTTTCGGCGCAGCTATGATGGTTGCCAGTCGTAAGGTCGAACTTGCCTCAACCCTCTGGTGGCTATCGTTGGTTCTGGCCGGCGCAGCAGCATACCTGGCAATATACAAACCCTTCTAGCTGGCGTACTTCAGAAGAGCTGTCGAATGCTGTCAAGAACCTTCAAGGAAGCGCCTATGATGGTAATCGCCAGCACACCCAGCATAGCCAGATTCCAGAGGTTCCTGCGAGAGTCAAGGCCTGTCTCGGTCCCCTCCCTGGTTCGATTGTAAAGAAGGAGGAAACCGAGGTAGGCGATCGGCAGGAGGATCAACGCGAAGGAGGAGATCAGAGGACCGAGCCAAAAAGGCGCGCTGTAAGCGACACCAAGAACTCCCACGGATGGAAGCATGGTGCCGATCTTGAACCAGCTCGACTGGTGTGGGACTCCCAGGATTTCACAAAGCGCCAGGCCGCTGATCAGCATCAGAATGGTGATGGTGGAAAGCGGCATGGCGGCGATGCCGAGATCAAACAGTACTCGCCCGGTGACTGCCGGAAGGAACGTGTCCTGAAACAGGGGCGACATAATCTGCGCCACTTCAGCAGGGCCCTCGGGAGGCACATTCATCTGGTGGAGCACGTTTGCACAGGTAATGATGATCAGAGTGGAGATTACCGAAAAGGGAAGCAACATCCCGCCGACAAGATCAAAACGGGCCAGGTTGAGATGCTCCTTGCCCCATCCCCGCATTTGCAGACTGAGTGGAAAGAGAAAGGTCATATTGATACCGACGGCACAACCCAGTGCTCCCAGGACCATCGTCTGGTCTGCAGACTCAGACGGAAAGCTGGTCGGTAGAAGACCAGCCAACAGGCGATCCCAGGCAATTCCTGTCTTGAGCGCAACGGCAGCAAAACAAATGACCATGAAGCCGATCATCCCTTTAAGGACTGCTTCATAGAATCGAATGCCGGTACCCTTTTCCTTCCCATAAGTCCAGGTGAGGAGGATGCTACCAACGACTATGACAAGACCGAACAGCCATTTGACTCCGGCTGTCTGTGAAGTACTGAACCAGTTGGTAGCGAGACCAATATCGGACAGACAGGCCGCCGCCACTGCAAACTGGTTTGTAGACCAGAAAATTGAGGTAACGATTGCAGCCAATGCCCAGACGATCGCAAGATGCTTGTTCACCTTCTGGTGCATCAACCGATAGATTGATTCTTTTGAGTAGAGTGCCGGGCGGGCGATAGCGGCAAACATGATGACTCCCATCGCCATCCCCAGAACATTGACCCAGAGCATCTCATAGCCGAACTTCCAGCCGAGATAGAAGGAGGACGTAGCCGAACTCGCTCCCAGGGTGATAGCACCTTGCATCCAACCCGGACCGGAAATAGCAGCATACCCCAGGAGACGCCGCGGCCAGGGCCGCGAATTGATATCACGGAGGTGCGCAATTTCCGAGAGAGGAGCGGCTTGGGTCTGGACTTGGGACGTGTCGGGCATATAAACGTTTCACCTTCTAGCGTTATGGGTTTATCAATGGGGCAAAAGACGATTGTAAGATTAAGGTAGGGTCAAGCTGATGTCCAGTCTTACAGAAGACACTATTGCGGCGTATCACTTCATACCTGTTTTTGTTCTTCGAGCAGAAAGACCTTTGAATCGAATCCACAGACGCGGGTCCACTTTCTAGGAGTTCTCGGATATGCCCGTTATCAGAGTAGCGATCGGACAGGTCAGATGTCGGCCTTCTGATCTTGAAGGAAATCTCAATCGAGTCGAAGAGATGACGGTCCGTGCAGCGATCGAAGGGGCGAAACTGGTTCTCTTTCCGGAGGCCGCTGATCTCGGCTGGGTGAACCCGGAGGCCCACCAGCTTGCCGAGCCGTTGCCCGGGCGAATGAGTCAGAGGATTGGAGAACTGGCGCGACGGCATCGCATCTGGGTAGGTATGGGTTTGTGTGAAAAAGTCCCAACTGGTCTCTACAATAGTGCTGTTCTGATTGACTCCGCTGGTCAAATTCGCCTCAAACACCGCAAAATCAATATCCTGTCGGAATTGATGCAGCCTCCTTATCAGCCCGGAAGCGTTCAAGAGATCGGCGTCGTCGACACTGAATTTGGACGCGTCGGCATCCTTATCTGTGCCGATACTTTTCGGGACGAGATTCGGAGTCGAATGGCAGAGCTGAAACCTGACTGGTTGTATATTCCGTTCGGCTGGGCGGCTCCTAAGGAGCAATGGCCCGCGCACGGCTTTCATTTGATTCAAACGATACAGCGAACGGCCTATGAAACTGGCGCAGCAGCCTTGGGCCCTAACCTGGTGGGTCAGATTGAACATGGACCCTGGAAGGGCCAGACATTCGAAGGTTTAAGTGTCGCAACCGATCAAAGAGGCCATCTATTAGCTCAAGCGGCCTGGAATCGAGAAGAGTTGACAGTCGTAACCCTCTCGCTTCCAGGCGGCTAGATTCAGGGTGTCTGATATGCCACCCACGATGGTGGCACAGCAACTGCTATCGCACCCTGTCCTTCACCTCGGATTTGAACCCCCCAATGGGTTGCGCTGGAGGCCTCTAATCACGAGGTGCATTTCTCAGGTGATACTTCGGTGTGTAACGGCGCACCTTAATGTTGCGGAATTCGGCCGGTACCCCTTCTGATTGGAGACAAATGTAACCGACGCGAGGATCGGCGTCCGAGGCGAGTCCAACCAACTTGCCATTGAGCACCGTGGCCACCCTCCCCTCCTCGGAATAAACCTCGTAGGTATTCCACTGACCGGGTGGATTGGCTGCCTCATGGATCATTTCACCACCGTTAAGGGTGGCTCCGAGGATAGGGAAGATCCGTCCCATATGAGACTGGTAAAGCTGGCATTCGATGCCCCGGGGCCAGACGGCATCTCTTTGGACGTGAATCAGAACACCACTGTTGCCCGATTCTGGAAATCGGACCTCAACATGAAAAACAAAATTGTCATAGACATCGTTGGTGCGGATGTATCCATTAGGCGTCCCGGTCGTCTTGATCATTCCATCTTCGACATAAAAGGTCGTCTGTTGGTCGTGCTCGTCCTCCTGGTAGCGCTTATGAGAACCATCACTCGTTCGCAGCACCGGCACCCAGCCCGAGAGATCCTTCCCATTGAAAAGGTTCGTCCATCCTTCCTCATACTTGACGGCCGGATCCCGGTAGTCGGAAATCCGCTGACTTGAAACGGTCAGCTGGATCCCCAGGGTGACGAGAGCTGCCAGCAGAATCATTCTGGCTACACTAACAAAACTGTCGAACATTCTTATCCTCCCAAATTCGTCGTTTGAATTAACAGCCGGTGGCGAAGCCCTCATGGACCGCGTTGCGAGCGCGTAGTTGTCATGCAAAGCGTCCCCGAAACAGGCGGTGCCGCAGCATCGCTCAAGGAGGCACTAGACAGTCCAGGGGCGCTGCAGCCCAGACGGTCAACGCTGCCGCACTCCCATGGCGGCGGAGTTTTGTGTCCGCTGCACGCCATCCATCATCGTCGACCATACCACCTTATCGACTCCTCCTCATGCTTTGCCGACATGCGTGGGTTCCAGTCGGGCCAACCACGACAACTTTCACCGGGTTGTCAGGCGTCGGCAAGCATATAACGGTTTGCCCTGGCAGGAAAGGCACTCTTTGGGCTGGATGTTTACGCGGTCTTTTGGCACGATTCTTTTCACTGGAGGCATCCTCCAGGTAGTCATCCTGGACGGAAAGCTTCGAATTTCCAGGGAGGAATCGTGTGCTTTAGAGGGAAAACTCTGGCTCTGTTGCTTTCAATCTTCTTCTCAATGGCCTCGCCGACCGGACAGAATGCAGAGAGGCCTCGCTTCGCAAGCGAAGAAGAGGCGCGTTCGGCGATGGTACAGCTCCTAAAAATACCTTATGAGGTTCCTGAGGTATCACCCTTCATCGTCAACCGCTGGCAGGAAGAGAACCTGATCATCGAAGATATTCGCTGGAAGTCTTTGGACAATCAGGAAGTTCCGGCATACCTCGTACGTCCGGCAGAGATTACAGCTCCCTTACCGGCCGTCGTGTGTCTGCATGGGAGCAGCGGTAGCCGCGAATCGATGATCACCCGCTATTTCGGTAAAGGGTCGTGGACTCGATTTGGCCGGGATGAGCCACATCAAAGGCTGCTGGGTTGGGCGAGAGAGCTGGCTCGAAGAGGCTACATCGCACTCGCGGTCACACAGAGGGGACTGGACAGACGGCTTCCTGATACGAGCTCTCAATCCAAAGAGCTGCTCCTTTACGGCCGGAACCTGATGGGGGCTCTGATCTACGAGATCCGCCAGGCAATCACCGTGCTGACGCACCGGGAGGAGGTGGATAGCGATCGAATTGGAGCCACCGGAATGTCCTTTGGCGGGATCACGACCTTTTACTCCTGGATTGCCGATCCCAGGATCAAAGCTGCCGCTCCGATCTGCGGTGGAGTAGGGTCGCTGGAAGTATTCCTGGAAAAAGGTAGCCGTGCGTACCACGGGGTTTACTGGTGGGTCCCGGGGATCCTTGAACGGGGCGACCATGGTGATTTCGCGGCTGCCATGGCGCCTCGGCCCTTTATGATTTGGGCACCGCTCGATGATATCGGTATGCCACGTGAGGGAGTGGATCATTTTCTCCAATCGGTGGAGCCCGCCTATTCGCAGAGAGGTGCATCCGGCCAGCTGGTGGTGCACAGACCACCCGGTGAACACGAGTTCACGGAAGCCGCTTTCGAAGCCCTAACCGATTTCTTTGATACTTACCTTAGGGGTGACGAGTGACAAGCCTGAAGAACCGCTGGGCGTCCGTCGATCGGAAGTGTACTGCTTACTAAGTCTCAGATGGAGATTGGGCCGGCTTTTTTGGAGATTAGACCGTCAAGTTTGCTTCGGGTCGAACCGGCGACGCTGTTCACGGAGACCGGACTTCAACGGCCACCTCATCCCTGATTCGATCTCCGGGGTGGAGTATCACTTGATCCCCTTCCTTGAGACCGGCTAGTATTTGGGCTTCTATTCCATTCTGCTGTCCGATCTCGACGTCGCGCATGATGGCCTTTCCATCCACTACAAGATAGGTAGCCCACCCCTCGCCACTTCTGAACAATGCCCCCACCGGTACCTTTAACACTTCGGGATTTTCCCACACCACAATCGCTGCCTCGACACGGTACCCATCGCCCAGCCCTGGCCGCTCATCGGGAGGGACGAGCAGATCGACTCGTACGTTCACTCTTTGCTCCTCCACGCCCAGCGCCGAAATCTTGGTGAAGCCGGAAGGATCAACCAGCCGTACTCGCCCGGGAAGAGCTTTCGTACCGCCCCAGCCTTCGAGATAGACATGTTTACCGGGACTGATTCGAACCGCATCTGAGGAAAGAACGTCGACGACCACTTCCAGAGAACGCGGATCACCAATCTCGACGAGAGGCGTGCCGGGGCCGACGACACGCTCACTTTCTTCAAATTTTTTAAAGACGACGCCATCCACGGGTGCTCTTATGAGAAGTGATTCTGGAGATTCATCCTGACCGAGCTGGCGGAGTGCTGCCTGGGCCAATTCAAGGTTGTAACGTGCGACTTCGACCGAGGACTGTCGGGCTCTCAGTTCCTCTTCGAGCGTTTCCACTTGCAGGCGTGCCTGATCGAGTTGCTGGCGAGTGGCGAAATTTCGTTCTGCAAGGGTGGCAATCCGCTCCAGTTCAGTCCTTGCCAGATCGAGAGATCTCTGAGTTTGATCACGTTGAGATTCCGCGACTTTGATTTCCGCCCGAGCGGCACTGACCCGTGCCTGCGCTTCCGCTCGACTGCGAGGATCGAGCAGCGTCGAATAGCTGGGTTGGATGATGGCCAAAACGGTTTCACCGGCTGCCACAGGATCTCCGACTTCGAGTTGAATTCGCTGAAGGCGGCCTTGGACCGGAGCTGAAATCGTATATCGATTCCGAACTCTGGTCTGTCCGTCCTCATTGACCGTCACCTGAAGTGGACCAACTTCAGCGTAGGCTACGTCAACCGGCACGGGATCGGGCAAAAGGGCGTAAATGATCGCCAGAGCCACCCCGGCAACAACGATCAACAGCAGCAGTCGGCGCATCCAGTTTCGCAAGTTCTACTCCCTCGTTTTCAACACTCCCACCAAGTCGAGATGATCCAGTCTGTGACGCACTATGAAAGCAGACACAGCGGAAGCGATGACGACGACAACCGCTGCGAAGAGATAGGTGTCGTTATTGATGATCAAGGGTATGCGGTAAAGCTCAGTGTCCAGGGTCCGGGTCAGTCCGGCAGCCATAAGATAGCCCAACAGGCAGCCAATCGGCAGTGCTAAGAAGGTCAGGGCACCCAGCTCTCCAAGCAGGATTGCTGAGATCTCTGCCCTTGTGAATCCCAGTACCCTCAGACTAGCCAGGTCTCGACTTCGCTCTGAAAGGATGATGCGGGCATTGTTATAGACCACGCCGACAGCGATGACGCCGGCAAAAAGGATGTTGAAGAAGGTGAAGATGTAAATCGTTTCGGCAAGGGTCTCCCGGAAACTCTGGACCGCGTTCCGGGTCAAAGATACCGTGGCAACTGACGGTGTCCTCTTTAGTCGCTCGTAAAGAGCGGCTTCATGGAAAGGGTCGGCTAAAATGAAGACCCCCGATATGACCGGGCCCTCTTGAATCAGACGATTCAAGGCGTCGGTTTGCATATACGCGGAGAGCCCCAGGAACTCTTCAGCAAGCTGTACAACCGTAACTCGGTAAGTTTTGCGTTCGCCTTCTAGCAATTCGAGAATCACTCGCTCGCCAATGCCAACATCCAGGAGTTCCGCCAGCTTTCTCGACAGAGTGAGGCCCTCCTTGCTCAGGACCACTGGTTTCCCGTCTGCTTCGATTGGGCGATGCAGATCTGATTGAGAGGTCAATCCCTGGATGGCGAGCCGTCTGGATCTATTGCGATAGACAATGCGAGTGGCGACCGAGCGAAATGGCTCCACACGGAGGACTCCCGGCAGTTTTTCGATTTCATACAAGGCGTCTCTAGAGCGAGGTTCAACAAAAGTGACTGTAATGTCTTCCCGCTGGGCATAGTTGAACTGAAAACCAATTAAGAATTCTATGGCATCGAGCGAAAAGCTTCCAACGATCAGTACGGCTACCGCAAATGAAATTCCAAAGCAGGAAAGGATGGTCTTGGCAGGCCGTCTTTCCCAGCCCCTGAGAATCATTCTCGGGGTCATCGAGAGCACTCGTTCGAGTCCCAATCGTTCGATGAAAGTCTTTCTGTACACCCCGGGTGGAGCGGGCCGCATGGCCACAGCAGGAGAAAGGCGCGCCGCCCCCCGCACAGATCCGAGAGCGCCGATTGCAGCGGCCGACAGGCTGATCAGAAAGGCACCTACAGCCACCGGGAAACTGAAACGGTAAACAAGCAAGGGAAGTCGGAAGAACTCGGTATAAAGCTGGGTCATCTGAAGTCCGAACCAGGATCCAGCCAGCGTTCCGAGGATAGTTCCGGCAGCTACGATGATTGCTACCAACTTGAGATAGTGGATCACGATCTGGGAATTGCTGTAGCCAAACGCTTTGAGAGCGCCGATTTGTTCTCTCTGTATACCTATGATTCGAGCCAGCACCACGTTCAGCAGAAACGCCGCCACGGCAAGAAATATCGCTGGTAGAAGCAATCCCATGGTTTGCAACTGATTAAACTCATTGGAAAGATAGAAATGCGATACTTGATTCGCTCGTTCTATTGCGCCGGTGCTTCCATAGGGTTCGAGGATGCGGTCGAGCTGATCGATTATCTCCGGTAAACGGCCCCCGGGCATCACGGAAAGCGTTACATCGTTAAAGGCTCCTTCCATATTAAAAGCGGCAGCCAGAGCTTTCTCTCCCATCCAGAAGACTCCAAAGTGGCGATCATCCGGAAAGAGTTCGCCGCCCCGGAGAGAATAGACATACTCCGGCGAAAGTGCGATTCCCACGATCCGCAATTCTTTTAACCGTCCATTCAGGATGGCGGAGATCTGATCTCCTACATCGAGATTCTGTGCTTCGGCAAATGCTTCACTGATCAGCACCTCATCCGATCGACCAGGTTCGATATAACGGCCTCGCCTAATGTGAAGGTCATTCAGTCGGGGCGGCGAGGACTCCGGAACGGAGATCAGCCGACCAATCGCCGGTTCGGCCATTTTGGGTATATCGAGAGTGACATCCATCACCACTCGAAGCTGAACTGCAGTCACTCCAGGAATCTCGGCGATCCTTTCACCAAGAGAGACGGGTGCTCGTTTGACTCCCGAGAAGATATCCGCAAAGCGATACCGTGCGTAGTAGATTTCCTGAGCCTGTTGCAGGGAGCTCATCGTGCTCAGTGACATGACAAACAAGGCAATTCCGGCCCCAATGATGAGTGCGATGGCAAGGGCCTGCCCCTTCGTTTCAAAAAGATCTCTCAAGAGCTTGCGATCCAGAACAGCCATTGCCGTAGTCACCAGGACAGTTGGGAAGGAGCTACTCGTTCGGGGTTGACTCGGATTTCACTTATCTGACCGTCAGACAACGTGATTACCCTATCGGCCATGGCAGCGATTCCCGCATTATGGGTGATCACAACAGTCGTGGTCCCCAGGGTCCGATTAATGCGCTCGATAGCCTCCAAAACCACAATCCCTGTCTTAGAATCCAACGCTCCTGTGGGCTCGTCACAGAGGAGAACAGCGGGCCGCTTCGCAATCGCACGTGCAACAGCCACTCTTTGCTGTTCGCCGCCGGAAAGCTGGGCAGGAAAGTGGTCGAGACGATGGCCGAGTTGTACCAGTTCGAGTGCCTCCTCTGGGTCCATAGGGTTGTTGGCGATCTCAGTGACCAGTGCCACGTTCTCCCTCGCAGTGAGGCTCGGAATCAGGTTGTAGAACTGGAACACGAATCCCACATGCTCTCGACGAAAGCGAGTCAGCGTACGCTCACTCGCTTCTGAGAGCAACTGGTCCCGGTAGTACACCACTCCGGTCGTTGGCAGGTCCAGTCCTCCGAGGATGTTCACCAGAGTCGATTTGCCGCTTCCGGAAGGACCGAGCAGTACAATTAACTCACCTTCCCGGATGTCCAGCGAGACATCACGAAGAGCAATCACTTCGACCTCGCCCATTCGGTAAACTTTCCCGAGATTCCGAATCGAAAAGACCGGGGGGCGAGAGCCGTTTTGTTGTTCGCTTCCGATCGGATGGGTGGCATCGTTAGCGCGCATCTATAGAAGAATTAAACCATGACCTACTGTAACTTGAGGGACCGCTGTTGTTCTCCGGCATTTCCGGAAGAAAGGATGGGTCCTCATTTCCTGTGATCAGACTCACCTTTTAATGGTTTTCTTCACCTGATAATTGGAAATTGAAATGAATGTGTTTGGGGTGAATTTTGTCTGGGAACCCTGGTTGTTGGAGAGGAATAGTCGGGACACTCCCCTCGCGCCCACACGTCCCCTTCCAAACCGGGGAGCAGATCAGATCGATGACGGCCGGCATGAGCAGGTAGAGAGCCAGGACGCTTTCTCTCTGCGGAAGCCTGTCCAGCCCTCGGATCTTTTAATGCCGGGTCCACCGCCCGGATTCCGATCTTCGCAGGCGAGGCCCGATCCAGAGCGCTTCGAGAAGGTATTCGAGCACCTCGAAGCCTTGATGAAAAACATTGACCGAAAGATGCGCACCTTCCTGAAGCAGAGTGAAATTCAAGCGCAGTTGAGGCAAGAACTGCTCGAGATGGTGTCCGGCTTCCGGGGCGATGTGTTGCAGCAGGCACGGCTCCTTCAAGAGATCAATGCGGAAGCGACGAGCCATTGGAGGGGTCACTTCCAGGACATGGTGGACCGTTTCCTGGGCTCATTCAAAGACACCTTCCGCCTCCAGCTAAGGAATGGTCCCCATCCCGCGGCTGAAGTCGTCACACAGAAATTGGCTCCCACCAGAATCAAAATCAGTCCTCCACCCGAGCAAGCATCTACATTGCAGGTTTTTCTCGACGACATCTCAGAACAGTTTTCCAAAAGTCACCGCATGCTGGAGCGCCTTCTCAATCCGGCGACTCTTCCTGACCTCGAGGACGCGGCGATTCCCCTTACCAGAAACCGGTTTTTGTCTGTCTACAATCGAATGCAAAGTGAAGTCGCCGTCATGGGAGAAAGTCAGACGGCGCGAATAGACGTGACAATTTGACGGTTCGTGATAGAACGGTAGCGTGAAAAGTAATGAGGACGAACTGTCTCCCGTCGAGAATCCGTACTCTCGTCTCAATTACAGGCGCATGGTCGCATGGCCCAAGCGTTTAGAAAGAGAGGCTCCTCTTCTAAAGGAAGTGCTTTCCCTTTCGTCGCACCCTTCTGTGCTGGATCTTGGTTGCGGAACCGGCGAACACGCCCGCTACTTTGCCGATCAAGGTTGCGAGGTTGTGGGAATTGATCGGTCGATTGCCGTCATTGAGGAAGCCATACGAGAAACCCCGGGAGACAATCCAGGCTTTTTCTCCGGAGACATCCGCCACCTCGACACCATCCTCAATGGAGAGGAATCCTTCGGTGCCGCTTTTTGCCTGGGAAATACCCTGGTTCACCTCACCACCGAAGAGGATGTGATCCGAACCCTTCAGGGTCTCTCAAGATCTCTCCGCTATGACGGACTTTTCCTGCTTCAAGTTTTGAATTACCATCGAATCTTCGAGCAGGGGATTCGCTATCTTCCGTTGAATTTTACTTCTCAGTCCGGCCACGAGATTGTTTTTCTCCGGCTCATGGAGTTGGGTTCAAACGGAAGGGTAGTGTTTTGTCCTACGACTCTCCGTTTCGATCCATCATCCGAATGTCCGGTGGAGGTGATACAGAGTCGACGAGTAGAACTTCGAGGATGGCGTCACGAGGAGCTGAAGAGATTCCTCCTGGAAAATGGATTCGAAATAGTGAATCTTTTCGGAGACATGGAGAAGGGAGAATTCGATCCCGACCAATCGAGCGATCTAATCATTCTCGCTCGAAGAAAAACGACCTCATAATTTGCCCGGCATGTCATCGTTCCGATTGCGTCTGGAATATTTTGGCGGAGGCGAATAAGCTGGAAGGCGTTCGCCCTTTCCTGTTCAGGGCGGGTGACTGGAACTAACTGGAAAACCATGAGAGTGATTCTATGAATGCAGACTTTCGAAAGAACAGCCGAACTCTACTCGATGGAACGGATCGAGCTCCTGCGCGATCGTACTTTAAAGCCATCGGTTTCAACGACGACGATCTTCAAAAGCCACTCATTGGTATTGCGCACTGCTGGATCGGAGTGACCCCCTGCAATTACAACCATCGTTTCCTGGCCGAGAAGGTTGCAGAAGGTGTACGTGCGGTCGGAGGTACACCTGTCGAATTCAACACCATAACAGTCACTGACGGGATCGCCATGGGAACCGAGGGAATGAAGGCCTCCCTGGTGAGTCGAGAGGTGATTGCGGATTCGATTGAACTCGTTTGCCGCGGGCACCTCTTTGACGCAGTCGTAGCCATTACCGGATGTGATAAAACCAGTCCTGGAGCGGCCATGGCACTGATCCGTTTGAACATACCCGGTCTCATCCTTTACGGCGGCTCGATTATGCCGGGTGAGTACGAAGGACGACATCTGACCATCCAGGACGTCTTTGAAGCGGTGGGGGCCTACAATGCCGGTCGCATTGATGAAAAAGAGCTGCATGGCATCGAAACGCATGCATGTCCTGGAGCCGGTTCCTGTGGGGGACAATTCACAGCCAATACAATGTCGACGGCCTTTGAGATGTTGGGGCTTTCCCCTATGGACTTCAATGGCGTGCCGGCGGTTGCTCCCGAAAAGGAACGTGTTGCTGTCGAATGTGGCCGTCTGATCATGGACATACTGAAGCGCGATCTGAGACCGCGCGACATTGTGACTCGTGAAGCTTTGCTGAACTCAATCGCAGGGGTTGTAGCCACGGGGGGGTCGACGAATGCGGTTCTTCACCTTCTAGCGCTGGCACGTGAAGCCGACGTCGAGCTACACATTGATGACTTCGACGAGGTTTCGCGCCGTACACCACTGCTGGCTGACATGAAGCCGGCGGGTCGCTACACCGCCCCTGATCTCTGGGAGGCGGGAGGAACCAGCCTAGTCGGACGTTACCTTCGGGAGGCCGGCCTGCTCTATGAAAATGCGATTACGGTCACCGGAAAGACGCTTGGAGAAGCGGTTTCAGAAGCGCGTGAAACGCCTGGTCAACAGGTTGTCCGTCCGCCGACGAATCCTTACAAGGAGAGCGGAGGTCTGATCATTCTCCGTGGAAACCTGGCCCCCGATGGGTGTGTCATGAAGATCTCGGGAGTAGAGAGGGTCAAGCAAGAGGGTCCAGCCCGAGTCTTTGACCGAGAGGAGGATGCTTTCGCAGCAATTAAGGAGGGAAGGATTAGCCCGGGTGATGTAATCGTCATTCGCTACGAAGGCCCGAAAGGTGGTCCCGGAATGAGAGAGATGTTGGCTGCCACCGCCGCCGTACAAGGGGCAGGGCTAGGCGACTCGGTGGCGCTGATTACCGATGGGCGCTTCTCTGGAGCGACACACGGTTTTGTGGTGGGCCACATTGCGCCGGAAGCTTTTGAGGGTGGCCCCATTGCCGCCGTCCGAGACGGGGATATCATTCGTCTCGACGTAAACGAACGGATCCTGGAAGTGAAACTTTCGGACGAGGAGCTTAAGGATCGACTGCGCGACTGGAGTTCTCCTGCTCCACGATATCGTCGAGGTGCTCTGGCAAAATATGCGCGACTGGTTTCTTCAGCGTCCGAGGGAGCTATCACCAACTAGTCGGGTCCTGTAACCCTGTTACCGGACCAGCAGATAGATCTCCCACAGGATAAGAAGAGTATAAGCCAAGGAGAACATCACCAGGATGTGGCTCCCGGCAATCCGTCCGGCAAATGGACGGTAGTCCTTATGCACCAGGAGGAAGACCAGTCCCAGACCTGTAAGAATGTGCTTGACGACCAGAAAGGGGACAACGCCGTATCCCAGAAGAGTATCCATTAGGGGATTGAGTTCCTGGCCACCCAGGTTCAATATTTTAAGGGTCAGTAAGGTATCCCAAACAGAAAGCAACACGACATAGATCACGAGGAAGCTGATTCGAATACTGTACTGGTCGACATACTCGTAACGCTGGACATCCTTCCGCCGACGAAATTCGCGCCGTGAACCGAAAAGGCTGGAAAAACTCAGGGGATTGGTTGGTTTACGCCGACGGTTTCTGCCTAGCCCGGATGTTGCATAAACTTCGGGCAAGAGGGCCAAAGACGGCTTTAAGATCGGTTCTGTAATGGTAAGAGCAGGAAAAGGAGGCCAGCGACCGTTGGAAGACACT
>Ga0079224_100002284_pt1 | contig 23113 bp, 18 predicted proteins | sample Stecom2015_FD_80414 | JGI IMG/M metagenome (GOLD analysis project Ga0079224, IMG submission 80414) | Agricultural soil microbial communities from Utah to study Nitrogen management - Steer compost 2015 | ecosystem: Environmental > Terrestrial > Soil > Agricultural land | place: USA: Utah... | reverse complement strand
GATTTGCTCTTGCTCTGCAAGTTTACGAGCGTTTACTGAAGGCCTAACTTGGAAACCGATGATGATTGCATCTGAAGCAGAAGCTAATAATACATCTGATTCGGAAATCTGACCTACCGATTTATGAATCACATTCACTTGAATTTCTTCCGTCGACAATTTTATTAAGGAATCGGATAGTGCTTCAATTGAACCGTCCACATCACCTTTAACAATGATATTTAATTCTTTAAAGTTTCCAATTGCTAAACGACGACCGATTTCATCTAATGTAATGTGCTTCTGAGTACGCATTCCCTGCTCACGCTGTAATTGTAAACGTTGATTGGCAATTTGACGTGCTTCAGATTCACTTTCTAATACATAAATCTTATCACCTGCTGCAGGCGCACCGTCCATACCTAAAATTTGTACGGGAGTTGATGGTCCGGCAGAGGTTACTCTCTGTCCTAATTCATTAGTTAATGCTTTTACTTTACCACTATGAGAACCTGCCAATATAGCGTCTCCTACACGTAAAGTACCTGATTGTACTAATACTGTGGTGACAATACCTCTTCCTTTATCTAAAGCGGCTTCTACCACAGAACCGATTGCTCTTTTATCTGGGTCAGCTGTTAACTCTAAAATATCTGCTTCTAATAGAACTTTCTCTAATAGTTCATCAACGTTCTCTCCTGTTTTACCAGAAATTTCCTGAGCTTGGTACTTACCACCCCAATCTTCAACAAGAATATTCATTGTTGACAATTGTTCTCTAATCTTATCAGGATTCGCTCCCGGCTTGTCGATTTTAGTAAAGGCAAATACAATTGGTACACCAGCTGCTTGAGCGTGATTGATTGCTTCTTTTGTTTGAGGCATCACGTGGTCATCAGATGCGATGACAATAATAGCGATATCTGTTATTTTTGCACCACGTGCACGCATCGCCGTAAAGGCTTCGTGACCCGGTGTATCTAAGAAGGTAATTTTTCGTCCTTCATCCAAAGTAACTGCATAGGCCCCGATATGTTGAGTAATCCCTCCAGCTTCACCGCCAGTTACTTTTGTTTTACGAATATAATCTAGTAAAGAAGTTTTACCGTGGTCAACGTGTCCCATTACAGTAACGATTGGCGCACGTGAAATTAGGTTATCTGGATTATCAGCTTCTTCTAATTCTAATGCTTCTTCTTCATCTGCTTTAATGAATTCAACTTCATGATCAAACTCTTCAGCTACGATGGAGATTGTTTCAGCATCTAGTCTCTGGTTTATTGAAACAAATAAACCAAGGCTCATACAGGTAGAAATAATTTGTGTAACTGACACATCTAATAAAGATGCCAAGTCGTTTGCGGTAACGAATTCTGTAACACGCAAAACTTTCGATTGCATTTCTTCTGCTGCTGCTGCTTCCTCTGCTGTTAAAGCTACATCATCTCGTTTTTGTCTACGTAAACGAGCACGATTTGCAAATTTACCCGATCTACCAGCACCGCTCAAGCGAGCAAGTGTTGCTTTAATTTGATCTTGGATTTCTTTCTCCGTAGGTTCTTCCTTTCTAACAACAGGTTGACGGCCGCGTGTGCGGTTGTCTTGGCGCCCTCTTCCTCCTGTATTTGCAGGAATTCTTGGAGAGGCGTGTGTGCCGGCACCCGTACCTGGGGCTCCTCTTTGTGCTGGAGGAGTAGTACCTGCAGCGCCGGTACCTGTATTTCTCTGTCCTTGTCCTTGCGGGCGAGTACCTGGAGCTTCCTTACGTTTTCTTTTTCTTTTATGGTCTGTACCTGCTCCCGAGGAAGAAGCTACAGGTTGATCTCTTCTTCTTGAAGGCGTTGTAGGCAATTCAATTTTACCTAATACGTTTGGTCCTGTTAAACGCTCTGCCTTAGCTCTAATCACTTGATTCCCTTTAGCTTTTTCTGGCTCTGGTGCCTTTGGTTTTTCGACAGCGGGTACTATTGCTTCTTTTTTAGGCTCTGGCTCGCTTTTCGTCGACTTCGCAACCGGAGTTTTTGCAGCTACTTCTAATTCAGGCTTCTGATCGACAGGCTTTTCAACAGACTTTTCAGTTACAACAGCAGGCTTCTCTTCAGACTCAGGCTTTTCGGCAGGTTTTTCAACCTTCACCTCTTCTATTTTAACCTCTTCTTTTACCTTAACTTCTTTTTCAACTGACTTCTCTGGAGCAGGCTTCTCTTGAACTGGTTCTGGAGCAACAACGTCTTCTTTTTGAGGAGCCTTAATAGCGTCAGATTCTACTGGTTTGACTTCTTCTGTAGGTTTTGGACTTTCGCTTTTCCCTTTTTTGTTTAAACTATCAAGATCAATCTTACCTACTACTTTTACACCTGGGCTCTGAGCTTCTTTTACCGGCTCGGTAGGTGTAGGTTTCGGTTGAACTGGACTTTTTTCTTCAACATCAGGCTTAAGAGTGCTCGTATCTTTAATTAAGATATCTTCGGAATCGTCTTTCTTGGTTGGTTTTGCAGGGGCTTCTTCTACAGGGGCTTCATCGCGACGGATTTTTCCTATCACAATTTGATTTGCTTCTTCTTTTACAATTTTATCCCCTTGGAATTCTTTCAATAGAACCCCATACATCGCACTGTCTAACTTAGTATTAGGTTTTGATTCCACATCAAAACCCTTCTTACTTAAAAAGTCAACAGCAGTTCCAATACCGATGTTCAATTCCTTTGCGGCTCTCAGTAAGTTTATGCTTTTACCTTCTGTCATTTAATATTATTACCTCTTTATTTTCTGTTATTTATTACAAAAGTATGCTTTTTTAGTTTGTTATTTACAAAGATTTATCGAAAGCCTACTTTAATATCATTTTTATTCGAATTCCGACCTAAAAATCGCAAGAACATCTTCAATTGTTCCCTCTTCCAAGTCAGTACGTTTCACTAATTCCTCTGTGCTTAAAGCCAAAACCGAACGAGCTGTATCCAATCCTACACGTTTAAACTCATCTAAGATCCAGCTTTCGATTTCATCAGAAAACTCTTCAATATCCACATCTTCCTCTGTTTCATCTGCATCACGGTAAACATCAATTTCATATCCGGTTAACTTACCTGCTAATTTGATATTATGTCCACCGCGACCGATGGCTAAAGAAACCTGATCGGATTTTAAATAAACCGATGCACGTTTTGTTTCTTCATCCAAGGTAATTGACGTAATTCTTGCGGGACTCAACGCACGCTGTATATATAGAGTGGTGTTGTTAGTAAAATTAATTACGTCAATGTTTTCATTGCGCAACTCCCTTACAATTCCATGAATTCTAGAACCTTTCATCCCTACACAAGCTCCAACTGGGTCAATACGATCATCGTAAGACTCAACCGCAACTTTAGCACGTTCACCTGGTTCGCGAACAATATTTTTAATAGTGATCAATCCGTCGAAAATTTCAGGAACTTCAAGTTCAAATAAGCGCTGTAAAAATTCAGGAGCCGTCCGAGAGATGATAATCTTCGGAGAAGCATTCATCATGTCTACTTTAGAAACTACCGCACGAACGCTATCGCCTTTTTTGAAGTAATCTGCAGGAATTTGTTCAGATTTAGGTAAGATAAGTTCATTACCTTCATCGTCTAAAACAAGAGTTTCTCTTTTCCAAATCTGATAAACTTCACCAATAACTAACTCCCCTTCGCGGTCTTTATATTTCTTAAATACCTCATCTTTTTCAAGCTCCAATATTTTGGAAACCAATGTTTGGCGCGCAGCAAGAATAGCACGTCGTCCAAAACTTTCTAATGTAATCTCTTCAATAAAATCATCACCGATCTCCAGATCAGCGTCTAACTTTTTCGCTTCAGCTAATTCGATTTCTAAATCATCATCTTCAGAAAACTCATCTTCAACGACTACTCTTGTGCGCCAGATTTCTAAATCCCCATTATCAGGATTCACAATGACATCACAGTTCTCGTCAGTTCCAAATCTTCTGCGAATCATGCTGCGAAACACTTCTTCTAAAACGCTTATTACCGTTGGACGGTCTATATTCTTAAAGTCTTTAAACTCTTGAAATGAATCTATTAGATTGATATTGCTCATTTTATTTAAATGAAATTAACACCTTTGTTTCTTTTATCTGATCGAAGGGGATTAAACTTTCTTTTTGTTCCGCTTTTTTCCCTTTTTCCTTAATCATTTCTTCAATAACAATGCCTTCCTGAGTATAGGCAAGTAATTTACCTTCGCGCTTTTCGTTAGTTTCCGTTTTAACACCTACATTACGTCCTATGTTTTTAAGATATTGACGTTCCATAACAAGAGGGGTATCGAGGCCAGGAGATGAAACCTCTAAATTATAAGCTGTTTCAATAACGCTCTCTTCTTCCAGATGGAAACCCACATGCCTACTTACAGCTACACAATCTTCAATAGTGATGCCACTATCACCATCTATTAGAATGGATAACTGTCCGGTACTAGCTAAATTTACTTTGACAAGGAACAAATCGTCGCGATCAGCAATCTTTTCTTCCACTAATTCGATAACACGCTTTTCAATATTCATTTTGAAAAAATCATTAGAAAAAAAAGAGGGAATATAAATTCCCTCCCTTTCAAGATGTTGCAAATGTACACAAATTTATTTTAAAAATCAAAACGGTATATGAAACAGCTTTCTAGCCTATCTACTGGTACACTTTTTGATCTTTGTAAGCGCATAAAGCTAAACTAAAACCACTATGCGCCTTATTCTTAACCTTATTTTGATGGCTATTGCAATTATGATAGCGGCCTACCTTATCCCTGGAGTCCATATCGGTGGGTTTTGGAATGCTCTATTGGCAGGAGCCCTAATTTCCTTTGTCAATATATTCATTGGTGGAATATTACGAATACTAACGTTCCCTATCAATATTTTGTCATTCGGATTAATGTCTTTTGTGATCACAGTACTGATGATTATGCTGGTCGATTCCATGATGAGTACCTTTTCAATTAGCAGCTTTTGGGTAACTGTATTGTTTGCAATTGTTTTAGCGGTGATCAAAACGCTCTTCGCTAGAATTTTAAGCCCGAGAGACTTTTAAAAAAGAATCCCTTATTTAATGACAAATACTAATCCTCTTATAACGATATTAGGACCTACAGCTTCTGGAAAAACTTCACTAGCCGCAGCACTAGCGAAGGAAATTAATGGCGAAATTATCAGTGCGGATTCTAGACAGGTGTATCGATCGATGGATATTGGTACAGGAAAAGACCTTTCTAGCTATGAAGATACTCCTTATCACTTAATTGATATAGTAGATGCGGGTGATCAATATAATCTTGCTGAATTTCAAGAAGATTTCAAAAAAGTGTTAAAGGAAATCCGATCTAGAGGGAACTTTCCAATCTTATGTGGTGGATCCGGTATGTATATTCAGGCTGTATTGCAAGAGTTTAAATTCCCTTCTATACCTAAAAATGATCGATTGAGAAGTGAATTAGAACTACTATCCCTTGACGAATTGAAAAGACAATTTGAAACTATTGCGCTTGATAATCCATACCCTACAAATCCTAGCAGCAAAAAGCACTTTATAAGGGCAATAGAGACCATAGAGTGGCAAAAGGAAAACGAACATCCACTAGAAAATCCTTCTGAACAAATTTCACACTTAATCTTTGGATTAAACCCCAAGGTTGATGTTCGTCGTGAGCGAATAAGTAATCGTCTTAAAAATCGACTTGATGAGGGTTTGTTAGAAGAGGTTGAAAGTCTTATAGCAATAGGAATAGCCCCTGAGAAGCTCATCTATTATGGCTTGGAATACAAATGGGCTACTCTTTACCTTGAAGGCAAACTAGACTATTCAGAATTTTACACGCAATTAGAAACTGGGATTCACCGATTTGCAAAACGGCAAATGACTTACTTTCGAAAGATGGAGAAAGATAGTTTAAAAATAGAATGGTTAGACTGGCAAGAGCCCCTAGATAAACAAATAGATTTTATAAAGCGTAAAGTTGCGCTTCTTGATTAAGCTCTTATTTGGCATTTACTAGTGTAACGACACTAACCCTTACTCCTTCGACCTGCAAAAGAGCCTCAGCGCAGGCTTCCAATGTTGCGCCGGTCGTCAGCACATCATCCACTAAAAGGACATGCTGGTTTTCAATAATTTGTGATGAGTTTACCTTAAATATCCCCGTTGTATTCTCGTAGCGCTGATAACGTGATTTTTTAGTTTGGCTTCCTTTAAAATGAGTTCTTTTCAAAATATCCGTATGCATTTCGATACCCATACTTTCCGACAAGCCTTTAGCAAAATAGTCACTTTGATTATAGCCACGTTCTCGCAATCGCCTTTTATGTAACGGGACAGGAATGATCAAGGTTGCATCTTTAAATGGCTCTGATTCTGCTAACTCGATACCATATAGACGACCCAAAAACTGAGCTGCCTTTGGCTTGTTACGGTATTTTATAAAATGTAATACTTGTTGTACATGTGAAGCCTGGGTAAAGTACAAATACGAGGCAACAGCTTCAAGCGGCACCCTTCCCCAGAATTTCTTGGCTGCGACATTGTCTTTTTCTAAGTGAAACTCAGTATAGGGAAGGCTATAAGCGCAATGCGTACATATATACTCTTCTTGATAGAGTAAGGATCGTCGACATCCTAAACATACTTCAGGAAAGAAAAGAGATATAAAATCACTAATATATTGCCACAGAATCATAAGCTATGCTTAACTGATTTATACCTAAATCATGTTCAACAAGCAATATATCAATTCTTTTCCTTGACAGCTAATTGTCCACAAGCAGCATCAATGTCTTTACCTCTGCTTCTTCTAATATTTGTGACGATACCAAATTCTTGCAAATACTCTGCAAATCGATCTATTTTATCGCCCTGTGCATTTTCAAAATCTGCAAAAACGATGGGGTTATATTCAATTAGGTTTACCTTGCAAGGAATATGCTTGCAAAATTCTACTAATTCAGCCGCATCGCTCAATTCATCATTAAAGTTATCGAATACAATGTATTCATAGGTGACTGCATTTCGTGTTTTGGCATAATAATACTTTAAGGCTTCTGCTAATACCTCTAGAGTATTTTGCTCATTAATGGGCATAATCTCATTTCTCTTTTCATCATTTGCTGCATGCAGAGAAAGGGCTAAATTGAATTTCACTTCATCATCCCCAAGCTTTTTTATCATCTTAGCAATTCCAGCTGTGGAGACTGTAATTCGTTTGGAAGACATATTCAGACCATCTGGAGAGGTAATACGATCAATCGATTTTAGCACATTGGAGTAGTTTAAAAGCGGCTCACCCATTCCCATATAAACAATATTGGAAAGTGCAACATTATAATTATCAAGCGCTTGCCGGGCAATAAGTACTACCTGATCATAAATTTCGTCCGCATTTAAATTCCGTTCCCTATCCATATAGCCGGTTGCGCAAAACTTACAAGAAAGGCTGCACCCAACTTGAGAGCTTACACAGGCAGTCATCCTATCTGTAGTAGGAATTAAAACTCCTTCTATAATCTTAGAATCAGCAAGTTTAAATGCATTTTTAATCGTCCTATCATTACTTACCTGAGATTTTAAAAGAGAGACTGCATTAATTACAAAATTCTCCTTTAGGCTTTCTCTTAAAGATAAACTTAGATTGCTCATCTCGTCAAAGTTTGTGCAAGATTTTTGCCATAACCATTCGTAGATCTGCTTCGCTCGGTAAGATTTTTCATCAAGCTTTTTCAGTTGTTCATTTAGCTCAATGAGAGATAAGGATCTGATATCGATTTTTTTCTGTTCTTTTACCACTTTGCAAAGTTAAGGGTTTTATCATAAAGAATTTATAGAATTTTATTGTCCGGGATTTTAAAACTTCTATTCGAATTTTCATAAATGCTTTAATTTCATTAAAATTGGCAATTCTTTGCTAATTCCTTTAAAATTGATATGATCCGATACATTTCTGCTGATTATGTGTTTCCAGTCCACCGAGAACCGTTAAAGAATGGCGTTATTGCTTTAAATGAGAATAATGAAATAATAGACATATATGAAGAAGGGAACCGTATAATTCCTACCGTACCTATCGAAAGGTACAAAGGTTTCCTTACTCCTGGATTCATAAACACCCATTGCCATCTTGAACTTTCGCACCTCCATAGAAAGATTCCACAGAAGACAAAGTTAATTGGTTTTTTAGAGGCAGTAATGAAACAGCCTTCTATGGACAACGTTGAAATAGAGGAGGCAATGAAAAATGCAGATGATCAAATGTATCAATCAGGGATTGTCGCTGTCGGCGATATCGCCAATACCGCAAACTCTAAAGAGATAAAACTAAAAAGCAAAATCCACTACCATACTTTCGTTGAACTTTTAGGCTTTGACCCAGAAAAAGCAGACTCATCGTTTGAGAAGGGAAAAGAATTAAAAGACATATTTAAGCCTTTAAGTGCATCTCTTACTCCTCATGCCCCTTATTCCATTAGTAGAGAATTATTTCAGCACGTGAAAGACTATTGTACAGACTACGATAATCTTATTAGCATCCATAATCAAGAAAGTGCTGAAGAAAATTATTTATACCAATATAAAAAAGGTGCTTTTATCGACTTCTACAAGAGAATGGGGAGCGATATTAGTCACTTTACGGCCAAGTCCCGTAATTCAATTCAGTCTATAACACCTTATTTGACGAAAAAGGAAAGAGTATTATTTGTACACAATACCTATAGTACGTATAAAGACATAAATTCTGTGGAACGATACGGCTTAAACGCAACTTGGTGTTTTTGTCCAAATGCGAATCTTTATATTGAAGGCAGACTTCCAAAAATCAACACGTTTCTTTCCTATAAGTTACCTATTGTACTAGGCACTGATAGCTTGGCATCTAACGACAAGCTATGTATTTTATCAGAATTAAAAACTCTCCGTGACTGCTTTCCTGATTTGGACTTTAACATGATGTTGAGTTGGGCATGCTTGAACGGCGCAATCTATTTAGGCCTTGAAAAAAAATTAGGTAGCTTAGAGAAAGGGAAAAAGCCAGGTGTAAATCTAATTAGCAACATTAAAGACATGAATATTACTCAAGAATCTACCGTCACAAAATTAGCCTAAAGAAGGACCAGAACGTGCAAGCGTAGAAAAAATAGAACAGCAAGAATCTGAACTCAAAAACTATCGTAACTTTGAAATCGAAAAGTAGTTGTGATTAAAGAGAATAAACTTGTCTACCCTTAAAAAATTTGCGGGGCAAACGCTAATATACGGCTTAAGCACAGTCATTGCAAGGTTATTTAACTTTGTGTTGACCCCTCTTTTTGTCAAAAAATATCCAGCAGGGGTATATGGTATTTTCACTACTGTATACGCTTGGGCGGCCATTCTAAATGCGATTATTGCCTTCGGAATGGAAACTACCTTCTTCCGGTACCTCCAAAAAAATAAAGACAACAAAGAAAAAGTATACAATAACACATTTTTTGTCATCTTATTTATGGTGCTTATATTCATATGCACCACCGTTCTCTTCACCCGAGAAATCGCCTCCTGGGTATTATCTGGAGAAAACCTTTCTGATGCAACCAAATACATACAATTCTTCGTGTTTATCCTATCAGCAGATGCCATTGCTGTAATTCCTTTTGCAAAAATTCGTGCAGACGAGCGTCCTTTACGCTATGGAATGATTAAGCTTATAAATATTTTAATCTTTGTCTGTTTTAGCATTTTCTTTATTGTCATCATCCCTATACTCCTAAAGAACAACTCAATAGGAAGTGAGTGGATTGCCACGTGGTATCAACCTGGCTGGATAGGCTACGTTTTCATTGCGAATTTAATTGCAAGTATAGCAACACTTCTTCTCCTACTGCCTGAAATCCTCCAAATCCGCTTTCAGATCGAAAAGGCGCTCATTTTGGATATGTTCTGGTATAGCTTCCCCATTTTAATTGCTAATATTTCTTTCATTATTAATGAAAACTTAGACAAGATATTTTTATCTAAGCTCTTACCAGAAGAGGTCAGCAAAGTAGCTTTAGGAACCTATGGAGCTGTTCAGAAGCTAGCTATATTTCTCAGCATTTTCGTCCAAGCATTTCGCTTAGGCGCTGAACCCTTTTTCTTCAGCCATGCTAAAAATCCAAATTCAGGAAAAACTTATGCGCTGATAATGGACTATTTCATTATTGGCATGTCTTTGGTTATGGTAGGCTTAGTAGCAAATATAGAAATCTTAAAACATTTCATAAAAGGTGGAGACGTGGTAGAGCAAGCGCAATATTGGTCTGGATTGCCAGTGGTACCTGTTTTATTAATGGGCTATATCTTTTTAGGAATTTATATGAATCTGTCGATATGGTATAAGCTTTCTGACCAAACGCGGTTTGGATTGTATATTTCAGTAGTTGGAGCTATTATTACAATAGTATTCAACCTAATTTTCATTCCAAAATATAGCTTTTATGCTTCCGCTTGGATCACAATGTTTGTTTATTTTAGTATGATGGTTTTATCTTTTCTATTGGGCCAGAAAAATCACCCCATTCCATATCATGTATTAAAAAATGTTTTGTATATATTAGCAGCAGCCGGACTCAGCTGGTTATCGTTTAGCGTTTTTAAACAAAATTTAATTATTGGCAACATCTTGTTTTCCCTTTTCTTACTTGTCACCACCTGGATAGAATGGAAACAATTAAGTGTATTTATTATAAGAAAGAAATGATCGTAAAAATTATAAATGAATCGGAACATCCTCTTCCGATGTATCAAACAGAAGCTTCAGCAGGATTAGATTTACGCGCAAACCTAACTGAAGGTTCGGTGATATTAAAACCTTTACAAAGAGCATTAATCGGCACTGGTTTATTTATCGAGCTTCACATTGGCTTTGAAGCGCAAATTAGACCAAGAAGTGGCTTAGCATTGAAACATGGAATTACTGTATTGAACAGCCCTGGAACGATAGATGCTGATTATCGAGGAGAACTAAAAGTCCTTTTAGTTAACCTTTCTGATACAGAATTTGAAGTCAAACATGGGGAAAGAATAGCTCAAATGGTTATTGCCAAACACGAGCAAATCGAATGGGAAGAAAGTGGAAACTTAAGCACGACTAGTAGAGGTGCTGGAGGGTACGGGCATACAGGTGTTCATTAATATAGATAAAATGACCACAAGAGTTAAATATTTATTTCTATTACTAGTAACGTTTATTTTTACGCAGCCCCTCTTTTCGCAGGGCACATTTCCTCTTGTGGATAAAAATTCCTCCATTCAGGATACTGCCTTTGTAACACAACTTTATTCTCAAGCGCTAAAAGAAATTTCACAACAAAACTTTCCAGGCGCACAAAATATCCTAGTACAATTATTAAAAGCGGACCCTAATCATGAGGACGCGAGATTTGCATTAATACGTATTTATTTTGCGCAAAAGCAAATTGATAATGCAGAGTTTGTAGCAAAAGAAGGTATTAAGCTAAACCAAAATAAAACTTTATTCTGGGAAGCATTAGCAGATATCTACAAGGAAACAAAGAACTATACCGCTCTTTTACTGGTATTTGATGAATTAATCCGAATACATCCTGATGAAATAAAAAATTACCTTGATAAAGCCTATACCTACACGCTAAACAAGGACTATAAAGACGCAATAAAGTTTTATAACACAACAGAGAAAAAGTTCGGTGCTAATGAAAGCATTTACTCAGGCCGGGTAGCTGTCTATCTTCAACAAGGGAAATCTAAAAAAGCAATACAAGAAACAAACAGTTATCTTCAAAAAAATAAGGAACAAAGTACAGCCTACTTAATGTTGGCAAACCTTTATTTAAACTTAAAAGATCCTGACAACGCGCTAAAAGTAGCAGACGAGGCAGAAAGTAAATTTCCTAATGACCCTTACATCCATTTAACAAAAGCGGATGCCTATAAGCAGCTGAATAATGACAATGACCTTATTATACAGCTTAAATCTGCCTTTGCTAATAAAACCCTCGATTTAGACAATAAGATAAAGATATTATTTAATATTTTTAGAGACTTTGAACCCCAAAAAGCACTCGTCATTGCAGATGCACTTTGTCAAGTAATCATTAATACCCATCCTCAAGAGCCCAATGCTTATGCTGTATATGGGGATATTTTATTGCAACAAAATAAAAATGAAGCAGCCTTGGTCGAATTTAAAAAGGCCATAAAACTAAATCCTGATATAGAGATCGTTTGGGAAAACATCTTACAAATCGAGGTTTCGGAAGCTAAGTATTGGGAAGCTCAAAGAGACGGGGAACTTGCCTTAAATCGCTTTCCTCAAAACCCAACGCTACTTCTATTCACAGGCTACGCTTTCTTATTAGATAAAAAGTATGAGAAAGCACAACCTTTCATAGAAGATGCATTAAATAACGCAGATCCCAAAAATAGCGTTCTCATGCTTCAAATATACAGCAGTCTAGGCGACCTTTATAATCACTTAGGCATGGGTAGTGTATCCAATGTCGCCTATGATGAAGCCCTTAAGATAGATAGTAACAATACCTATGTATTGAATAACTATGCCTACTACCTTTCTGAACGAAAGGAAGATCTTGAAAAAGCGGCTCGCTACTCAAAAAGATCTAATGAATTGCAGCCCGGAAATGCTTCCTTTCAAGATACGTATGCATGGGTGCTCTTTCAACAAGGAAAATATAAAGAAGCATTGGTATGGATCACAGATGCTCTTGAATCCACTCTAGAACCTTCCGCGGTCTTGTTGGAGCATCATGGCGATATATTATTTAAGTTAGGAAAGGAAGAAGAAGCTTTATCCACTTGGGAAGACGCATTGAGAGTATCTCTATTAGACGGTCGAGATTCAGAATTATTAAAAAAGAAGATTAAGAATAAAAAATATGAGGAATAATATATTGATACTCGGACTTACACTCCTGTTCGTTTTTTCAGGCTGTGCTGTCAATAAGCCGAAAGGTGGAAAAGTAGAAGTGGGGAACGCGGTAGCCCGTTCTGAAAAGAAAACACTACTCTCGGAGCTAGAAGAAAATAAAATCCTTTACTCGACCTTCAATGGGAAAGCAAAGACCAAATTAGAAATCAATGATAAAACATTTAATGCTACTTTAAATCTCCGTATCAAACATGAGGAAGCTATTTGGATTTCTGTAACGGCTTTTTTAGGTATTGAGGTTGCCCGTATATTAATCACTCCCGATCGTATAAAAATTCTTAACCGCCTCCAAAGCGAATATATTGATAAGCCTTTCGACTATATCTATAATTTCACAAGCAAAGAATTAGGCTTCAATGAAATTGAAGCTCTACTGGTTGGAAACACAATGGAATTAGTTTTTAATCCGCAGGTCGATTTCTATCATACTTCCGAGGGCTATGAAGCCCAAGGGAATAATACAGATCTAGAGTTTTTTATGCAGTTTGGAGCAGATTTTCGCTTATCTCAAAACACGTTCACTCAAGAATCTATAAATCAAAGTCTTACGAGTAGTTATGGTGATTTTCAAAACATTATGAATCAATCTATTCCGAGGAACATCCAACTCGATATAAAAGGGGAAAAACTGGAATTAAATGCCGTTATGGATTATAATAACGTAAATTTGAATGAAGAATTAAGTCTTCCCTTCCAAATCCCAGCGAGTTTTAAACAAAAGATTTAGCCTAAAATAGATCATTAGTAACCTAGTCAATTATTGCACAATGCGATTGTTTTATTACCTTCGTAAACAATAAAATCGTGGAAACACATTGGTAGAATTTAATAGCTTCTGCTTTGTAAAATAGACAATTTAAGAGAATGAGAGTGATTAGATTAATTTTGTGCGTTTTTGTGTTCATTTTATTTGCCAAGACAAGTACAGCTCAATCTAGCGCTGATCTAAGAAAACAACGCGAAAGATTAACTCGAGAAATTGACCTCTTAAACAAAAGTTTACAAACCACCTCCACCAATAAGAACCTGACTTTAAAACAGGTAAATGCTCTTTTAGCACAAATCAAACTTAGAGAGCAGAAAATTTCCACTATTAATTCAGAAGTAGAACTTATTGATCGCGAGATAAGAAAAAACACTCAAGAGATAAAAAAGCTAGAAGATCAATTAGCGGAATTAAAAAAGAAATATGCTGATATGATCCGCTTTGCATTTAGAAACAAAAGCGGTTATAATAAGTTGATGTTCCTCTTTGCTGCTAATGATTTTAACCAGGCTTTTAAACGGGTTAAATATTTACAACAATTTAGTGAGTCTCGAAAAAATCAAGCTAAAGAGATTGAAGAAACCCAAGACACTTTAAAGAATAAAATTGCTGAGTTAGAGGCGAATAAAAATGAGAAATCTTCTTTAATTAAAGCACAAGAAGACGAAAAACAAACCCTTGGCGCGCAGAAAGCTGAAAAAGACAAAGTGGTCAGCGGTTTCGCTAGTCAGGAAAAGGAGTTTAAAAGTGAACTTGCTAAGAAAAAACAAGAAGCCGATCGTCTCTCAAGGGCTATTCAAGCGGCAATTCGTAAAGAAATAGAAGAAGAGCGACGACGGGAGGAAGAAGCACGTAAAGCTGCAGAGGCAGTCGCAGCAGCAAAAGCAAAAGCTGATGCAGAAAAAGCTGCCGCTTCTGGGAAACCTGTTGAAGTAGCTCCGAAACCAGCAGAACCGAAACCAGAAACGAAAAGTGCAGCTAATATCCTATCGGCCACTCCGGAAGCAGCTAAACTGTCCGTCGACTTCACTAGCAATAGAGGAAAATTACCTTGGCCAGTGGAAAATGGAATCGTCACCCAAGGTTATGGTCAACATACCTATGGTAGAAACGTAACGGTCAACAATTCCGGATTAAACATTCGTACTAATGATGGACAGGCTGTTAGAGCAGTATTTAACGGGGTTGTTTCAAGTGTTGTCCAGATGCCAGGCGGTTATGCGGTCATCATCAGACACGGTAAATTTTTCACTGTATACTCAAACCTGCATTCAGTATCGGTAAAAAAATTACAAACTGTTTCTGTTAAACAAACAATAGGAGTAGCTGCTAAAGACCCAATTGAAGGTACTACTGAAATACATTTTGAAATTTGGGAAGGCAGTGCGCCGATTAACCCAACGCCGTGGCTTGCACGGAATTAATTATTTTTGATTACTTTTGCATTAGTGCCTTTCTGAAAATGATAAAACAGAGAGAAAATTATTCATATTATTAAAAAATACTTAGGAATTATGGGACTAGGAACACAAGAAATTATCCTTATTGTACTAGCAGTATTGCTTCTATTTGGTGGTAAAAAAATCCCTGAACTCATGAGGGGCTTAGGAAGAGGTGTTAAAGAGTTTAAAGATGGTCAAAAAGAAGATCCACAAGACACCGTAAAAGAAGAATCCAAGCAACCATAGATTTAAAAATAAAGGAATAGTCTAGATAGATTAACCTTCTTAATTGAAAAGTATATCGCCTTTTTAAGGGAGATATACTTTTTTTACTATACTGAAAAAAAAATATGCGTTTAAAAGAAGCTCTTGCTTTAGTTATCGGCGTTGCATGTTGCATACAGTTCGCCAAAGCAGAAAACCTCAACGACAAAAAAAACACAACCAAAGTTAATTCAAAAAAACTGGTTAACCCTGAGAATGCTCCTCTTCGAACGATCGACACCCTGACGATCAAACATGAAAATGACCTTGGCAATTCTTATTTTGAATCCTTACTGGCGAAACAACTTTCTCCTTTAAGAATAAAAATGGAGTCTACTAACAATGAATATGTTCAAAGCTACATAGATCGATTCTCAGCCAATAATTATCGATTCCATCTTTCAAAAATGCTGGGACTATCAAACTATTACTTCCCAATTTTCGAAAGAGCCTTTAAAGAAAAAGGAATCCCTCAAGAAATAAAATATCTGGCAATCATTGAATCTTCCCTCAATCCAAATGCCATTTCAAGAATGGGAGCCACCGGTCCTTGGCAGTTTATGTATGCTACAGCCAAAGGTTATGGACTAACAATCGACAGCTATAGGGATGAACGTAAAGATCCAATCGCAGCAAGTTATGCAGCAGCCGATTATTTAAAAGAGGCTTATGATGTATATCAAGATTGGTTTCTAGCAATTGCTTCTTATAACTGTGGACAAGGAAATGTAAATCGTGCCATCAGAAGAAGTGGATTAACTAACCCAAGCTTCTGGGATATCAGGCACCTATTACCTAACGAAACCAGGAATTACGTACCTGCTTTCATTGCCATGCACCATGTCTTAGAAAGGCATGAAGAATATGGAATTGAACACGATAGGACGGTTCGAAATCAGTCAACTGAAGTTATAATGGTCGACAGACAAATATCGCTACCTGCCATTGCAAAGGCTTTAGAAATAAATGAGAATGAAATTTTAGATCTAAATCCTGCCTATAAGCGGAAGGTGATCAATGCGAGTAAAGATAATGTACAGAGACTGATTGTTCCCCAAGTAGATAAAGCATCTTATAGTAACTTATATTACGCTCTACAAGGAGAATCGCTACCAAGTCGAGAGCCACAAGCTAGCTTCGCCTCTACTAGCAGTCCCGCAGCAAAACAATTGAGCCACCGCGTGCAAAAAGGTGAAAACTTAGAAAAGATAGCCCTTAAACATAATGTCACTGTACAAGACTTAAAGGTGTGGAATAACTTAAAAAGCACTAAAATTGTTCCAGGTCAACAACTACATATCAACAGCATTGGCTCCACTACCAACTCAAAAGCCGCTCAATTCGTAACGTATAAAGTTAAAAGAGGCGATACATTGTCTGGAATTGCCAAACGCTATAAAATAAAAGATATCAGTACCTTAAAAGCGATGAATAACTTAAAGAGTAATTTATTGAAACCAGGAATGACGTTAAAAGTAACAGAAATATAAAGGAATATGCTGCTTATTATAAAAGATAGGCAGCATCCTCCTCCTTATTATCGTTATTAAAGTTCACCGACACATGCTCTTTTAAAACAGTTGAAAGCTCTAATCCTGCGAAGTCACTAACGATAGGAAATTTTCTATGGTTACGATCAATTAATACCACTACCCTCATCTTCTTTAATGGGACATTCAAGAACAGTCCTAATCCATAAGCAAGAGTTCGCCCACTATTTAAAACATCATCTATTATTACTAGAACTTTATTTCTAGCAATCTCCACATCCACATCACTGCTCCCTCTAAGAGAAGTGCTATCTTTATCTATAGTAAGCTTTATTAAATCTACCTTCGCTGAGGAAATTAATTCGAACTCCTCTTTTAAACGTTGTGCAAATATAAAACCTCGGTCTGCAATACCCGCAAAGACAAGTGTCTTCTCTTCAAAATTATCCTCAAGGATCTGGTAGGCTATCCTCGTAGTTTTTTCAGCAATCCCTTTTGAGTCTAGTATTGATAGTTTATTTGATTCCATTTATTATGCTGTTTTAATATCGAAAATTAGAAAAAATATGCCAATAAAAAAACCGGATGCATTATTATAAAATACATCCGGCTTCTATAATTATTTTTTTCTAATTCAATTGCGCTACTTCATCGGTTTCATCCACTTCCATATCCGCAGTTAAAATCCTTCCTCCATTGAAATAATATCTCTTCCAATAAGATTCATTAAGATCACTGATCATAACCCCTCTACTTGTAGATGCATGTGCAAATTTATCATCTCCGATGTAAACTCCTACATGTGTAATGTTTTTGCTCCTGATTTTGAAAAACACAAAATCTCCTGGCTTTAGATCTCCTTTTTGGACTTTATCAACATTTGAATAAATATTCCGAGAATTATATCCAATTGAAGTATTAAAAACTTGATCGTAAAGTGTAGCTGCAAATTTAGAACAATCAATCCCTTTTTTAGAATTTCCACCTAAGCGGTAAGGAGTTCCAATCCAATCGTATATAAATTGGTACATTTTTGAGCTTGTCGTAGCAGAAACTGCGACACCCATTATTTGAGAGAAATATTCTTTAGCTAAATTGTCAGGATCTGACGTGCTTATAGTTTTGGGACTTTGTGCAAAAGTAGTATTAAGGAGGCAAGTTAACAGCAATACAGCTATCAATACTGTCTTTTTCATAAAATTTTGTTAAGTAAAACTAGTTAAGGTACACCCGGTTCTAGAGCGTATCTATCAAAGCCGTCGCAAATCTAACAGAAAAGACCATTGCTTCCAAACTTTTTCGATTAAAAATTCAGAAAAATATACACCAACGTCTTAAATAGTGTACAGTTTTTTAAATTCGGATGAATTATTCATTTCTCAAATAGATTGTTTAACTTTGCGTACCGTTAAATTTTTGTACAAATACTATAATGAGTTCAATAGAAATAACAAAGGAAACCTATTTAGAGTGGTATAAATCAATGCTACTCATGCGTAAATTCGAAGAGAAATGTGGCCAATTATATGGACAACAAAAAATCAGAGGATTTCTGCATTTATATATCGGTCAAGAAGCTGTTGTAGCAGGAGCAATATCAGTCTTAAAACCTGAAGACTCCATGATTACGGCTTACCGTGATCATGCACATGCTATTGCGAAAGGAATGTCACCAAATGTGGCTATGGCCGAAATGTTTGGTAAATCCACAGGTTGTTCCAAAGGAAAAGGAGGCTCGATGCACTTTTTCGATAAAAAGAACAAATTCATGGGTGGACACGGAATCGTAGGAGGTCAAATCCCTTTAGGTGCCGGAATCGCTTTCGCTGAACAATACAATGGAACAGATAATGTATGTGTTTGCTATATGGGAGATGGAGCAGTTCGTCAAGGTGCTTTAAATGAAACCTTCAATATGGCTATGCTTTGGAAACTTCCTGTGATATTCGTAGTAGAAAACAATGGATATGCAATGGGTACTTCACTAGAGCGTACAACAAACATGACAGACATTTACAAAATGGGCTTAGCCTATGACATGCCATCCGCACCAGTAGATGGAATGGATGTAGTGGCTGTTCATAATGCAATGGACGAAGCTGTTAGCCGCGCTAGAAAAGGTGAAGGTCCAACATTCTTAGAGATCAGAACCTATCGCTATAAAGGGCACTCTATGTCTGACCCAGCGAAATACCGTACAAAAGAAGAATTGCAAGAATACCAAGGGCGTGACCCATTGATTACGGTCAAAACTGAAATCCTTGAAAAGAAATATGCAGACGAAAAATGGTTTGAGGAAGTAGAAGCAGACGTGAAGAAACAAATTGATGAATCTGTTAAATTCGCTGAAGAATCTCCTGAACCAAATGTTGAAGAAATCTTTAACGACGTGTATGCCCAAAAGGATTATCCTTTTATAAGAAATTAAGAAACAAGAATATTTTTCATAAAATACAAATAAAACACATATGGCAGAAGTAGTTCGAATGCCTAAAATGAGCGATACCATGACTGAAGGTGTTATCGCGAAATGGCATAAAAAAGTGGGTGATAAAGTAAGTTCAGGAGATATAATTGCTGAGGTGGAAACCGACAAAGCAACAATGGACTTTGATTCCTACCAAGATGGAACACTTTTATACATTGGTCCAAAAGAAGGTGAAGCCGTTCCTGTTAACGCAATAATCGCTGTATTAGGTGAAGAAGGCGAAGACTATGAGTCTCTTTTAAAAGAAGACGGTGATTCTAGTTCTTCCGAAACTCCAGCTTCTACTGAAGAAAGCAGCAAAGAGAATGAGGAAGAAGGCGAAGAAGAATCTGACGAGGATGATGTAACACCTGAATCTTTAGGCGTTACTATGATTACCATGCCTTTGTTAAGCGATACCATGACAGAAGGTGTCATCGCTGATTGGAATTTCAAAGTAGGAGATACCATCAAAAGTGATGACAGCATAGCTGACGTAGAAACTGATAAAGCGACTATGGAAGTAACTGCTTATGCTGACGGTACCCTACTTTACATAGGTTTAGAAAAAGGAGAAGCAGCAAAAGTAAATGACATTATCGCTATTGTAGGTCCTGAAGGGACCGACGTCACTCCTCTTTTAAAGAAGAAAAAAGCTACAAAACCTGCCGAATCAAAATCAAGCTCTAAAGAAGAAGCTCCTAAAAAAGAAGATGCTAAACCAGCAGAAGCTTCTACGAGCCAAGCCTCTTCGGAAGATGATTCTAGAGTGAAAGCATCTCCATTAGCCCGCAAAATGGCAAAGGAGAAAGGTATTAATCTAAATGACGTAAAAGGATCTGCAGAAGGTGGAAGAATCATCAAACGTGATATCGAAAACTTTACGCCAAGTGCAAAACCTGCGGCAGCAGCAGCAAGCAGTGAAAAATCAGCAGAAACAACTATTAGCATTCCACAATTTATAGGAGAAGAACGCTTTACAGATAAGCCAGTATCGCAAATGCGTAAAGTAATTGCTAAGAGGTTATCAGAGAGCTTGTTCACTGCCCCTCATTTCTATTTAACTGTAAAAGTAGATATGGAGAATGCAATGGCGGCGCGCGTAAAAATGAATGAAACCTCTCCTATTAAACTTTCATTTAATGATATCGTCGTAAAAGCTGTAGCTGTAGCATTAAAACAACATCCGAACGTAAATAGCTCATGGAGAGGTGATGCAATCAGATACAACGAGCACATCAACATTGGTATAGCAGTTGCTGTAGAAGATGGCTTATTAGTACCAGTTGTGCGCTTTGCTGATGGCAAATCCCTATCACATATTTCTGCGGAAGTAAAAGACTTTGCACAACGTGCAAAATCTAAAAAATTACAGCCTGCAGATTGGGAAGGATCCACATTCACTATTTCTAACTTAGGAATGTTTGGAATAGATCAGTTTACAGCCATTATCAATACTCCTGATGCTTGTATATTAGCAGTAGGTGGTATTCAAGAAGTACCTGTAGTAAAGAATGGTGCTATCGTTCCAGGAAACATCATGAAGCTTACCTTAAGCTGTGACCACCGCGTGGTAGATGGTGCAACTGGAGCAGCATTCTTACAAACCTTAAAATCTTTGATTGAAGAGCCAGTAAGGTTATTAATCTAAGAAAAATATATAAATAGAAAAGGCTACCAATTGGTAGCCTTTTTTGTTGCCTCAATTTCCGCTTTTCACATAGGTATCCGCTCCTTATCCGACCCGAACTTAGTTCGGACTTAGTTCGGAGTTCGAACGGGAAAATCAACTACAATCCGAGGAAAGGGAAAATCGGAAGCGTAGTTATTCTGATTTCGATTTAGCCAAATCTTTAATTGTTATGGAGACCGATTATATGAGCGGATTAACTTTTTGCTTCTGGACTAGATTCAAACTGCTGCATTTCGATTAACTTGCGATATAAGCCGCCTTTTTCCAATAATTCAAGGTGTGTCCCATCCTCAACTATTCTACCTCCGTCAAGCACGTAAATATGGTCTGCTTGCTGAATAGTACTCAACCTATGAGCGATGACTAAACTTGTTCTATTTTTCATCAAGTTGTTAAGCGCAGATTGAACTAACTTTTCAGACTCTGTATCCAAAGCAGATGTTGCTTCATCCAATAGTAGAATCGGCGGGTTTCTCAGAATCGCGCGAGCTATGCAAATTCTTTGCTTTTGTCCGCCGGATAATTTCACTCCACGATCGCCAATATTCGTTTGATACCCTTCATCTGTTCCTAGGATAAACTCGTGAGCATTTGCAATCTTAGCAGCAGTTTCTACCTCTTCTTCTGTAGCATTTATGCCGAAAGAGATGTTGTTAAATATGGTATCGTTAAAAAGAATGAGTTCTTGATTGACAGTGCCCATCAGTGAACGTAGTGAATCTATAGTAACACTTTTCAAGTTTTTACCGTCAATTAACAGCTCTCCTTTATCTGGATCAATGAAGCGTGGCAACATATCCATCAAAGTTGATTTACCACCCCCTGACGGTCCCACAAGTGCTACCATTTTCCCTTTCAAGAGGGTTAGGTTGATATCTGATAGAACTTCCTTTTCATCACTATATGAGAAGCCAACATTTTTGAATTGGATGCTTTCGTTGAAAGAATGTATTTCTTTAGCATTAGGCTCGTCTTTAATCTCTGGACGGTTATCAATAAGTTCCAATACACGCTCCCCGGCAGCGATTCCAGAGTTAATGTTACTAAAAGAATCGGTCAATGCTTTAGCAGGTCGCATCACCTGCGAAAAGATGGCGATATAAGCAATAAACTTGGTCGCATCTAAAGCCGAATCTTGATTAATGACAAGATAGCCACCATAGAGCACAATGATCGTCACCATGATAACACCCAGAAACTCTGATACTGGAGATCCTAGTTGCTGACGGCGAACCATCCGTCTTCCGATTTTAGAAAAGCGTACGTTCTCATCATTAAAACGTTTTTTAGTGAACTCAGTAGCATTGAACGCTTTGACAATCTTTATACCCGATAATGCTTCATCCAAAAAGCTGATCATATTTCCATATACTTCCTGTGCTTCAGTTGCCTGTGCTTTCAGCTTTTTAACTATTCTAGAAATGAAGAAAGCGGATACGGGAATAACTAAAATAGCGAAAAAAGTTAACTTCACTGAGATCAGAAAGAGCATAGCAAAGTAGGCTATAAGCTGTAGGGGCTCTTTAAACACGACTTGTAAGGTGCCGGTAACTGAAAACTGAACCACTTGAACATCTGAAGCTATTTTAGAAATAATATCTCCTTTACGCTGGCTATTAAAGTAGCCAACGTGCATATCCATTACGTTATTGAAGACAGTTTTTCTCAAATTAAGAAGCGTATGTATCTTTAGATTCTCCATAATCCTTTGTGAGAGATACCTGAATAGGTTGCTAAAGAGAACAGAAAGTATGATCACTGCGCAGACCCTTTTGAGGGCTCCGAATGTACCAAATTTCAAAAATGCTTGTTGAGCATAATAATTAAAATAACCCAAAACGTCCGTCCACTCCTCAGGCTTGGGCAATATTTCGGCCTCGGCATCTGAGTTAAACAAAGTGGTTAATAAAGGGGCTAACAATGCCAGATTGAGGGTACTAAAAAAAACCGTGAAAATCACACATATAATATACGGTATTGCGTACTTCTCTATTGGTTTCGCGAAAGATAATAGCCTGAAATAAGTATTCATAAAATTAGTGG
>Ga0079224_100002282_pt1 | contig 23118 bp, 20 predicted proteins | sample Stecom2015_FD_80414 | JGI IMG/M metagenome (GOLD analysis project Ga0079224, IMG submission 80414) | Agricultural soil microbial communities from Utah to study Nitrogen management - Steer compost 2015 | ecosystem: Environmental > Terrestrial > Soil > Agricultural land | place: USA: Utah... | reverse complement strand
CGGCTGCGGTGCTGGCTTCTCCCACGCGCCGGCCGCTGCCGCCGACCTTCACCCCCTCGCCACCGCCCTCCGCCACGCCCATCGACCCGGCGGCACTGCCAACCCCGACACCAGAAGGATTCCGCGCTGCCGGGACCATCTACTTCGTTTTTAACAGCAACTCGATTGTCGAACTGGCGGCGGATCGTTCCTTCGAGGACCTGCTGCCGATTCCGCATATCGGCCAGCCGATCACCGGGCTGGCGCTGTCGCCTGATGATAACTGGCTGGCGTATGTTGCGCCGGGTGCGGGCAGCGCCTTCGAGGTGTACATCACCGACCGCAAGGGGGTCAATACGCGGCGCGTCTCTGAACTGGGCTTTGGTGTGATGCTGCCGCCGGTCTGGAAGCCGGACAGCAGCGCGCTGGCGTTTGTCGCCGCCCAGAGTCCTGAAGCGCCGCGCGGCATCTATCTCGTCAACGCCGATGGCAGCGGCCAGCGTCCTCTGGTGCAGCTTCCCAGCCTCGAACTGCGTGACATTGCCTGGAGCAGCGACGGCAACTGGCTGTTTTTCAGCAACCCGGAACTGTACGTGGTTAACATTGGCACGGGCGAAATCACCGGGCCGCTTACCCAGTTCACCGGCTACGGGCCGGATTTCAGCCCGGTTCACAGCCCGACCAGACCAGAACTGTACTATCTGAAGCCGAGGGCAAACCTGGAAACCGGCCAGCGCGGGGGCGTCCTGTCGTTTATCATCACGTCGGAACTGCCCGATATATCCGCCGAGCGGCGCGGGGCACAGTTGTACGTCGATAAGCTGACCTTCAGCCGGGATGGCAATTATCTGCTGATTGCGGATGAGCAGGGTATCTGGGTCCAGGATCAGCTCAACCTGACCACACCCCAGATACTGGCGGATGCCGCGACTGCGCCCCGGCCTGCGTTTAGCCCGGATGCCGAGCAGGTCGCCTATGTGGGGCTTGATGCGCTGGGCGTGGAGCAGGTGTTTGTGATGAGCCGGCGCGGCGAGGCGGCCACACAAATCACCTTCCACCAGGAAGGCACGATCACCGACCTGCAATGGGCCGCTGGCTAGTGACCGAGTATTTTCGTGAGTAAATCCTGAAACTCGGGCCGGGCTATCGGTTTGGCGATGTACCCGGCAAAGCCGCTGGCGTGGATGCGCGGCAGCAGTTGATCCAACAGCCTGCGCTCGCCAATGGCGATGACCGGTGTAGGCCGCAGTTCCTGATCGGCACGCAGTTTTTCGTAGATGGCAAACGGGTCATCATCCGGCAGGTCCAGGTCCAGCAGGATAAAGTCTGGCTGTAACCGCCGCGCCTGCGACAGCACGTTAGCCCCGGTAGTGTTGCGCTTGTAGGTGATATTGAAATCGCTGAGCAGTGAACTCAGCGCCAGCAAATGATGAGCATCATCTTCGACTATGAGCGCCTGTTTGTCTTCAAACACCGTTTTTCCTAACACGGTCAGCATCATATCATCTCCGTTTTTTATTGACTGTATGAAGCTTCCCGGTGTTTGTCGATGTTCGCGGCGCTATTTTTCGTAATAATTCATAAGGTTGTTATCTGCACTGCTACTTCGGTTGCGGCAGTGTCAAATTGTGAATTTTTTCGACAACCTCCTTAATGCTTTCTTCCGGGACCAGCAGCGCCGGGTGCGGTGTGCGCCCATCGAGGGTGACCAGCCGCGCCGGGGTATCGAGCCGGCGCACGAGATAGGCGGCGCTGGCCCGATCCGTGCCGATCAGCGCGATAAGGGCGCTGCGTCCGCTGTCGGTTTCCAGGCGGGTGTGCGTGTATAGGCGGCTAAGAACCAGCCGGGCGATATTCAACTGGTCAGCCCGCAGGAAAAAATCGAGCGTCCCCGGTTCGCCCTGTCCGACCAGCGCCTGAATGTGTTCGCCGGCCAGTTCGCGCAGGGCCTCCGCCGGGTCGGGTTCGCCGCCGGTAATGGTCAGCACGCGAATGTTCTTGCGGGCGACGATCAGCGGCACATTATCGACAACGGTATCCGCCCGCATCTGGACAAATGTGCCGGGGTGAGAGGGATTCAGGACATTGCGAATGAAGATGGGAATCTGGGCTGCCGCCGCCGGGGCCAGCGCCACTGCTGTGGGCAGCCGCAGGCCATAATGCGCCAGATCGGTCAGCGTATCGGCGGAAATGACCGGCACAGTCTGGGCTGCCGGCGTAAGTTCCGGGTCGGCGGTCAGGATGCCATCGCGGTTGGTCATCAGCCACAGGCCGGATGCCTGCGCGCACGCCGCCAGCAGGCTCGCGGTCTGGTATGAATCGTTCAGCCGCGTGGCCCGGCCTTCGGGCGTTGTCCCGCTGCCGTTGCCGACGATCACGATGTAGCCTTCGGCCAGCAGCGGCATGAGTTTATCGGCGCTGCGCTGGCGTGTGCCAGCTTCGTCGGGCGTGGCAGCGCAGTATTCGTCATCGGTCACGATCATCTCGCCGGCATGGACAACCTGAACCCCCCGATTTTGCAGATGCCCTGCCAACAGCCGGGCGCTCAGCCGCTCGCCCACCGCCAGCACAGCCGCCGCTTCGGGCGGGGTGGCGCTGCGGTTGACCATCGAGCGGCCCATCCAGTTGTACGTTTCCAGAATGTCCGTCACATCCTGAATCAAAAGCGCCCGATCCCTGGCTTCCTGCACCAGTTTGCGGGCGGCGCTGGTGTGGATCGACAGGAGTTTGTTATGGGCGCGGGCATAGCTGCTCAGGTCGATGCTTTCCTGGAGCATCTCGCTTACGCCGGGCAGGGCGCTGACCACCACAATCAGCGCGTTCCCGGATCGCTGGTGCTGCGCCAGCATGTCGGCAGCCTGCGCGATAGCCCCGGCGTCTGGCAGCGCCTCCGGGCCAAAATTCATGGTGATAATATTCATGGGTGTCCTCTTAACGATCCTGCTGGTGAACTCATTTTCCACATCAGCGCGCGTCACGCTAATGGACACACCGCTTTTTTTAGTCCCTCCGTCTGCCCGCGAATTGTGCGAAGCGTCCCTGTGGCGGATAATGCCGTTCAAAGATGAGTTCGCCAACAACATCCTTAACCGGGCAAACATTAACACACGGCTTAACCAGAATCAATACGCCCGACCGCTGGGATCAGAGGTTGAAAAACCTGCTCCAAAATCCGAAACACCCCACGCGGCGAATCCCGGCGTAATTGCGCAGGATAGGGCATAATGAAGGGCATTCAGCACTTGCATGAGAAGGGACAGAGCAGCCATGTCGATGCGAATAATTGTGGCTCCCGGTGCATTCAAAAACAGCCTGCGGGCAGATGAAGTGGCCCGCGCCATCGAAAGCGGTATCGCGCGCTCCGGCCTCGATGCTGAAGTGATGATCGCTCCGATTGCAGACGGTGGTAACGGCACGCTCGATGCTTTTCTCGCCAGCGGCGGCCAGCGCAAAACCCTGACAGTCGAAGACCCGGTGGGCCGGCCTGTCGAGGCTGCTTACGGTCTGCTGCCCGATGGTCAGACAGCGGTGATTGAAATGGCGCTGGCTTCGGGGCTGGAACTGCTGAAAGGCTGGCAGTTGAATCCCATGATCGCCAGCACTTACGGCACAGGCCAGTTGATGAAAGCCGCGCTCGATGATGGGGTGAAGCGCATCATCATCGGCATGGGCGGCAGCGCGACGGTCGATGGTGGCGCGGGCTGTTTGCAGGCGCTTGGGGTGCACCTGTTCGACGCGTATGGCAGAGATGTGCCGCGCGGCGGCGGCAATCTCGACCAGATATTTGTGATTGACTGGCAGGGGCTTGATCCGCGCTGGAAAAATGTCGAGGTGCTGATCGCTTCTGACGTGGATAATCCCCCGCTGGGCGAAAAGGGCGCGGCGGCGGTGTTCGGCCCACAGAAAGGCGCAACCCCCCAGCAGGTCGAAAAGCTGGAAGCCAACCTGCGCCACTTTTTCACACTGGTGAGGGATCAGCTTGGGGTGGATGTGCTGAATGTTGAAGGCGGCGGCGCGGCGGGGGCTTTCGCTGCCGGGTTGATGGCCTTCCTCAATGGGCGCATCGTTTCCGGCATCGACCTCATCTTGCAGTACAGCGGTTTTACTGAGGCGCTGCAAGAGGCTGATCTGGTGATTACCGGCGAGGGTCAGATGGACGCCCAGACGATACACGGCAAGGGGCCGATTGGTGTGGCGCGTCTGGCGCAGCAGCATGGCGTGCCGACCATCGCCATTGTCGGCGGCCTGAACGTGCGCGACGACGTGCTGCACGACGCCGGGCTTCAGGCGGTTCTGCCCATCGTCACCGGGCCGATGTCGCTGGATGAAGCCATCGAACACGCTGCGGAACTGGTCGAGCGCGCCGCCCTGCGCCTGGGCTATATTTTGCAGGTGGGGCGCTAGAAAGTGTCGGGTCATTGAACACAGAGGCACAATATCCATGTATAATAGGGACACTTGACACAGAGATGAAAGCAGGCGATGGCGATGCAGGTCACGCTTAATATCCGCGACGAAACCTATCGTTATGCGGAATGGCTCTCCCGGACGACAGGCCGCAGCGTATCCGATATTCTGAGCACGCTGCTGGATAACACGCTGCCCGCACCGGAACGAACCACACAGATACTCAAACCGGTGGAGGAAATGTCTGACCGCGAAGTGCTGGCGCTGGCAGACTACCAGATGTCCCCACGCGAAGACCGCCGCCTGAGCGAACTGCTTCAGGCACAGCAGGCGCGCGAACTCAGCGAGCCGGAACGTCAGGAATTGGACCGGTTGATGCAGGTATATCAGCAGGGGCTGCTGCGCAAGGCACAGGCGCTGCGCGAAGCTGTTCATCGGGGTTTGCACGCACCGCTTGAGTCGTGAGAATTTCCAGACGGCTGCGGGAGCGCATTCGCCAGCAGGCGGGGGATCGCTGCGGCTACTGCCAGAGTCCGCAGAAGCATGTGCTCGGCCTGCTGGAAGTCGAACACATTATCCCGAAGGCCCTGGGTGGCAAGGACGACGAACAGAATCTGTGGCTGGCCTGCCGCCTGTGTAACAGCTACAAAGGCAAGCAGACCCACGCCGCTGACCCACAGACCGGCGACAGCGTGGCGTTGTTTAACCCGCGTCGGCAGCAGTGGTCAGAACATTTCAAATGGAGCGACGACGGCACAATCATCATCGGGCTGACCCCCTGTGGACGAGCGACGGTGCAGGCATTGCAACTGAACAACCCCCTTGCGCTGATCGTGCGTTATGAATGGGTAACTGCGGGGTGGCATCCGCCGGGGTAATCTGCTGTGGGCGAAAACAGCACATCAATCTTCATGCAACCGCTGACCGATGATGAAGTGCCGGCCTCGGCCCACTTCTGAAAAAAAAACGAAAACCGGAATCATTGCCGTTGATTTGTGTTATGCTCGTCCGGCGGAGGGGCTATGACTGAGTATGTGTGTATTGCGGTTCCGCAGTTTCTTGGCGAATACAAACCGGAGCGTACTGAGACACGCGCCCTCCGGCGCAGCGGGATCGCTGTTGAAATCGGTGCGGAATGGGTCGATGTCATCCCCGACTTTACGGTGCGCGGCAATGCCGTGATCGATGTCAACCGGGCGCTGGCGGATGCGATTCGGGCGCACCCCGGCAAAACCCCGCTGATCTTCGCGGCGGATTGTGTCTCCGCGCTGGGGGCGCTGAAAGGGCTGCAAGCACAGCGGCCAGCCGTGATCTGGTACGATGCGCACGGCGATTTTAACACGCCGGAAACGACGCCCAGCGGCTTTCTGGGGGGGATGCCGCTGGCGATGCTGGTCGGGCGGGGGGATATGCAGTACATGCGGGGCATTGATCTCGCGCCGCTGCCGGAAGACACTATCATTATCAGTGACGCGCGCGATCTCGACCCGGAAGAAGCGGTGGCCCTGCGCGAAAGCCGGCTGATGCATCTGCCGCATGTCGATGATCTGCTGACCGCGCCGCTGCCAGACAGGCCGCTGTACATCCATATGGATGTTGATGTGATAGACCCTGCCGAAATGCCCGGCCTCGGTTATCCCGCGCCCGGTGGCCCGTCGCTCGATCAGGTGATTGCCACGCTGCGGCGGGTGGTGGCGGAAAGGCCGGTGGCGGGCGTGCTGTTCAGTCTGTGGAATGACAGCATGGTAAACGATGACCGCGCATTAGAAGCGGTGCTGCGCATGGTACGAACGGTTGCAGGTAATGAGTGACGGACAGAATATCAGACATCTCCTGATAGCTTTGCAGCGCGGCGACTGGGGCGCGCTGATCGATTCCGCCGGCCATACCGAGACAGTCAACCTGCTGCAGGCGGTTGCGCTGGAAGCAAGCGACGAAATTGTGCGGCAGTCGGCTGCCGGGGCGCTGGGGGCGCTGGCCGAACTGGGAACCCCCGGCGCGGTGGCGGCGCTGCTGGCGATCCTGACCGGGCTGGATCGCTCTTACGCCAGCGATATTGCCGCGTTCTATCTGGTCGGCTGTGGCGACGTGCGGGCCGAAGCGATGCTGCTGAAAATCCTCGGCAGTCCGCGTTACAAGGGGCACATATCGGTTGTGCGGGCGCTGGCGGAAGCAGGCGACCCCCGGGCGCTGGAACCGCTGATCGACGTACTGAACAATTCGCGACTGCCGACCCGGCATGAGTTGGTGCGTGTGCTGGGCGATTATGACGACGTGCGCGTGGTGTTCCCGCTGCTGCGCCTGCTGTATCATGCAGACGAACGGGTGAAAGCGGCGGCGCGTCAGGCGCTTGCCACCTTTGCCGACAAGCGCGCCTACGGCATGTTGATCGAGTACCTGACGCATCACGACTTTTCGGCGCGGCGGCAGGCAGCCATTGCCCTGGGTGTGATCGGCAGCAAACGTGCCATCAGGCCGCTGCTGCGGATGGCCGACGCCGAAGACGACCCGCGTGTGCAGCAGGCCATCCACGACGCGCTGCGCAAGCTCGGCTACGAATACGCAGCGCACAGCGGATAATCATGGACTGGCTGAGGCGTCTGTTTAGCACAGGCGATACGCCGCATCCGTTGGAAAGCGAATCGATTCCAGCACAGTTTGGGCCGGAAGCAGACCCGGCAGTGCTGCCCGAACCGGTCACCCGGCGCGTGCTGGCGATCACCCATAACCCGGTGCTGCACAGCATGGGCGGGCGCACGGTGCGCGACCATTTCCGCTGGAACGACCCGCAGTATCTGGCCGCGCGGTATGCCCAGGACGTGCGCGAAGCCAGCTATGGTTACGCCAATTACACCGTCGTCGAACATATCGAGGTCGATGCCTTCCCGGTTAAGGCCGATGGCTTCCGCTACGACGAACACAGCTACCTCGAAGCCTGGCACCGGCGGCAGTTCCACCAGCCGGACGGTGTGGATTATCTCGAACTGGTGCGCGAGTTTCGCCTGATCGAGCGCGTCAGCGACGGCGAAATTGATGAGGTGTGGCTGTTCGGACATCCTTACGGCGGCTACTACGAATCGATCATGTGCGGTCCCGGCGCGTTCTGGTGCAATGCGCCCCCCTTGCAGGGCACGGAACACGCCGCCCGCCGCTTCGTGATTATGGGCTTCAACTTCGAGCGCGGCGGTGGTGAAATGCTGGAAGACCTGGGCCACCGCGCCGAATCGATGATGCAGCGCGTGTGGGCCGATGTGCCTCTCAACGCCAACCTGTGGCAGCGATTCATCCGCTACGACCAGACTCATCCCGGTCAGGCGGAGTGTGGCAACGTGCATTTTGCGCCCAACAGCGTCCGTGATTATGATTGGGGCAACCCGCGCTATGTGCCGAGCAACTGCGACGACTGGTACGATTTCCCCCGGCTCACTGGCGCGCGCTGGCGGCAGGTCAACTGCGCCGAATGGGGCAACGGCGACATCCGCCTGCATCATCTGTGGTGGCTGCGTCACCTGCCGCACGTCACCGGCCAGACCGATGGCATCTCTTACAACTGGTGGGAATATATCATTGATCCCAACCGGGTGTAGATTCCCCCGACACCGTAATCCGCCCTTATAGCACGTTCGCATTAGTCCTACATTAAAAGGGGTACTATCATCCCGTCGGTACAATGGTGCTCTACTGCCATGACTTTTCTGCCTTAACATGAAATGAAAGACGCCGAGTCTTATGAAAAGGCGTGAAAAGGAGAAAAGATCATGGGAAAGAAACTGGTAACGTTTGGGCTTGCCTGTGCGCTGCTGCTGGCGTTGGTCGCCCCGGCCATGGCCCAGGAGGAGGACCCAACTACGGACCCCACCGCAGAAGCCACACCGGCAGCCGCCACACCGGTTCCGATCACCGCCACCACCGACCTGTTCGTGACCTCACCGTTCATCGTGAACGTGCGCAGCGGCCCCAGCACCGCCCACACCATTCTTGGCCGGCTGACTCCGGCGGACAGCCTGGACATCACCGGCCAGAACGCGGACGCCAACTGGGTGCGGGTGAACTTCAACGGTATGGAAGGCTGGGTCTTTACGGGCGTGGTCGATCTGAACGGCGACGTTGAAAGCGTGCCTGTTGTCGAGCCTGGCCCCACCGCTGCCCTGATCGAAGCGCCTGATATTGAGGTCAGCGCGGATGAATCCGTCGAAGTGGTAGCGATGACCCGCTTCAATACCAACCTGCGCAGTTCGTTCTCCGTCGCCTCCGATGTGCTGGAGATCATTCCGTTCGAGACGGAACTGCTGCCCGAAGCACGCACCGAAAACAGCAACTGGGTGCGGGTCACCGTTGGCGATCAAAGCGGCTGGGTCTTTGCGCCCATTCTGTTCTTCGCCAGAGGGGATATAGCGACACTGCCGGTTATCGAGACGAGCGTGGACAGCGAAGCCGCCGCGCAGCCCTGAACCCGACCGGCTTGCTGGCCGGGTGTGGTATAACGATAAGCCACGGTATAGAGGCGACTTCTCAGGTCGCCTCTATCTGTTTACGGCGCATCAGCCCAGGGGTTGTAGTGTATCCGGTAGATAGGTGTAATTTGGGCAGACCTCACCCCCGGCTCGCTCTGCTCGCCACCCCCTCTCCATTGCGATGGAGAGGGGGAAAGGCAGCCGTAAGACTGGCCGGGGGTGAGGTTAAGTATAAAGCCGCTAACTTGCCAACTCTGCCTTGATGATCTCCGCCAGATCAGGCGTGATGCCCTTGACCGCGCTCAGGTCTTCGACGCTGGCAGCTTTGATGGCGTCGATGGAATTATCGAACGCCTTGAGCAGCGCCTTGCGTTTGGCCGGGCCGATGCCGGGAATCGTTTCCAGCCGGCTCGCCAGACCCAGCTTGCGCCGCTGGTTGCGATGGCTGGTGATGGCGAAGCGGTGAGCTTCGTCACGGATACGCTGCACCAGAAACAGCGCCTGACCGTTGCGCGGCAGCAGCAGCGGGTCGGGTTTTTCCGGGAAATAGATTTCTTCAAAGCGTTTCGCCAGCCCCACCACCGGCACTTTGCCGTAGAGATCGAACTCCTTCAGCACCTCCACCGCCACGCCCAACTGCCCCTTGCCGCCGTCGATAATCAGCAGATCGGGCAGCAAACGCCAGGTTTCGTCGCGGTCTTCGCCGCCAGGGACGATATACGGCGGAGTCTCCAGGGCCTGCCGGTAGCGGTTGAAACGCCGGGTCAGCGCCTCGCGCATCGACTGATAATCATCTGAGCCGCTGTGGCTGACCGTGCGGATATTGAAGCGGCGGTACTCACTCTTTTTGGGCGTTCCCTGTATAAACACCACCCGACTGGCGACAATAGCGGTTCCCTGCGTCGTGCTGATATCGAAACATTCGATGCGGTTGGGAATGCCCGGCAGATGCAGCGCCTCGCGCAGTTCGGCCAGCGCCTGTTCCTGTTTGGTGGTATCGGCTTCCCACTGGGCGCGCATCATGCGCAGGGCTTCGGCGGCGTTTTCCTGCGCCATCCTGACCAGATCGCGCTTCTGCCCGCGCTGCGGCACGGTGATGGTTACCTTGCTGCCGCCGCGTTTGTCCGCCAGCCACTGTTCGATAATGCGCGCTTCCTCGACATGCTGCGGCAGAATCAGATCGCGGGGGATTTCTGGCGCGCTGTCGTAAAACCGCTTGATGAACGTCTCGATCACTTCCTCGTCGCTCTCGCCCTCTGTGCCGTCCAGTACGTGCGAACTGCTGCCGATGAGGACGCCGTTGCGCACAAACAGAATCTGCACCACCGCCTCGTTGTTATCGCGCGCCAGCGCCACCACGTCATGATCGGTGAACTGTCGCCCGACAGCGCGGTTTTTCTGCGTAATCATCTCGATGGCGCGAATCTGGTCGCGGATCGAGGCGGCCAGTTCAAAGTTGAGCGCCTCGGCAGCGGCTTCCATCTCTTCCTTCAGCCGCCTGAGGACCCCTTCAGAACGTCCACTCAGCACCGCCATCAGTTCCTCGATCATGGCCCGGTACTGTTCGCGGTTGACCGCCCCGATACAGGGCGCGTTGCACAGTTTGATGTCGTAAAACAGGCAGGCGCGTTCGTCCCTGCCGGTGATGTCGCGGTTGCAGGTGAGATAGGGGAAAGCCCGGCGCAGCGTTTGCAGCGTATCCTGCACTGCCCACATGGCGACATACGGCCCGAAATATTTGCTGCCATCCTGTACCACACGCCGCGTCGTTTCGACCTTCGGGAAATCGTCCTGCCAGTTAATCTTGATGTACGGATAACGTTTGTCATCCTTGAGCATGATGTTGTACTGCGGCTGGTAACGCTTGATGAGCGTTTCTTCCAGAATCAGCGCCTTGACCTCGTTGCGTTCGACGATGTAGTCCAGGTCGGTGACGCGCTCGCGCATCCGCAGCGTTTTTTCACTGAGCAGGCTGCTGTTGGTGAAGTAACTGCGCACGCGGTTGCGCAGCCGCTTGGCCTTGCCCACATAGATGACCGTGCCCTTTGCGTCTTTCATCAGGTAGACGCCGGGCTTCTGGGGCAGATTGTTGAGAATCGTCAGCAGGTGATCGGACGGTGTGTAAGTCATCAGGTTTCGATTGGTTTTTCGTTTTGGACGTGCGTTCTATTTTACACACATCGCGGCCTGAATGCGAGAGCTTTACCCCTCTCCCATTTTGCTGAGAAGCTGCCGGGTATCCTGCCGGTGATAGGCGCAGCGTCCATTGCAAAATGGTCATCTCACCTTTGAGTTCAAGGGTTGTGGAAAGGGCTGATTAAGGGAATCTGGTACTATTGATGTGGGATTCCTAACCGCCCCATGCGGGATAACGTGGTATAATCACCCCGGACAACGAAACCGGGAGCGGCGCATGTTCTGGGGCGAGTACTCTCATCATCTGGACGACAAAGGACGACTGATTATCCCCGCAAGGTTCCGCCCCCACCTCACCAACGGTGCTATTCTGACCCGTGGCCTTGACCGCAATCTGGTAATTTACCCGCAGGATGCCTGGCAGGCAGTCACGGAGCGACTCAACCAGATGCCCATCACCCACCCTACGGCGCGGGCGCTGCGTCGGCTTCTGTTTTCCGGCGCGGTGGAACTAACCCCGGACCGGCAGGGTCGTATGTTGATTCCCGGCTATCTGCGCGATTACGCCGGGCTGCGGGATGAGGTGCTGATCGCTGGCATGGAGACCTTTCTCGAATTGTGGGAACCGGCCGGCTGGCGCGCCACGCTCGACGATGTGCCGCACGCGCTGGCTGAATCGCCGCATCTGATGGAACTTGGGATATAACAGAATCAACGCCCGAAGGCCGGAGGCAAAGCTGCAAAGGATGGTGTTGGCGAATTAATCTACACTGCCCTATTGCGCAATTTAACCCCCTCCGTCTGCCTACGGCAGCCACCTCCCCCGAATTCTGCGAAGCGTCCCTGTGGGGCGGGGGAGGCCGGGTGGGGGTGTTGCGGAATAATACATTCAAAGATGATTTCGACAACAGCACCACAAAGTCTGTTCTTTTTGCTTTGCCTCTTTGTGCCTCTGCGTTAAATCGCTTTGATGAAAGGCTCGCATGACTGACCAATCATTGGCCCACATTCCCGTTCTGCTTCAGCCGGTGCTGGAGGCGCTGCTGCCAGCCGAGCGCATCATCGATGGCACGCTGGGCGCAGGGGGGCATACCGGGGCGCTGCTGGCCGGCGGGGCGGGTGAAGTGCTGGGGCTGGATGCCGACCCGGCGGCGCTCGAAATGGCGCGGGCCAATCTGGCGCAGTGGGGCGGACGGGTGCATTTGGCCCATGCCAGCTACGCGCACATGCAGGAAGCGGCCCGGCAGATTGGCTGGGATGCGGTGGATGGCATTCTGCTCGATCTCGGCCTGTCGTCAATGCAGCTTGACCAGCCGGAGCGCGGTTTTGCCTTCCGGCACGATGGCCCGCTGGATATGCGCTTCGATCCCTCCAGCGATCAGCCTACCGCTGCCGAACTGATCAATCATTGGGATGCAGACGAACTGGCCGACATCTTCTTCCGCTATGGCGAGGAGCGCCACAGCCGCAAAATCGCTGCGGCCATCGTGCGCGAGCGCCCCATTCATACCACGCGAGAACTGGCGGCGCTGGTCGAACGGGTTGCGCCGCGTCATAAATCAGATAAGATTCATCCAGCGACACGTATCTTTCAGGCGCTGCGCATCGCGGTCAATGACGAACTGGCTGTGCTGGAACAGGCGCTGCCAGCAGCCATCGATCTGCTGCGGCCCGGCGGCCGGCTGGCGGTTATCAGCTTCCACAGTCTGGAAGATCGCATTGTCAAACAGGCGTTCAGGCTCGCCAGCACCGATTGCATCTGTCCGCCGCATGTGCCGGTGTGCGTCTGCGATCATCGGGCGACGGTGCGGCTGGTGAATCGCAAGCCAATTGAGGCTGACGCCGCCGAAATCGACCGTAATCCGCGCAGCCGCAGCGCCAAACTGAGGGTTGTGGAAAAGCTCGATGATCTCGAATAACTGGATTGACCATGCTCTACGCCGCACCCCCTGGCGCAGCCAGCGTCAGGCTGCCGCGCTGGTGGCGCTTGGTTTTTTTGTGGCGCTCATCATCGGCGCGCTGTATTTATCGCAGGCGGTGGCCGTGGCGACAACGGGCCGTCAGCTTGAAGCTCTGATCGCCGAGCGCAACCGGCTGGAACAGGTCAACGAAGAACTGCGGGCTGAGATTGCCGGCCTGCGCAGCGTTCCGCGTTTGCAGCAGCGTGCCCGCGAACTCGGTTTTGAGCTGGCCGGACGCGAAGCGATTGAGTACCTCGTCATCGATGGTTATGACCCCACCCGCAGCCGCACACCCATCCGCCTGCAAGTGGAACAGGCTGCCGCCCCGGTGTACGATGAAACCTTCACCGGCTGGCTTCAGCAGCAGTGGGATTCGTTCAGTGCGCAGGTCGGTCAGTTGGAGGAGCCAGCCGAATGAGCCAGATGCGCAAGCCGAACTTTCAGGAAGAAATGCTCCGCCAGCGGCTGCCGCTGGTCATCTTTGGCCTGCTGGTCGCCAGCCTGTATCTCGTCGGACGTTTGATGTCATTCCAGTTCCAGCTTGATCCATCCGTACTGAGTTATCTGGACAGTGTGCGCAATTCCAATTACACCCGCACCCTGCGGCTGGCCGCAGCACGCGGCAATATCTACGACCGTGATATGCAGGCACTGGCAGTCAATACGCTGGAATACCGGGTGGGCGCCAGCCCCAATCTTATCGCTGACAAGCGTGCGGTTGCCACACAGCTTGCCGGGGTGCTCAATCTGAACGAATTGGAGACCTTGCAGAAGCTCAATACGAACGCGCCCTGGGTGCTGCTCGCGCCGCGTGTGAGTGCCGAAATCGGCCAGCGGGTTCAGGCGCTGAATATCTTTGGCGTCCGGCTCGAACCGGTTCCCCGGCGCAGTTATCCGCAGGGGACACTGGCGGCTCATGTGGTGGGTTTTGTCGGCGGCGACTTGCAGGGTTATTACGGGGTGGAAGGATTTTATCAGAATGACCTGGCGGGGCGCGAGCGCGAGGAACGCATCAGCAATATTCCCTTTGTCCTGCCGGAAGACCGGCGCGAGGATCATGGCGCGGACATTATCCTGACGATTGACCGGGACATCCAGTTTCTGGCCGAAAGTGAATTGCAGCGGGCGATCACCGAAAGTGGAGCGACCAGCGGCACGATCATCATCATGAACCCGCGCAACGGTGAGATTCTGGCGATGGCGAATTATCCCAGCTTCGACCCGAACGCATATTTTAGCGTCAGCAACCCGAATCAGCTGATTAACCCGGCCATCTCCGAGCAGTACGAGCCGGGATCGGTGATGAAGGTGCTGACTATTGCTGCGGCGCTCGAACTGGGTGTGATTTCGCCCTACGACACCTATGTCGATCAGGGGTTTCTGGAAGCCGGGGGCATTCGGGTCGAAAACTGGGATCGGCAGGCGCATGGCGTGGTCGATATGACCGGCGTGCTGGTGCAGTCGCTGAATGTCGGCGCGGCAACGGTCAGCCTGCGTACCGGGCCGATGATGTATTACGGTAAACTGCGCGATTTCGGCATGGGCCGCCCGACAGGGATTGATCTGCAAGGGGAAGCGCCGGGGACGATGTATGTGCCCGGTGATGAAAATTACAGCGACAGCCAGCTTCTGACCAACAGTTTCGGGCAGGGTATCGCCGTGACTCCGCTGCAAATGCTGGTGGCGATTTCGGCGATTGCCAACGATGGTCTGATGATGCAGCCGCATGTCTTCCGCGAACTGATTGACGGTGACCGGCGGCAGGTATCCGAGCCTTCGACGCTGGGCCGGCCCATCAGCCAGGAAACAGCGCGTATCGTCACCGATATGATGGTCGCTGTGGTGCGCGAAGGGCTGGATGGCAACGCCTCCGTGCCGGGGTATACCATCGCCGGCAAGACTGGCACCGCCCAGATTCCCTCGCCGGTAGGTTATGAACCCAACGCCTCGATTGCTTCATTCATCGGTTTCCTGCCGGCAGATGACCCGCAGGTGAGTGTGCTGATTAAGCTGGATCGGCCTTCGGGTTACTGGGGCAGTCAGGTGGCCGCGCCTGTGTTCCGGCGGCTGGCGGAACGGCTGGTCATCCTGATGAAGATTCCGCCGGACGATATCCGCCATGCCCTGCAGGCCGAAGGCGGCGCGGTGAATGCCATCAGCCGATAGGCAGGTCACTCGTCAGCCATCAGCAGGTTGCAGGGCGGGTTGAGTTGCCTGCCCCTGCTGACCCAAACTCGCAACACCGCCGGGTCAGCGGTAGAATAGCCTGCAAACATGCAAACGAGTGAACAGGGAATCGATGGGCCTTCCATTTGCGTTAACTGTGGGGGCGGTGGCGTTCCTGCTGGGGTTGATCTGGGGCGCGCCGTTCATTGAAATTCTGCGCCGCCTGCGGGTCGGCAAGCAAATCCGTGATGTGCTGCAAAAACGTCATGAGGCCAAAATCGGCACGCCGACTATGGGCGGCATCCTGATTATTCTGCCGGTGGTGGTCATGGTGATGGGCCTCAATATCGCCACGCTGGTGCGCCGCGTGACCGGCCCCAGCATCCTCGTGCCGATGTTCGTGCTGGTCGGGTTCGGCCTGCTGGGTGCGATAGACGACTGGGAAGGCATTCAGCGTTCGCGCGGGCCGGTGGGCGAGGGGCTGTCCGGGCGGGTGAAATTCGCCGCGCAGGTGGTGCTGGCGACCATCACCGCCGTGATAATTTCGCTGTATGATGGCGGTTTTTCCTTTGCCAACGAAATCAACATCCCGCTGATCGACTTTCCTATCCCTATCAGCCCGGTGATCTTTATTCCGCTGTGCGTGTTCGTGATCGTTGCTACCTCCAACGCTATCAACTTCACCGACGGGCTGGACGGCCTGGCAGGCATTATTTCGGCCAGCGCCTTTGCCGCCTATGGGGTGATCGCCTTTTTGCAGCAGCAGATTTTTCTGACCCAGTTCTGCTTCATTCTGGTCGGCGCGTGTTTCGCGTTTCTGTGGTACAACGCCCACCCGGCCCACCTGTTTATGGGGGATACCGGCTCGCTGGCGCTGGGCGCATCTCTGGCGACGGTGGCGATCATGACCGGCCAGTGGCTGCTGCTGCCCATCATCGCTATTGTGCCGGTGGCGGAAACCCTGAGCGTCATCTTGCAGATCGTGTCGGCCAAATACACCCGGCGCTACTGGGGCGTGGATCGGCGCATCTTCCGGCAGGCCCCGCTGCACGGGCATTTTGAACTGGGCGGCTGGAGCGAAACGCAGATCGTCCAGCGGTTCTGGCTGGTTGGCCTGTTGAGCGCGATGCTGGGCGTTGCGCTGGCTCTGATCTAGTGCTGAGTGCTGCGATGAACCGAGCCGCGTTTGGCGCGGGTGGATCGGACTCAGCATTCAGCACTGCTCTCTGAAAAGTGGCTGAGTGGTTGAATGCAAACTGATCCCTTATACCGCAAACGGGTGATTGTGCTGGGCTTCGGACGGCAGGGGCGCGCGCTGGCCCGCTGGCTGCCGACGGTAGGGGCCAGTGTGGTGGTCAACGACAAGGAAACGCCCGACGACCTGAACGGCAACCTCGCGGATTTTGGCGGGGTTGAGTTCGTCTTTGGTGGCCATCCACTCGAACTGCTCGACGAGGCTGATCTGGTGTGTGTGTCCGGGGGTGTGCCGCTGACGCTGCCGATTGTACACGAAGCGATCAAGCGCGGGCTGCCGCTGTCCAACGATGCCCAGTTGTTTCTGGAACGCTGTCCGGCCCCGGTAATCGGCATCACCGGCAGCGCGGGCAAGACCACCACGACGACGCTGGTGGGCGAGATGCTTAAACACACAGACCGCAAAGCGTGGGTAGGGGGCAATATTGGCGCGGTGCTGCTGGACGTGCTGAACCAGATTCAGCCGGGCGATCAGGTGGTCATGGAGTTATCCAGCTTTCAGCTTGAACTGATGACAGCCAGCCCGCAAATCGGCGTGGTGCTGAACATCACCCCCAATCATCTTGACCGGCACGGCACGATGGAAATGTATACACGGGCGAAAGCGCAAATCCTGCTGCACCAGTCGGCGGATCACGTCGCTGTCCTGTCGCGTGATGACCCCGGCAGCCGCCAGCTTGAGATGATCGTGGCGGACGATCTGGCATGGTTCAGCGCCAACGAGATGGTTCCCGATGGCGCATTTCTGGCCGGCCAGCGCCTGCTGGTGGTGGGCTGTTCCAGCCATGATGGTTCGCCGCACGTGGTGTGCGAACGGGGCGACATCCTCCTGCGCGGGCCGCACAATGTTCTGAACGTGCTGGCGGCCTGTGCGACCGCCGGGGCAGCGGGCGTATCGCACGAAGCGATGGCCGAAACCATCCGTGCGTTTAAGGGGGTGGCGCACCGGCTGGAAGTCGTGCGCGTGCTGGATGGTGTCACCTATGTGAACGACAGCATTGCCACTGCGCCGGAGCGGGTCGTCGCGGCGCTGCGCAGCTACGATGAACCGCTGGTGCTGCTGGCGGGCGGCAAGGACAAGAATCTGCCCTGGGAGGATATGCTGCGGCTGGCACTGCAAAAGACGCGCCACATCATCGCCTTCGGGCATGTGGGCGACCAGATCGTTGAGCAGGTACGGGCGCTGGCCGGCTCGGATAAACACGTCACGCGGGTCGAAACGCTGGCGCAGGCTGTCGAGCAGGCGGCGCATATCGCGCAGCCGGGGGATGTGGTGCTGCTGTCGCCGGGCGGCACGAGTTACGACGCCTATGTCGATTTTGTTGCGCGTGGAGAACACTTTCGTCAGCTTGTGTTAGGGCTATAATGGGATTAGCCTGATCGTGCACAATCTAAGGCTGAGGGGCATCAGCAGCACAGGTTGTCAGTATGGATCGTAGACTCTGGGCTGAGAGGATATACAGGATGCTCTGGAATGAATCTGGATTATCGTAAACCAAATAACTGCTGATGGAGATGGAATGAGTGACCGATCCGCCCCACCTACGTTTGTCGAAGATGAAGCCCCGGTGCGCCAGCCAATCATTAGCCCGCCGGCAGCCAAGCAGAAGGCGATACCTGCGCCAGCCAGACCGTACCCGGCAGAGCGCCGCAAATCGCTGATCGCGACGCTGGACCCGTATCTGGTCATCCTTGTGACGGTGCTGCTGGGTATCGGCGCGATTATGGTCTACAGCGCCACTTTTGACTGGAGTTACCAGAGCTTTGACAGCGAAACCTATATCTTTTCGATTCATCTGCGCAATATTGGCATTGGCGCTGCCCTGCTGCTGGTGATGACCCTGCTGGATTACCGCCTGTGGCGGCGGCTGGCGGTGTGGATTTTGCTGGGGACGATTGGCCTGCTGGTGGCGGTGCTGCTGTTCGGTGATGATACCTTCGGCGCGCGGCGGGCGCTCATCAGCGGTTCGTTCCAGCCGGGCGAGGCCGCCGAACTGGTGATTGTGATCTACATGGCCGCATGGCTCGGTTCGCGCCGCACGAAAATCCGCAGCGTCATCTACGGCCTCATCCCCTTCGCGGTGCTGCTGGGAATTGTCGGCGGTCTGGTGATGCTCCAGCCCGACCTCAGTACGGCCGGCATTATCTTCATCACGGCCGGCATCATGTATTTTCTGGCCGGGGCAGACCCCAGACAGCTTGTGATTGCCGGGATTCTGGCCGGAATTGCTGGCTACCTCGTGATCCAGCTTGGGCTGCTGCCCAGCTACGCCGATGACCGCTGGACGACGTATGTTTCCGGCATCAATGATCTGACCCAGGCTAATTACCACGTCCAGCAGGCGGTGATCGCTTTTCTCAACGGCGGCTGGACCGGCGTTGGTCTGGGCAACGGCCGGCAGAAATTCGGCTTTTTGCCCGCGCCGCATACGGACAGTATTTTCGCCATCATCGCGGAGGAGATGGGCATTATCGGCGCGGCGATGGTCGTGCTATTATATGTGATGCTGGTGGTTCGCGGCTTTGTGCTGGCGCGCCGCGCAGTCGATCCCTTTGGCGCTTTGCTGGCTGCCGGCCTGACCGTCTGGATTGCGGTCAAGGCGCTGCTGAACATTGCCGTGATGACGGCGGTGGTGCCCTCAACCGGGACGCCGCTGCCGTTTATCAGCTATGGCGGGTCGTCACTGGTGACGCTGATGGTCGGCACTGGCCTGTTGATGAGCGTGGGGCGGGTGAGCGCGCTCCAGCAGCAAATACCGGAACGGAGCAGATCGCTTGCGAATCATGATCGCAGCCGGCGGGACCGGCGGGCACGTGTATCCCGCACTGGCCGCAGCTGAGGCACTGCACGCGCAGTATGCGCAGGCGAAGCTTTATTTTGTGGGCAGCGGCGACCTCGAACGCGATCTGGTGCGCCAATCCGGGGTGGCCTTTGCGGCCTATGACGAGGTGCGCGCCGGGCCGATTGCCGGGGTCAACTGGCTGCGCAAAGGGATCAGTCTGGTGAATTATGCGGTGGGGTTCGTGCAATCTGTGGGTCTGCTGCGGCGGCATCAGCCTCAGGCGCTGCTGCTGACCGGCGGCTGGAGCGGCCTGCCGGTGGCGCTGGCGGCGCGGCTGCGGCGTGTGCCCATTCTCATTTTCCTGCCCGATATTGAACCGGGGGCGACCATCCAGCGGCTGCGCGGGCTGGCGAGTCAGGTGGCGCTGTCTGTGCCGGAATCGACGGCTTACTTCCCGCATACCCCGACCATCGTGACCGGGTATCCGCTGCGGGCCGCCTTCGAGCAGGCCACGCGGGAAGCGGCAATCGCCCACTTTGGTCTTGATGCCGGCCGCAGGACGCTGCTGGTCTTTGGCGGCAGCCGGGGCGCGCGCAGCATCAACCGGGCACTGCTGGCTATTCTGCCTGATCTGCTGGCCGATGGGGTGCAGGTGCTGCATGTCAGCGGCACGCTCGATTGGCCGGAGGTCGAGGCGCGGCGGAACACGCTGGCTGCCGGTGCGGATTATCATGCTTTCCCCTACCTGCATCATGAAATGGCGCTGGCGCTGGCGGCGGCTGATCTGGCCGTGAGCCGGGCCGGGGCGAGTGTGCTGGCCGAATTCCCGTATTTTGGCCTGCCGTCGATCCTCGTGCCCTATCCATATGCGTGGCGCTACCAGAAGGTCAACGCCGATTATCTGGCGGAGCGCGGCGCAGCAGTGCGAATTGACGACCAAAATCTGGCTCACGAACTGCTGCCGGCGATTCGCGCTCTGCTGGCCGACGATGCGCGCCTGAGCGACATGCGTGCCCGCGCGCGTGAACTGGCCTGCCGTGATGGAGCCAATCGTCTGGCCGCCGCTCTGGCGCATCTCGCAGAGGGACGTATTCATGATTGAACTATCTGCCGTGCTGGTTACGATGTCGATCTTTTTCGGGATCATCGGTTATATGCGCGGATGGAACAAAGAATTGATCGCTATGGCCGGCATTATTCTGGGCCTGTTTGCGCTGTTCCAGTTCGATAACCTGCTGCGGGGGGTGATCTTGCAGGGGGTGTCGCTCGATCAGGTGTTTCTGATCCAGGCGGGCATTTTCATCATAATTGTGTTCTTTGCCTACCAGACCCGCGCGCTGGAGGGCGGCCGGCGCGAAGGGCGCAGCAATTTGCAGGAGAGCCTGCTGGGGGCAGTTGTCGGCGCGATCAACGGCTATCTGATCTGGGGGTCAATCTGGTACTTCATGGATATTAACAATTATCCGCTTGCGCCGGCGGTGATCGCCCCGGCCCCCGGTTCGCCCAGCCAGCAGGCGCTGCAATGGCTGCCCCTGGTGGTACTCGGCGGCGGTGTCAGTGGCAGCGGCGATCTGCTGGCGGTGGCGGTGATTATCCTGTTCCTGTTTGTCCTGATCGTCATCTAGGATGCAGCGTGCCGGGTCCTGAATAGCTGAGGGATCAGGTTACCCGGTTGTGCGGCTGGTATTAACTCAGCACTGTTGAAGGAGGCATCGTGCCCCGGTTGATTCCCGGCCAGCATATCCACATTGTCGGTATCGGCGGCTTTGGCATGTCGGCCCTGGCCCGGGTGCTGCTGCATCAGGGTTATTATGTGTCCGGCTCGGACCGGCGGCCCAATGCGCTGATGCAGGCGCTCGAACGCGAGGGAGCAGTCATCTTCGAGAGGGAGGATGCGCAGAACGTGCTGGGCGCAGAAATGGTCATCGCCACATCAGCGGCGCAGCCCGATCATGTCGAACTGGCGATGGCGCGCGCTCTCGGTATCCCGGTCTACAAGCGTTCCGACATAATCGCCGAAGTGATGAGCGGGCAGGTGGGTATCGCGGTGGCCGGGACTCATGGCAAGACGACCACCACCGCCATGATTGCCCATATCCTGATCGAGACGCGGCAGAACCCCAGCTACATCGTCGGCGGGATTCTGCGCAGCACCGGACACAACGCCGGCGTAGGGACGGGCCGGGCGTTCGTGATTGAGGCCGACGAATACGACTATATGTTCCTCGGCCTGCGTCCGCAGGTGGCGGTGGTGACAAATGTCGAATACGATCACCCGGATTTTTTCAAAACACCCAACGACCTGGTGCGCGCTTTTAATCAATTTGTCGATCTGCTGCCGGAAGATGGCCTGCTGATTGCCGGTGTGGATGACCCGACAGCCGCGATTCTGGCGCATAACCGGCTGGCCGCCGGCTGGCCGGTGGTGACCTTTGGGATTCGTAACCCGCAGGCTGACTGGCGCGCCATGAACATCCACCTCGACAGCCAGTACCAGACGGTGTTTGAGGTCGTGCGCGCGGGCAAAAAGGTCGGCACAGTGCGGCTGCAAATCCCCGGTGATTTTAACGTGCTGAATGCACTGGCGGCGCTGATCGTCGCTGACCAGCAGGGCGTGCCGCTGGCGGATGCGGCCTATGCTCTGGAAGGCTTTCAGGGGGCCGGGCGGCGTTTTCAACTGCGCGGCGAGGTTGGCGGTGTGCTGGTCATCGACGATTATGCCCATCACCCCACAGCGATCAAAGCGACGCTGGATGCGGCCCGGCAGCGGTTCAGAACGCGCTCGATCTGGGCGGTGTGGCAGCCGCACACCTACAGCCGCATTCAGGCGCTGTGGGACGCCTACCTGACCGCCTTCGGCTCCGCTGACCACGTGCTGATTACCGATATTTACGCCGCGCGCGAAGACCCGCTTCCCGGTATTTCCGCCGGCGAACTGGCAGCTACGATCCAGCACCCGGACGTGCATCACACGCCGGCGCTCGACGATGCCCTCAACTACCTGATGCGCCACGCGCAGCCACCGGCAGCCATCATCATCATGAGTGCGGGCGACGCGCCCCTGATCGGCGTCAATTACCTCAAGCTGCGGCAGGGTAGGCTGGATGGACCGGCTCAGAACCCGGTTGGGTGATCGCCTGCTGGCCCATGAGCCGCTGGCGCGCTACACAGCGGCCCGGTTGGGCGGTCCGGCGGACTGGCTGTACATTGCCCGCGATTCAACCGATGAACTGGTCGAGGTTGTCAGAACGGCATGGGACGCGAACCTGCCGGTGCGGGTGCTGGGCGGCGGCGCTAACGTGCTGGTGTCCGATTCTGGCGTGCGCGGCCTGGTGGTAATCAACCGCATCAGCGAAGTGACCTTTGGCGACTGGCACGAGGGCCGCAATGTGGCGGTCACGGCGGGCACAGGGCTGACGGTGCTGGCGCACAAGTGCCGGACGCGCGGCCTGTCAGGGATGGAATGGGCGGTGAGCGTGCCCGGCACCATCGGCGGCGCGGTGGTGAATAACGCCGGGGCGCACGGCGGTGATATGGCGCAGGTTGTCTGCGATGTGGTGGTGCTGGATGCCGATAAAGGCCCGAAGCTCTATACGCAGGCTGATCTCGACTACGGCTATCGTTACTCGCGTCTGAAGGCGCGGCCAGACCGGCGCTTTCTGGTGCTGCTGGTGCTGCTGGCGCTTCGTCCAGACGACCCGCAGGCCATTCAACAGCGTATGGACGAATTCACGCGCTACCGCAAGCAGACTCAGCCGCCGGGGGCCAGCCTCGGCAGCATCTTCAAAAACCCACCGGGCGATTATGCCGGGCGTCTGATCGAAGCCGCAGGCCTGAAGGGCCATCGGATCGGTAACGTGCAGGTATCGCCGGTACACGCCAATTTTTTCATCAACACGGGGCAGGCCAGCGCCAGCGATTATTACCGCCTGATCCGGTTCGTGCAGGTGGAGGTCGAGCCCCTTGCCGTGGCGCTCG
>Ga0079224_100002281_pt1 | contig 23118 bp, 18 predicted proteins | sample Stecom2015_FD_80414 | JGI IMG/M metagenome (GOLD analysis project Ga0079224, IMG submission 80414) | Agricultural soil microbial communities from Utah to study Nitrogen management - Steer compost 2015 | ecosystem: Environmental > Terrestrial > Soil > Agricultural land | place: USA: Utah... | reverse complement strand
TCGCGATCGTCCTCCGCCCTGTCTCTGGCCGCTTCGCGACCTGTTTCCGCCCGGTGGTGCCGCCGCGCGCCGCTTGCGACTTCGCGACGGTTTTCTTCGTCGCTGCGCTCTTGGCGGTGGCCTTGGTGGTTTTCTTCGCCGGCGCGGTTTTCCGAGCGCTTGACACCCGCTGGGCGACAAGCGCCTGGTTCGCCGCTTTCTCGGCGGTGCGTTTGCGGGTCTCGGCTTCTTTCTTCGCCACAGCGGACGCGCGCTCCGCCGCCACCTTCGTCCCGGCCGCCTTCTTCGCCGCCGCGGTGCTCGCCGGAGTGGTCGCAGTCTTCGTCGCGGCCGCCTTCTTCGTGGCTTTCTTGGCGGCGGTCTGCGAGGTCAGTTTCCGCTGCGCCGCGGCGGTCTTCGCCGCCGTCGACTTCGTGGCTTTGACCGCGCCGGTACGGCCGGCGGCGGTGCGGGTGCTCCGCGCCGAACCAGTCGACCGGGCGGTCACCCGGGAGGCGGTCGCCTTCTTCGCCGGCGCCCGCTTGATCGGGCTGAGTGTGGCCGGCCGCGTAGTGGTCGCCTTGGTCGAGGTCGCCTTCGAGGCGGTGGCCCGCCGCGCGGTGGTCTTCGTCGCGGTGGTGCCGCGCGCCGCCCCGGTGGAGACGCTCGCCTTGCGCGCGCGGGTCGCCGTCGTCTTGGTCGCGGCCCGGGTCGGCGTACGTTTCGCGGCGGCTTTCTTGGCCGGCACCGCGCTCGTCACCGTGTTGCGGGCCGAGACGCCGCTGCTGACGGTGGCGGCGATCGTCCGCGCTGTTACGGCCATCGCTTCTCCTCCTCGCAAGGTTGCGGCGGACCCTCGCGGTGGCACGCGCCGACCCGCGTGTGGATGCGCGCATTCCCCGCCACGGCTGGGGCAAACAACAAAAAAACCAGCCCAGAGCCTCGATCAAGGCTCCGAACTGGCCTAAAGCGGGCGAGTCGACCTGTACGCCGGATTCTGTACCGACGCGCGTGGCGTCGGCGGCGGCCATCCCTCTCGGCCTGCCGTCACCGACAGGCTCTAGCGGCCTACCCGCAGGCATCGGACGGGCCGCCCTCAAGCGCCTGCGCGGGTCAGCGCCGACCGGCGCGGACCCTTCTTGGCCTTGCTCCGGGTGGGGTTTACCTAGCCGCCTCGGTCACCCGAGGCGCTGGTGGGCTCTTACCCCACCGTTTCACCCTTACCGAGCTCGCCGCGCGGGCGAACTCGGCGGTCTGTTTTCTGTGGCACTTTCCCGCGGGTCACCCCGGGTTGCTGTTAGCAACCACCCTGCCCTGTGGAGTCCGGACGTTCCTCGGCGACGGGGTCACCACCCCGCCGACGCGGCCGCCCGGTCAACTCGCCCGCCTATGAACAATGCTACGGGCCGCCGTGGCATTCCCGCGAACCACGCGCTCCCCCGACCGCGCCCTCCAGCCCGCGGCTGGCACGCCCCGATTAGCCTCTGCCGCGTGGAGATCACCGAAGCCGGCCTACTGCTGGCGGCCGGGCTCGCCGCGGGGACGGTCAACGCCGTCGCCGGCGGCGGCTCGCTCATCACCTTCCCAGCGTTGATCGCGATCGGCGTGCCGCCGGTGCCGGCGAACGTCACCAACTCGGTGGCGGTCTGCCCCGGTTACCTGGCCAGCGTGGCCGGCAGCTGGCGAGATCTGCCCGGCACCAGGTTGGCTCGGCTGGTGCCCACGGCGGTGCTCGGCACGTGCGCGGGCGCCGCGCTGTTGCTGGCCACCCCGGCCCGCGCGTTCGAGATGGTGGTGCCGTTCCTCGTGCTGGGCGCCGCCGCGGTGCTCGCCTTCCAGGACCGGCTGCGCCGCCTCGTCGGACATCCGGCGCACCTGCCCGCGCGCCGCCAGGCGCTCGCGCTGCAGGCGATGGTCGCCGTCGGGTCGCTCTACGGCGGCTACTTCGGCGCGGCGCTCGGGGTGATGCTGGTGGCCGCACTGGGGCTGGTGCTCGACGCGACACTCGCCCAGGTGAGCGCGCTCAAGAACCTGCTCTCCGCGGTGGTCGGGGTGACCACGGTGGTGGTCTTCGCCGCGTTCGGGCCGATCAACTGGGCGGCCACAGCGGTCCTCGTCCCCGCGACCATGGCCGGCGGGTACGGGGGCGCTCGTCTGGTGCGCCGGCTGCCGCAGGTCGTGCTTCGGGCGCTCATCGTGCTTTTCGGCACGGTGGTCGGCCTGGTGCTGCTGGTCCGCGCCGTGAGTTGACGCAGCTGGGGTTAGGGCGCCGCCGCTGGCAGGCCCCGCTGGTCCGGATGCCCGGCGGGCGGAGCGGGCGCCTCGTCGCTCGGTGCGCGCCCGGTGCGGGGATCGTCCTCGTCTGCGAGGTAGTCGCCGGGTTCGGTGCCGTCGCGCCCGTCGGGCACTCGCGCCGCGCGGAGGAGGACGGTCAGCACAACCACCACGACCAGGTTGACCAGGACGGCCAGCAACCCGACGTAGACCGTCGCCGACGTGTCCACGCCGAACCGGGCCAGGGGCACGGCGGACCCCCCGAAGTGCGCCCGTCCGGTCGCCGGGTTGGGGATCTGGTAGAGCAGCCACAAGCCGAACCCCATGCCGCACGCCCAGCCGGCGAGGAGCGCGCCCCGGTGAAACCACCGGGTGAACAGGCCGAGCGCCACCGCCGGCAGGGTCTGCAAGATGAGCACGCCGCCGATGAGTTGCAGGTCAATGGAGAACTGCGGGTCGAGGAACACCACGCAGGCGACCGCGCCGACCTTCACCAGCAGTGAGGTGATCTGCGAGACCCGGGTCTCCTCGGCGGGCGTGGCGCGCGGGCGCAGGTATTCCTTGTAGATGTTGCGGGTGAAGAGGTTCGCCGCCGCGATCGACATGATCGCCGCGGGGACCAGCGCGCCGATGCCGATCGCGGCGAACGCGATCCCGGCGAACCAGTCGGGAAACTCCTGGTCGAACAGGAGCGGCACGACCGTGTTGCTGTCCACACTGCCCGGAGTCGTGCCAGGCAGCGGCTCGACCCCCGCCGCGATCGCCAGATAGCCCAGCAGGGCGATCAATCCGAGCAAGAGGCTGTACGCCGGCAGCGCCGACATATTCCGCTTGATCACGTCGCGGTTCCGGCTGGCCAACACCCCGGTGAGGCAGTGCGGGTAGAGGAACAGCGCCAGCGCCGAGCCAAGCGCGAGCGTCACGTACTGCACCTGGCCGCCGGTGGTGAGCACGATGCCGTCGTCCGGATGGGGCGAGGCGGCGAACTTCGCCTCCGCCGCGGCGATGACGCGGTCCCACCCGCCGAGCCGGTACGGCAGATACACCACCGCCACCACGATGACGAGGTAAATCAGCGTGTCTTTGACGAACGCGATCAGAGCGGGCGCGCGTAACCCCGACTGGTAGGTGTACGCGGCGAGGATCGCGAAGGCGACGATGGTCGGCAGGTGCCGGGCCAGCGGGCTCTCGCCGGTCACCCCCATCGCTTTGAGCACTGCCTCGATGCCGACGAGCTGCAGCGCGATGTACGGCATGGTGGCGACGATCCCGGTGAGCGCCACGGCCAGGGCGAGGGTCGGCGACCCGAAACGGGCGCGGACGAAGTCCGCCGGGGTGACGAAGCCGTGCCGGTGCGAGACCGACCAGAGCCGCACCAAGGCCAGGTAGACCAACGGGTAGACGATGACCGTGTACGGCACGGCGAAGAAACCGGCGGCGCCCGCCCCGAACAGCAGCGCCGGCACGGGGACGAAGGTGTACGCCGTGTACAGGTCGCCGCCGATCAGGAACCAGGTCGTCCACCCGCCGAGGCCCCGCCCGCCGAGTCCCCACTCGTCGAGGTGCGCCATGCTGCGCGGCGCCCGCCACCGGGCCGCGACGAAGCCCAATGCGCTGACCAGCAGGAACAGCGCGCTGACGATGACGAGCTCGGTGAGGTGTTGCCGCCACACGCCGCTCACCTGTGTCTCCGGGGCATGCGGCGGACCGTCACGCGGTAGACCAGCGTGGTGGTGCCGACGCCGAGCAGGATGAAGGCGAGCTGCAGCCAGTAGAAGGCGGGCAGACCGAACAGCCGTGGCTCGACCCGGTTGTACAGCGGGGTCGCCAGCGGCACCGCGATCGGGAGGAGCAGCAACCAGTGCCAAGGGCTGCGCTCGCGCGCCCCGGCCGGCGCGGCGGCACGGGGCGCGCGTCCCGGCGTCGGCTGTGCTGGCTCACGCGCTGCTGGCTCACGCGCTGCGGACTCGTGCGGTGCGGGCTCGTGCGGTGCGGGCTCGTGCATGGACATGCCTCTGCCTCGGAATGCCTCCCCGGACCGGCACATCGCCGGCGGTGGCCAGCGCGGCCCGGTCGTCACGCGGCAGAATATCGCCGTATGTGACGGCGTGAATGACAGAACGTGACGACGGCATGCCGGCTTCGCGCACGCCGGGAAGCGGCACGGCCCCTCAGACCGGCCCGGTGGATCTCCGTGGGGTCAGGGCACGCCAGTTGGCGCCGTCAGCTGCCCTGTCTCGTTCACGCTGCGCACCGCCACCCCGCCGTCCGGCCACATATCGACGATCGAGAGCCCAGCCGGGTCGAGGTACAGCCGGTGCAGCAGCGCGTCGCTCGCGCCCAACGCGTCACGCAGGATGAGCTTGATGGGCGACACGTGGGAGACGAGCACGATGGTCTGCTTCGGATAGCGACGCAGCAGCCCGGTCACCGCCCGGCGGGTCCGCGCGGCCACCGCGGTGAACGCCTCGCCGCCCGGTGGCGCGACGCTCGTCGAAGCGAGCCACGCCGCATGCTCCTTCGGCCAGCGTTCCCGCACTTCCGCAAAGGTGCGCCCCTCCCACTCGCCGAAGTCGCACTCGATCAGATCCGGCTCGGGGAGCACCGGTGCCTTCACCGCGGCGGCGATCGCCTCCGCGGTCGCCACGCAGCGCGACAGCGGCGAGGTGATCACCGCCGCGACTTCGGGCGCCACCTGCGCCACCCGGGCCGCCACCGCGGCCGCCTGCGCCCGGCCCTGCTCCGACAGCGGGACGTCGCCCCGGCCGGAATAGCGGCGCTGCGCCGTACGCTCCGTCGCCCCATGCCGGACGAGCACCAGTCGCGTGGCCGTGAACGTCGCGGCCGGCTCCCATGAGCCAGCGGGCTTCGTCGGCTTCGTGGTCTTCCCCGCCGCCTCATCCATCGCCCGATTCGCCAGCGTGTCGGCGTGCGTGTTTCGCTCCCGAGGCACCCAGACGTAGGTCACCGAGGCGAAACCGCTGGCGAGGGCGGCGGCTTGCGCGGCGAGGGGACGCAGCCCTGGATGTTTGATCTGCCAGCGGCCGCTCATCTGCTCGATGACCAGTTTGGAGTCCATGCGGACCTCCACCTCGGTGGCGCCGAGCTCAGCGGCCGCCTCCAGCCCGGCGATCAGCCCGCGGTACTCCGCGACGTTGTTGGTCGCGATCCCGATCGCCTCGGCACGCTCAGCGAGGACCGTCCCGTCGAGGTCGCGGACGACAGCCCCGTAGCCGGCCGGCCCGGGATTGCCGCGCGCGCCGCCGTCCGCCTCGACGACGACCTTCCGGGGGGCGCTCACAGCCCCGACTCGGCGGTCCGGACCAGGATCCGACGGCATTCCTCGCACCGCACCACCTCATCGGGGGCCGCCGCCTGATCCGCGCTCGATCCGCCCCAGCGAGCTCGATCCGACATCCACCACACCGGCCCGCGATCAGCGGCGCCGCGCCCCCGCCGCCGGTGATCTCGCGAATCTTCTCGTACAGGGTGACCAGCTCTGCCGGCAGCTCCGCGACGAGCGGTTCGCGGGCGGCCCGCTTGGCCTGCTCCTCGCGGGCGATCTCCTCCAGCGCGCGGTCGCGCCGCGCCTCGGTCTCCGCCCGCCGCTCGCGCGCCGCGGCGAGCCGCTTCTCCACCTCGGCGAGCGTGGCCTGCGCCGACTCACGCTTCTCCATCAGCTCAAGCTCGGCGTCCTCGAGCTCGTTCTGCCGCCGGTTGAGCGACACCAGTTCGTGCTGCAGCGCCTCCAGCTCCCGCGGGGGCGTGGAGCTGTCCGCCAGTCGCGCCTCATTCCGCTCCTTGCGCGCCCGCACCTGCTCGATGTCCCGCTCCAGTCGGGCGATGTCGCGGTCGAGGTCGTCGACCGTCACCTGTGCCTTGATGCGCTCGTCCTCCAGCGCGGTCAGCTCCTGGGCCAGCTTCTCAAGCTCAGCCGCCTCCGGCAGATTCCGACGCCGATAGTCGAGCTGGGTGAGCGCGGTGTCGATCGCCTGCAACTCAAGCAGGCGGAGCTGGGCTTGCGGGTCGGCCTTCACGTCACAGCTCCTTCTCGGTCGTCGCGATGGGCGCGGAATCCTCGGCAGGGGATGGAGCGTGCAGCGTCCACGGGTCAGTGTCCAGATCGGAGACCAGCGTCGCCACTGTCAACGTCTCCCGCAGATACTTCGCTACATCATCGAGCCAAGGGCGCTCGGTCGCCCAGTGCGCGGCGTCGAGCAGTGCCGGCCCGCCGTCGGCGATGTGTTCGCTCGCCGGGTGATGGCGGAGATCAGCGGTCAGGTAGGCGTCCGCGTTCGCGGCGACCGCGTCGGCGAGGAACGCGTCCCCGGCCCCACCGCTGACGGCCACCGTACGAATCACCCGCGCCGGATCGCCCGCTGCGCGTACTCCCCACGCCGTGGGCGGCAGCACACGTGCGGCGTGCGCGGTGAGCTCGGCGAGAGTGAGCGGGGCGGGCAGCTCGCCGACGCGGCCGATGCCCCGCCCGCCCCCGGCGGCGGGGCTGTCCGCCGCGGCCGGACGCAGCGGCCGCAGGTCACGCAGGCCCAGTCGCGCGGCGAGCGCGTCCGAGACCCCCGGGTTGGCGACGTCGGCGTTGGTGTGCGCCACGTAGAGCGCCACGTCGCGCTTGATGAGCTGGTGGACGATCCGCCCTTTGTAGGTCGTGGGAGCGACCGACGAGACGCCACGCAACAGCAGCGGGTGGTGCGCGACGATCATGTCGGCGCCGACCTCGATGGCCTCAGCCACCGTCTCCGGCACGCAGTCGACCACGAAGAGCACGCGCCGCACGGGGGCCGTGGGCTCGCCGAGGACCAGCCCCACCCGATCCCACTGCTCGGCCCACGACGGCGGATACCGCTGCTCGAGGGCGGCCACCACGTCGCTGACACGCACACCCGCGGAGCTGTCGCCCGCACCGCTGTCAGTTCTGCTCACGGCGGCCCAGCTTACCTATCCGGGCGGTGCCGCCCGTCCACCGCGCGTATCCGTCCGCTCACCGCCGTCAGGGTCGCGGCTCACGGCTCGCCATACGCTCGGCGAGCACATCGAGTGCCCGCCGCCACGGGAAGGCGTGCAGGTACTGCTCGCCGGTGCCCGGCGGGTGCAGCGGCAGCACGTCCTCGCCGAAGAGGACGCTCACCCCCCAGCTGCGCAACCGGTCGATGTTCTCCACAAACGCCGGATGCGCCGCCATCGCCTTGTTGGTGAACGGCACCGCGACGATCGGCAGCCCTTTTCCGATGCCTTCCACCACGAGCCCGAGCGCCAGGGTGTCGGCGATGCCCGCCGCCCACTTGTTGATGGTGTTGACGGTGGCTGGCGCGACGATCATCGCGTCGGCGGGTGGCAGCACGTCCGGGTCGCCCGGGTTCTTGTACGTCGTGCGCACCGGGTGGCCGGTCTGCCCCGCGAGCGCCGGCACATCGATGAACTTGCGCCCGTCGGGGGTGGCCACCACGCAGACGTCCCAGCCGTCGCCCTGCGCCATTGTCACTAACTTGCCCACGTCGCGGGCGGCTGGGGAACCGCAGCAAATGACGTAGAGGACGCGGCCCGCACCCGGCTGGCGTGCCTCGGCTGCCGTCATATGGCGACCCCCATCTGCTCGGCGAGCTCTGCCAGCGGCGTCGGCGGTGTCCCCCGCGTGCGGCGCAGCACATCGGTGAGCACCTCATGTGCCAGCGGTCGACAGCGGATCTCCGCGGGCGCCAGCCGGTCGCTCTCCAGCAAGGCCTCCCCGGCCTTGGTGATGTCTCCAATCTGGGTGTATCCGCGGGCGATGTCGAGCATATGGTGCGCCCGCCGCTCCGGCAGCAGCGCGGTAAACCCTCCGCCCATCACCGTCTCGTGCATGCTGACCGCGACATGGCCCTCGCCGAGCTCGACCGCGGCCGCGGCCCGGTGCACGTTGACATTGGTCGGACCAAAGCACGTCCAGTAGTGGTTGTAGTCGCCGCCGAGCGCGGCCGCCGCCTCGGCCGCGCCGTTGAGCAGGTCGCGCACCGTGGCGTTGTCCCCGATGCGCGCCGCGGCCATCGCGCCTTGCAGCAGCAGCATCCCGTACACCGACAGGCGTTCGGGGGTGGCCTCTTTGCCATGCGCCGGCGCGAGCCGGTTGGCGATGTTGACGTTCAGCTCGAGCGCGGCCCGCGCGCGGCCAAGCGCCAAGAGCGCGTTGCCCACGCGGAATGTGGCGGTGCCGGCGAGCAGCGGGTCACCGGAGCGCTGGGACACCGCGACCGCCCGGTCGGCCGCGACCCAGCAGAGGTCGAACACGCCGAGCTTGCGCAACGTGGACGAGGTGAGTTGGTAGACCTGCCCCAATAGGTGCGCGGCTTGCTGCCCGTCGTCGCCGCTGTAGGCGCTGTCGGCGGCTTGGGCATCGCGGATGAGCTTGGGCAGGGTGCGTGTCAGCGTGCTGTAGTTGGCGTGCTGGAAGGTCTGCCAGGCGTGGTTGACGGCCTTGCGCAGCTCGGTCAGCGACGGGGGCTGCGGCGCGGCGTCGAAGAACGCGGTGAGGGAGTCGTACCGCTCGAGCGCGGCCCGGATTTCGTCCACTTCGACCGGGTCGACGCACATGGGCGTCTCCGAACGACGCTCCGGCTCTTTGCCGAGGAGCAGCTGGACGTCGAGCTGCAGCACGTCGGCGATCTCATAGACCACAGAGAACTTGTCGAGCCGGCGGACTCCCCGTTCGACCTTGTCGACCCAGCTCTTGGACTTCCCCAGCCGGTCGGCGAACACCTGCTGGGACATGTTGCGGCGGCCGCGCCAATACGCAACCCGACGACCAATCGGCAGCTCGTCCACGTCGTTCCCCCCTGTCACGGCACCGGTCGAACGCGCCACTCCAACTATCTGTCGACAGTGACGCACAGCGGGTGCGGCACGACATCGGCCGATGCTCGTAACTTCTCATGGAACTTGCAGATAACTCTTCGTCAATGGCAAACGACGACACGCCGTTCTGGTGACGAAGATCGATGCCGGCTGCGTGTCGGTTGGCATGGGAAGGAGGGGTCATCCTTTGGGGTGGAGCGAGCGGTCACCGGTGTTTCGGGCGCGGCTGCGCAACTGGGCGCTGCGCTACGCCAGCCACGGCTGGGAGGTGCTGCCCGGGGCGTGGCTGAGCGACGGACGGTTCGACTGCGGACGACCAGGTTGTCCGACCATTGGGTGCCACCCGGCTCTTGACCGGTGGGACCAGGAGGCCAGCACCGAGCCGCGGCGGGTGGCCGCGTGGTGGCGACGCCACCCGCACGCCGTCCTGCTCGCCACCGGGCGCAGCTTCGACGTGCTCGAGGTGCCGGCCCACCTCGGGGTACGAGCGCTCGGAGCCGCGCGGGTGCGCGCGCGATTCGGCCTCACGCGACCGATTCCCACCCGGGGCCCCGTCGCGGTGACTCCGACCGGGCGGTGGATGTTCCTGGTGCGCCCCGGCGCGGCGCTGCACCCCGATCTCGCGCAATGTCCGGATATCGTGCAGCACGGTCCGGATTCGTGGATTCCCGCACCCCCCACGCTGCTTCCCGAAGGGCCGGTGCGGTGGGCGGTGAGCCCTGAGGAGACACGGTGGCGGCTGCCCGACGCCTGGCTCGTCCAGGAAGCACTGGTGGAAGCCCGCACAGCCACCCCGTCGCTGACGCACGACACTCGGCTGTCCTGGCCGGTGCCGCGTCTTGGCCGCGCCAGCTAGAGCGCGCCGCACTCCCGGGGCCAGATCTCGTGACCAGATCTCGTGATCAGAGTTCGTGGCCTCCTGGTCGGACTTTCCTGGTCAGATTCCTGGTGAGACCGGCGTGAGCCGCGCCGGAGCGGGTACCTCTGCGGCGGCCTGAGTTGACGCATGAGGGGAAGGGCACCGCCATGCTCAGCAGAGAGGATCAGCGCCGGTTTGACCAGATCACTCGACAGTTGCGCATCTCGGACCCAGAGTTTGTCGCTCGGCTTGGCGATACCGCCGCCACCCGGCGGAACCGCCTGATGATCATCACGACCCTGCTGATCTGGGCCACAGTCCCCGCGCTCACGGTGATCGGCGGCTGGGCCGCCGCGGCGACATCGGTCGCGCTGCTCGGTGTGGCCGGGGTGCTCGCCTTGCGGGCTCGTCCGTGGTAATCGGCGACCCCGGCCCCCGATCATCTGGTTGGGTCAACCCATCCGCGGGACCCGGAGCTCACGGGTGCGGGCCGCCTCGGGTCGGCGGAACGCACCGGCGCCGCGGTCAGCGCGCCAGTGAACCGGTGCGCTGCCCCGCCGGGTCCCGCAGCAGGCAGACGACTTCCCGATCGCCCTCGGGCCAGGAGTCCTCCCCGGGGTGGAGGAACACGAGCTCCACGTTGGGGTCGTCCCTCAGCGCGGCTTCGTACGCGCCCAGCCGTTCCTGGCAGCCCTGCTCAGCCTCGGTGATCACGACCTCCTCCCCAGGCCAGTGATCGAGCGGCAGGGTGAAGACCGCGAAGACCTCCGCCTCGTGTGGCTCAGTGCAGGGCAGCGGCGTGCGGGCCTCCCCGACGAGCCCGGCGACGCAGTCCCCGGGCTTGAGGCCGGATTCGAGGTTGTCTCCCGCGACGTTGTCTCCCGCGACCACGCCCCCGTTGGTGGGCTGCTCCGTGCCGTCGCGCCCCAGGCCGGTCACCACCGCGGCCGTGATCACAAGCGCGGTCACCAGCACGCTGACGGCGGCGAGCAGGGCGATCCCGCGACGTTTCCGGCGCTCCGCCACGGGCCGCGGTGGCTGCGGCGGAGCCGGCTTTCTGACCTGCCACCGTTCCGGAGCGACACGCGACGACGTCGGATCACGCACGTCAGGGACGTTAGCAATCAAAACGGGCAAATGGTGGGAGCCCAGGTCCGTGTCTCGGATCGCAACGCCCGGCACCGAACAGCAGAACCTGAAGCGACAGGAGCTGAAATGACAGGAACTGAACGACGAGATCTGAAACGACACGAAACGAAACGACAAGAAGTTCGACAACGCGACGGCCGCTCGATCGCGAAATGTCGATCAGACGCGTGACGCCTATCGACGATGGCTGACTGCCCAGCGCGCCATGGACACCAACCGACGGCGAGCAACCGATATCGACGACGAGGCAGCGGCCGACACCGCACGGGCAGACAATCACGGCGGAGCTTCATGGGCGGACATTCACGGGCGGGCAATGCGGCGACCGCTCGCGCGAAGACCGATCACAAAACGGATAACAGAGGTTGATAACGCGGGAGCGATACCAGAGCCGGCGCGCGCTGACGTCGGCACAGCACCCAGAGCGGCACCGCCGATCGTTGCGCTACCGATCCCCGCTGACCGCCGCCCAACCGACGGCGGCGATGCAGAGCAGGACGAGGATGCCGCCCTTCGTCACAGCGATGCGGGTGAGTGCCCACGCCGCCTTGCGGGCCACCGGCAACGCGGATTTGGTCGTCCGGTAATCCTTCCAGCCGCGCCGCGCCATCGCATACGCGATGCCGACCGTCACACCCAGAACGGCTCCGAGAACAAAAACCGCAGCGGTGAGGGGGCCTTCCACAGGGGGAGAGTGTGGCCCATAAATAAGCAAAAGGAAACACCCCCATTCCGCAGCAGTTCCCCCATTTCCGGCGGAATGCCTGTCACATCCCCGACTCCCCCCAGAAAATGTCATCAATCCCGAGACCAACTTACAAAAGCTACTCACAAAAGGCTATGCCGATACTCAGCGACAGCCACGGCGAATAGCGCGTCCATGTATCAGCGCCATGTATCAGCGCCATGTATCAGCGCCATGTATCAGCGCCATGTATCAGCGCCCGCGGCGACGCCGTGGCGCAGGGCCAGGACGCGCCATCGCTCGGCACCCGGTCACCGTACTCATCGGACATACATGACTTGTCCGATATCACGCATGCCAGGGTCGAGGCAGACAGCGTCCGGCAACCAACCCGACAGCCAAGGCCCAACAAGTAGTGCAGCAAGCGGTGCCTAGCAGACAGAGTCCAGGCACCCAGTGTTCAGGGAGCTGTTGCGCCGGTCGTCGATAGTGAGAGCGCACGAGCGATCAACCAGCCGCTTGCACCCGCAAGATTCATTCACTATCGTGAAATATCACGACACTCCGATTGCGACTCACGTCCTTCACTGGACCAGGAGACGTAACACACCCCAAAGGAGACAGACGCGGACCAGCCGGAGAGTCAGTGAGTTTGACATCGTCCGATGAAGACGATTAAGTGAGTCGTCCGCCATAGGCGGGATCCCGCGTGCTCGACGCGATTCGGATAAAGAACGACAAGCTGGACGGGCCGATTTTGTGCTGCGTTGATATCGGACTCCACCGCGCGCTGATCACCGGTGATGGAGCATGACCAACTCCAGCACCGACACGATGGTTTCCCCGGGATCACTCTTGGCCGACCGCTCCGTAGCGCTCGTCCAAGAGTGGTTTGAGGCCACCGGCGGCTCGGAGAACGTCTTCCTCGCCGCCAACGAGCTGCTCCCCCACGCTCGGAGCTTCGTGCTCTGGCGCGACGCCGACGCCACCCAAGGGCAGGACTACCAAGAATCCTGGCTAGCCCGCACCCCGTTGCGGCGGCACAAGGCGCTCGCGCTGCCCTTCATGCCCCTCACCTGGCGCACCCTCACCCGGGAGCGCTTCGACGTCGTCATCTCGTTCAGCCACGCCTTCGCGCACACCGTGCGCGTCGGCGACCCGAGCGTGACCCGATACCTGAGCTACGTGCACTCCCCCGCCCGCTACCTGTGGAGCCCTGGCTTCGATCGGCGCGGCTCCAACCCGCTGCTGGCCGTGCCGCGCCGGCTCCTCCAGGTGGTCGACGTCCGGATGAGCCGCCACGTCCACTCGTACGCGGCCAACTCGCACGAGGTCCGCTCCCGCATCCGCCGCTTCTGGGGGCGCGACGCGCGCGTCATCCACCCACCGGTCGATGTGGACTTTTTCTCCAGCCCGCCGGAGCAGGTGCGCCAGCAGGAACGCCGCTACCTGCTCGGCGCCGGGCGCTGGGTGGCGTACAAGAACTTCGACTTGATGATCGAAATCGCGGACGCGGCAGGGGTTCCCCTGGTGATCGCCGGCTCCGGCCCTCAGGAAGACGTCCTGCGCAAAGCCGCGGCGCGCGCCTCCGTCCCCGTCACCTTCGAGCATCGCCCCTCTCGGGAACGCCTGCGGGAGCTCTACTGGGGAGCGCTCGCCCTGCTCTACCCCGCACACGAAGATTTCGGCATCATCCCGGTCGAAGCTCAAGCAGCCGGCACCCCCGTCATCGGGATGCGCCGGGGTGGCCTGCTCGAGACCGTGGTGGACGCGATGACCGGTTTCCTGATCGACAGCACTGATCCCGTGGCGTACGCCCGGATGGTCCCCCATGTGGCCGAACTGGACCCCGAGCAGATCCGCGCGCACGCGGCCACCTTCTCGGCGGCGGTGTTTCGCGCCAACATGACCGCGTGGATCCGCGATGCCGCCGGTTAACCCGCGCACCCGGCGCACCCCGCTGGTCGCGGCGTCGCTCGGCGCGGCACTGCTGATCCTGCTCGGGGTGACCACCGTCGCGCCCCGCCCGACCGTCGCCGGGGCGATCGGGCTCGTCGTGGTCGGGATCTGTCTCGCCGCCTTGTACCGGGCCACCTACGCGGGCTTCTTCGCGCCGGTCGCGGTCACCTTCTGGGCGTTCGTCGCGGTCTGGGTCGGCTTCGCGCCGCTGCTGCAAATCCGCGACAACGTCCTGCCGTGGCGTGACACACCGCTCTACCAGCACTACGTCACCGCCCAGGTGATCCTCCTGCTGGCGGTGTTGGCGTTCTGGGCCGGCTACCACCGGCGTACGGCCCGCCCCGCGCGGCCAGACGTCGACGCGCCGCGGGACCCGGACCCGGCCCCAGCGCCGCCGACCGGTCCCGCGTGGCGCCGCGCCCTCGCCGCCCGGCTCCACGTCACGGTCGAGAAGGCCGTGGCCCTGACCGGGGTCGCCACCGTCCTAGCCGCGATCTGCCTGCCGATCACCGGCGGCCTCGCTGTCCGCTTCGCCACCCGCGACGTGCTCAAACAAGCCATCAACGACGCCGGCCTGGTCAAAGGCGACGATCAGGCGCTGGTCGGCCTGCTCGGGATCCTGCCCGCCTCCGTGGCGATGGTCGCGCTCGTGCTGTGCCTGCTCTGCTGGCGAGACCGCCGCTGGGCGGACCGCCGGGCGAAGTGGATCCTGGCGGGAGCGACCGCGGTCGCGGTCACGCTGAACGTCATCTACAACAATCCGCTGTCGGCCAACCGGTTCGCCGCGTTCAGCGTGGTGCTGGCGGCCGGCTTCGCGCTGATCCGGTTCGACACGCTGCGGTGGCGCGCGGCGTTCTCCTCCGCGATGCTCCTCGGGCTGGCGGTGCTCTACCCGCTGGCAAACCTCTTCCGCAATGAGCGGTCCCGTGCCAACCTGCGGTTGGGCCTCGACGCCTACTACACCAACGACTTCGACGGTTTCCAGCAGACCGTCAACAGCGTGTTCTACGTCGACGTCTACGGCCACACCTGGGGCCATCACCTCATCTCGGCCCTGCTGTTTTGGGTGCCCCGCTCCATCTGGGAAGGCAAGGCGATCGGCGCGGGCAACGTCGTCGCCGCCAGCCGGGGCTACGACTTCCAGAACCTCTCCCTGCCGTTCTGGGCCGAGGTGTTCCTCGAATTCAGCCTCGTCGGTGTCGTGGTGCTGTTCTTCTTCTACGGACGCATGGCCCGGTTCCTCGACTACTCGCTGCGCGACACCCGCGCCGGCCTGATTCCCCTCCTCACGATCCTCTTCGCCGCCTGTCAGATCGGGCTGCTCCGCGGGCCGCTCGGCGCGCAAATCCCCTTCGCGGGCGCCGCCTTCGGCGTAGCGGTGATCAGCGTGGTGGCCTGGCGCGGACACGCGTGGCGGCTCCCCGCCGCCGGCCCCGCGGCCGCATTGGAGCCCCGCACCACCGGCGCGCCCACGCCGCCCTCCACTACCCCGCCCACGACGCCGGTCCCAGCCGACCCGGACGACACCGCCGCCGCTCCCACCGCCACCGCGACGACCACGCAGGCGAGGACGCCGTGAGCACGCCCCGCCCCCGGATCGCCGTGCTCGCCGACTGGTGGTGGCCACAGACAGTGGGCGGCGCCGAACGCAGCGCGCGGGACGTGGCCCGGCGGCTCGCCCGCTTCGCCGAGGTGGCCGTCTTCGTGCCCGCCGCCGCTGACACGGCGTACCAGGACGGGCCCTTGACCGTCTACCCGACACGGCGTCCGTTCGCCCGCCGCGTGCACGCCGACAGCCGTCTGCGCCGCGGCCTCGAATTCCTCACCGCGTGGCTGCTGCCCACCGTCGCCTCCCGTTTGGCCCACCGGGTGGCGGCGTACCAGCCGGATCTGGTCATCGCGCACAACATCTCGCGCACCGGCCCGTGGCTGCTGCGCTGGGTGCGGGCACGCGGCCTGCCGTTCGTCCGCGTCTGCCACGATCTCAGCGACACCTGCTGGCGGCGGGCCCGATTCCGCGACGGCCGCATCTGCGCCGACCTCTGCGGCTCCTGCCAGGTCAAGACCGAACTGATGCGCCGCGCGATGCCCCGCGAGAAGATCACGGTCTGCGTCTCCGGTTTCGTCCGCGACCAGATGGTCGACGCGGGGCTGACCACGTCCGAGACCAGCGCGGTCGGCTACCCGCTGGCCGACGCCACCCCGCGCCTCATTCCCCGACAGCGATCCGCACCCGACGAGCACGGCGCCCGTGACGGCGAGCTGGTCTTCGGATATATCGGCCGGCTGGACCCGACCAAGGGCATCGAGGCGGCGATCCGGGTCACCGCCGCGTTCCGCCGCATCACCGGGCGGGACGTCTCCCTGCTCATCGCCGGCGAAGGCCAACCCGGGTACGCCGCCCGCCTGGCCGAGCTCGCCCAAGAGGAAGCGGTGCCGGCGCGGTTTCCGGGGCACCTCGACGTCGACGCCTTCTGCGGCCGCGTCGACGTGGTGTTGATCCCCTCCGCGTGGCCGGAACCGTTCGGCCGCGTGGCGGTCGAGGTGGGCGTCCGCGGCCGTCCGATGCTGGTCTCCCCCACCGGCGGGCTGCCGGAGGCGGCCCGGATCTCCGGCGGACCTCACGCCTTCGCGGATTTCCGCGACCCGGAGGCGGCCGTCCAGGCGCTGATTCGCCTCCTCGACGCCCCCCAGCCCGCCATCGAGGATGCCCCGGAGACTCGGCCGACGTCGCTGCCGGAGGCGGTGGCCGGCGCGGCGCGGCGGCTGCTCGGCGACGTCACGCCCGCCCCGTCCACGACGACCCAGCCATGACCGAGGCAGCCATGACCGAGGCGGCAGCGACCGAGGCCACAACGGCCACAGTGGAGCGACGATCCCGGCGGTGGTCAGGACCGGCGCTGGCGCTGGGTCAGCTCGCCCTCATGGCGACCAGCCTGCTGTTCACCCTCACGCTGGCCTACGCGGGTGGGCTCTCCGCGGTGGGCGCGACCGCGCCCGCGGTCCTCGTCTTCCAGCTCACCTGCGGGGTGTCGCAGCGCACCCTGGCCGAGGCGGCGCTGCTGGCCCGCGCCCGGCCGGGCGTCCCCGCTGACGTCGACGACTGCCGGCGGGCGGTGACCGCGGCGCTGCTCAGCGGAGCGTGCGGGATGGTGGTCGCCGTCGGCGCCGCGCTCGCCGTGCCGGACGCACCGCCCTGGCTCGGGTTCGCCTACGCGTGCGGCATCCCGTTCGCCATCGCCCTCGACATTGGACGGTCAGCGGGTGTGGCGGCGGGCGCGGCGCGGGCGTCGCTGGTGGAGACCGCGCTGTGGCTCGCCACCCAAGCCGGGGGGATGCTGCTCTTCGCGGCGCTGCGCCTGCCACTCGCCATCTGTCTGTCGTGGACACTGGTCAACGTCGGCTTCGCGCTCGCCGCGGCCGTACGGCCAGAACGCCGCCCGGGATGGCACGGGCTGATCGGCTGGCTGCGCGCGGCCCGGGGCCTGCTCGGACCCGCCACGCTCGACGCGCTCCTGGCCGGGTTGACCCCGCTGATCGCGCTTCAACTCACCGCGTTCGTGGCGACGAGCGCCACGCTCGGCGCGGTACGCATCCTGCAGCAGCTGTTCGCCCCACTCGCCCTCGTCTCCATCACCCTGCGCCGGGTGCTCGTCTACCGCCGCAGCGCCGCCGACACCAGCCCGGGCCAGGCGCTGCGCGACGGGCTGACCGCGATGGGGTTGATGGCCGCCGGCGCACTCGTGTTGGGTCTCGCGCTGCTCGCCGGGCAACGCCTCGTGCCCGCGGCGAGCTTCATCCCGGTCGGGCTCGCGCTGGTGGCGGCGGGAGTGGAGAAAGCGGCGCTGGGGCTCTCCTTCGGCACCTCGCTCGGCAGCTTCGTCCGCGGTGATTTCGGCGCGCTGCTGCCCGCCCGGTACGTCATGCTCGCGGTGACCGCGCTCGCCGCGCCGCTGTTGACCGTCGCCTGGGGCGCGACGGGCTACCTGCTCGGCTCCACGGCCGGCATGGTGCTCTACTCGCTTCTGCTCCTCGCGCGGTCACGGGCGCGCGCGCCGGAAGCCACCACGCCCGACCAACCCACAGCGGCGGTCTAGCACGAAGACCTCGCACAGACCAGCCACAGACCGGGCCGCGCGCACGCGGAAACCCGCCCGGGCCGGGTCTAGCGCAGCACCGGTTCGAGCCGCTCGTCGAGCAGCGGGCCCAGCGAACGCGCGTACGTGGCGGTCAAGTGGTTGGTGTCCCGATACACGAGGACACCCCCGATGACCGCGGGGCACCGACTCCCCGGGCAGATCGCGTCGTTGAGGTCGAGCAGCCACACCCGGTCGAGCCCTTGGGCGGCTTGCACTTGCAGCGGCCCGATGCCGGTGAGCGCCTCGTCGCGCGGCACCGCGCATCGGGTGAGCTGCTCCCGGTGGACGGAGACGCACTCGGCGATGTCGATCCGGGGCGCGGGCGTGTCTCGCAGCACCACCACCTTCGATCCCGCGGCCAACCCCTGCCAGGTGCGGCGCATGGACTCCACCAGCGCCCGGCGGTTCTCCGCGCCGCTCAGCGGCGTCCCGCCCTCGATGACGCGGTACTCGTAGCTGCTGGTCGCGATGATCTGCGGCTGTTCGCGGCGTAGCCGATCGCGCAGCGCGCTGCTCCACACCGCACAGCTATCGTCGGGTTTCAGGTCCGCGCCGGCCACCGTCACGTCGAGCACCGGGCATTGCGACTTGGTGTAGACCGTCAGCCGCCAGCCGCGCTGCTGGGCGACCCGCTGGAACGCGGGAACCCATTGCGCGGCGTGCGAGTCGCCGACCAACGCGACGGTGAAGTCGCTGGTGGGGCTGCCGTACGTGCATCCACGCACCGCGCTCTCCTGGCGCGTGACATGGCAGCCGGCGCGGTAGACCTCGGGCAGGTCATCGCGGGCCACCAGCGGATCCGGGGTGATGTGCGGCACCTGGTCGACCGGTTCGGCGTGCGCGCCACTGGACCGTACCGCCTCGGCGCCGCGCGGCGCGGAGGCACCGAGCTGCGGCGGAGGCGGGGCGGCGACGATCAACAGCACAAACCCGGAGATCAACGACACGATCGTGCACGCCAGGCCGGTCTGCAGGGCCGCTTGCGGGTCGACCCGGAAGATCCGGGCGCGTCGGATGGGCCGCTCGACGAACCGGCCGGTCAACTCGGCAAGGACCAGCGACAGGAGCACCACCGCCAGCGCGACCGGCAGCGACAGCTCGCCGTACCGGGCGGTGAAGACGACCAGCAGCGGCCAATGCCACAGGTAGAGCGGATACGAGATCCGGCCCAACGCCGTGAGCGGCCAGCTTCGCAGGAGGCGGTCGGGGCCGGCCGCGCCCGCCACCCCACCCGCGACGATCACGAGCGCGGTGCCGACCGTCGGCAGCAGCGCCGCCGCGCCCGGGAACGGGGTGCGGGTGTCGAATACCACCGCCGCCCCGAGGAGCGCGGCCAGCCCGGCCCAGCCGAGGGTCGCCGCCGCCCCGGGGCGCATCCGCAGCGGAGCCGGCCACAACGCGAGCAGCGCGCCCGCGCCGAGCTCCCAGATCCGCACCGTGGTGTCGAAGTACGCCCGTGCCGGGTCGGTCGCGGTGAGCAGCACCGACCAGCCGAACGAGACCACGACGAGGAGCGCCACCACGACGAAGCTCGCGGCGACGAACCGGTGCGGTCGGCCGCGACGTCGCACGACCAGCGCCACCGCGGCCAAGAGCAGCGGCCAGAGCAGGTAGAACTGCTCCTCCACCGACAGCGACCAGTAGTGCTGCACGATGCTGGGCGCCTGATCGGCGGCGAGGTAGTCGACGGCTCGCTCGGCGAACCGCCAGTTGACCACGTAGAGGGCGCTCGCGATGACGTCCCCCGCGGTGTCCCGCCAGCGAATCGGCGGCAGCAGGAGGTAGCCGAGCACTGTGGCCACGCACAGCACGAGCCCGGCGCTGGGCAGCAGGCGCCGGGCGCGTCGGCCGTAGAACCCGATCAGCGAGAGCCGGCCGCGGGCGGCGATCTCAGCCGCGATCAGCCGGGTGATGAGGAAGCCGGAGATGACGAAGAAGACGTCGACGCCGACGAATCCGGCGGAGAACCCCGGCACCCCGGCGTGCCACAGCACGACGAGCAACACGGCGACGCCGCGCAGTCCTTCGATGTCGTGCCGGAAGTCTGGGGCGTGGCTCGTGGGGCGGCGGGGCTGCGCGCCCGGCCCGAAGCGGCTGAAGCGGGTGCCCCGAGGGCGGCCGATGACGGGCCGGCCAAGCCCAGCGTGGTGGGAGCCGCCGGCTCGGGGGATCTGCGGCGAGTACACGCTAAGCGGTCACAGACTCGCCACTTCCGGCTGCGGGTGCGCGGCTAACCACTCTTCAGCGCGGTCTTCCCGCAGCGCGGTGAAGAGCTCCTCGACCCCCTCCATGTCCAACTGGATCGACGAGCCCGCCGGGGTCTGCATGGTGCCGATGATCGGCGTCGTCGCGAACTTGACGTTGTCGATGTCGATGTGGCGCAGCTCCAGGGCAAGGCTGGTGAGCTTCATGTTCTCGTCGACCCGCACCGCCCGCGCCGCGGTCGTGAGCAAGTCGTTGAGCTTGCCGGGATCGGTGAGCATCCCGCCCTGCTTGATCTTTTGCAGCAGCCCCTTGATGACGTGCTGCTGGTTCTTGATCCGGCCGAGGTCGCCACCCGGGGTGCCCTTCCGCTGCCGGACGAACTCCTCGGCCTCCGCGGGGTCGAGGTCGTGGCAGCCCTTCTCCCAGACCTTGTCCGAAAAGGACGAATAGACGGTGTACGGGATGCAGACGCGGACCCCGCCGACCGCCTCGACCATGGTCTGGATGCCGGCGAAGTTGACGACTACCGCCCCGTCCAGCGGGATCTTCGTCAGGTTATAGACGGTCTTGGCCGCGAGGTTCGCACCGCCGAACGACATCGCGGCATTGATCTTGTTTTTCCCGCCGCCCCAGATGCCGCCCGCGGGCACGTCGACGTAGCTGTCCCGCGGAATTGAGACGATCAACGCGCGCTTCCGGTCGCTGCTGATGTGGGCAATCATGATCGCGTCTGATCGCGATCCGGTGTCGTTCAGCCCAGGCAGCGAATCGGTGTCCCGGGAGTCGATGCCGAGGATGAGGAAGTGCAGCGGGGGTTTCTTCTCCCCCTCCGCGGGCTCCTCCGGCGTCGGCACACCCTCCAGGATGTTCTCGCGATCGACCATCCCCTCGTAGTGGTCGGCGACGAGCTTGAGCGCGAGCAGGGATCCGCCGCCGAAGACGAGGAGGAAGACGCCAACGAGGATCGCGACCGTGTGATACCACCGCAGGCGGCGACGCCCCCGGGCCGGGCTCTTCAGCGGAGTCACGTCGGTGGACTCGGGCTCGGTCACGTCTTCACCCTCCTCGAATCGGTGGCCCCGCGAGACAAGCGGGACAGTGTGGGCGGCCCGCCGACGGCCACGGGCGTCACCGCGGCGGTGACGGCGGCGGATCGGTCGAGGACGCCGGATCCGTGGGCGCGGGCGGAGTGGACGGTGGTGTCCCCGCTGGATCCGATGGCGCCGCGGGCATGGGCGGCAGCGGGCCGGGTGGCGACGCGGGCGCGTCCCAGGACGACTCAGCGCTGACGGGCGTCGCGGTGAACGAGTATTCACCAGCTTCGGCGGTTGAGTAGGCGCCTTCGCCAGAAACGGGATAGGCGCCCGCCCCCGAGGTGGGGGCGTACGGGCTGGTGGAGACCGGGGCCAGGCCGGCGTGCGCCGCCCGACGCCGCCACGTGATCAATCGCCAGCCGAGGTTGAGCAGCAGGACGAGGAGCGCGCCTGCCGCGGCGGACAGCAGGTAACGCGGCCAGTCCGCCGCGTTCTCGATGGCGTCGCCCTCGACCGCGTACCGGTCGGCGGCGTTCTTGCGGTAGATGTTCGCGAGCAGGTGCGACGGCGCTTGGGCGAGCACCGCGTCGAACTCGCGCACCGCTGTCGAGTAGCGCCCGCCGAAATACGCGTCCAGCCCGCGCCGGTAGGCCCGGTCGACGTCGCTCAGCTCGTTGCGCACGTCGTGGTCGGACATCGCCGCGGTCAACGCGGTCATGCCGATCAACGCCCGGTTGGGCCGGTCGGGAGCCGCGATGTCAACGTCGATCATCGCCACGACGCGGCCGCTGGTGTCGAGCACCATGCCCCCGTGCGAGTACGGCCCCACGTCCTCGGTGACCCTCAGCCGCTCCGGCTGACCGGAGCTGGTGACGTCCACGGTCTTGGCTTGCAGCGTGTACGTCCCCACGTTGGCGTCAGGATCCTTGGTGTCGAAGCCGAGGATGATGACGGCCGAACCGTGACTGACGCGGGCCTCGGCGTCGAGCTCGACGGTGGGGAGGCCCTTCTGGTCGAGCTTCACCACCGCCACGTTCCCTTCCGCCGGGTCCTGCCCGCCGACGACGGTGACCGGGATGGCCGGCTCGCTGGTCAGCCCGGCGTTCGCCACATTGAGTTGGGCGAACATCGTCAGCCCTGGCTTCGTGCCCGGCTGCGCCCCGGTGAAGTCGGCGGTCTCCATCAGGTTTTTCACGTAACCGTCGAGCCGGTTCGCCGGGATGTTGCGCTGCCGCCCGAGCTTGTAGAAGGCGGCTTGGCGCACGATGTCGTGGCTGGGCCGCACGCAGAGGCTGGTGGTCAGCGCGTACCCCTCGGGATTGACGAGGAAACCGCTGCACCGCCGATAGACCACCATCGGCTGCACTTGCAGCGGTTTGCCGGTCTTCGCGTCGCGCACCACCCCCGTGTAGGTGGATTCCAGGAAAATCAGCGCCGGGCTGGCGATCGCCTGCGCGCGTTCGTCCACCCCGTATGTCGGTACGGCGGCAGCGGGCCGCGCTGGAGCGACGGCGAAGGTCGAGCCGACAAGGGCCGCGAACGCCAGCAGCGGCGCGCCGAGGCGACGCGGTATTGCTCGACGAGGGGGCATGTCGATCTCCGCGGGGCAAGGGATGAGCTAGCGAGTGCGCCCGGTCATTCTAGGCCCAGGCCGCGCCGACGCTGGTCGCCGCCCGATTAAGACCCTTCACTTTCGACAGTACGTCGCCCGGTCCACTTGACATCCACACAGGGAACACTGTCCAGATTTATCTATCTATTTCAGAATTTAAGTCTTTCTCGACCGCGTCCGACCCCGCCCGGGCGACAGGTAGTGGGGTTCACCGGGCGACAGGGTTATTCTTCGCCTGCCCAAGCAGGCCATCCCCTGCTGTCCGGTGTCTCGGAGGGAGTGTCACGTTCCATGGGTCGCCGCTCGGCTGTCTGGGATCCGGTGGGCGTGGCCTTGCCGGGGTTGGTGCCAAGTAAAGTGAAGAGAATCGGAGGAGT
>Ga0079224_100002280_pt1 | contig 23119 bp, 17 predicted proteins | sample Stecom2015_FD_80414 | JGI IMG/M metagenome (GOLD analysis project Ga0079224, IMG submission 80414) | Agricultural soil microbial communities from Utah to study Nitrogen management - Steer compost 2015 | ecosystem: Environmental > Terrestrial > Soil > Agricultural land | place: USA: Utah... | reverse complement strand
CATTGGTGATCTCCTCCGTCACCGGAAAAACGTCCACCGAAACAGGATATTGGTACTCACAATTTAACTCACCAAACATCCCCGAAGGCGCCAAAGTTACTCTTCGAACCAAGATCAGCTCAACGGGCCTTACCGGACCAGGGGTCGCCCTCGGCCTACGCCTATATGACACCGAACTTCAAAATACCGGAGCCACCACCGAGCAATTCGCCGTTGCATCGACCGAGGCAAGTCCGATTTCCGGCGTATTAAACAAAGTGACCCTCGAAGTCAGTATTCCAAATTTCACAAGAAAAACCATCTACATGATACCATTTGCCGTGATGATGCCCGGCACTCAAGGCGAAGCGATTTTCGAGGACTTTGAGATCTTAGTGGAAGACCAATGAGAAAAGGTTTCTGGCTTCAGGCGAGCTTGGCAATATTTTTCTGAGCAAAATCCCGAAAGATTCAACACTCAAAAGAGCCAGTAACTGGAACAAGCGTTCACTTACAATTCCTTGATCTTAATCTCTTTGAACATCACCCCCTGCCCTTCGCTTTGCAGGCCGATGTAGCCGGACTTGAGCGGAGTACCGTCCACCTTGATCTCGGGATTAAAATTGTTCGCGACGCCGCCGCCGATCTGAGGCTTGCTGTAGCGGAGCACCGTGTCGCCGTTGACCAGATGGATCACCAACGAATCTCCATAGACGATCAGATCTGCCTTGACCCATTCGTCCCATTTAAATGTCGGAGAGGTGGAATTGATGCAATGCCGGGGATCAATCTTTCCCTCGAACACGACGTCCGTACCAGGAGAACACATGTTACCAGTCGGTCTTGCGACGCCCTCTTTTTCCTCCGCCAGCATCTGATACTCCACAGAGATCGGCCAATCCTGCTCTTTCAGGATCGTCTCGGGAGCTTGCGAATGATACATGATTCCAGAGTTGCGGTAGGTGTAGCTGGCGGCATCTTTCAGCCACTCGTCGGTAAACCGGTATTCCCAACTCAGGTGGAAAGACGAAAAAGGCTTTTCGTAGAATAGATGGCCATAGCGATCTCCAAATGCCTCATAGTCGGAGTAGTCCACGACGATGGCTCCGTCTTTTACCCGAAAGGTATTTGCATAGTTATCTCCGACTTCGTGGTGGTAAATCTTCGGAACCCAGCCAGCAAGATCTTTACCGTTGAAGAGTGTCTGCCAATCATCCGCTGGAACGGGGCCCGCTCCTTGGATTTCTTGGTTTTTCGAAGCCTGAGTGCTACAGGAGAATGCTACGCCCGCAAAAAAGAGCATGGCCAGAGAGATTTTTTTCATGGATATAAACAGTTTGGAGAAAGGCAAGCTAAAAAAATCCACTCACCTATCCAGACTTTCTACACGAAGATCTTTATAGTGCTTCTATCTCTGGGGATTTGTGTACAAAGCGAAATACACCAGGTTGGATTCCCACCTCGATCTCGGACGGAGTGCCCATCAGCTCCCCGTCAATTTGAAACTTGGCTTCGGAAAGATTCCGGATCTTGCAGGATTGCAGTCTCCATGTACGGAAAGATTTGCCCTCAATCTTCTCACCGGAGATCAAGCCCTTCGAAAGCTGAATCAGGTCATCTGCATCCAGCACCTGCACCGCAATCACCTCAAACCACCCATCGCTCAATTCGCTGTCAGGATTGATGACCGCTCCGGTCCCGTAGCGGTCTCCATTGGCAATGACCAGCATGTGAGCGTCTATCTCAGTTGTCTCTCCGGCGGCCTCTAACACAAAGCTGGAAATCTCGGTGGTGAAGATCTCCGCCAGCGAACTCTTGACGTACGCTATCATGCCTCTCGAGTCTCCTTCCTCAAACCGATGGATCAGGTTGGCATTAAAGCCAAAATCCGCAAGATGCAGACATAGATGGTCCCCAATTCGGATGCCATCCATGCCCACGGTTTCCATTTTTTCCAATGCTTGCAGCGCATCCTCCAGTGAATTGATTCCTAAACATTTAGCCAACCCATTCGCCGAGCCCATCGGAAGGATCGCCATAGGGGAATGTTCCCACGCGCAGGCCGCGGCCAGTTTGACTGTCCCGTCGCCGCCAGCTATCAGAATTAGGCTATAGCTCTCCTCTGCAAGTTTTTGCCTCAATGATTTCTCATCCATCTCTCCCGAAGTCTCAAATACATGCAGGGTGATCGAGGGCTTTACTTCTCTAATCCGGTCAACCAATTCTGACACATTGACCTCCTCCGGCCCTGCATTCGGGTTTACTACCAAAAGCGCTTTGTCTTCCATTTTCACAACAGGTTATGTTTTTCTGCTACACTTATTGCTTCCTCGGTAGTCCTGACGAAGAAAAACTCCGGATATTTTTCAAGTCTGCTATTGGTAAGGGCCTCCTCTTTGCTGGGGTTGACCACGCGGATTATTACCGCCGAGACCTTGCCCGGAAACTCCTCTCCTATTTGATGATATATTTCGGGATCATGTTGACCGCTGTCCCCGATGAGTACCCATTTGGTCGCAGGAAACATCGTAAACAGCAGACGGATTTTTTCAAGCTTATGTTCGTGACTCCCTCCGCCTGATTTCCAAATATTTCTGAGGTTAATATGTTGATCCTTCAGCAGTATGGGTCCGGCAGGAATCTTCCTAAATCTAAGAAAGTCGCGAATCAGATAATAGAGAGACCAGTCGCTGCTTGAGACATAAAATACCGGATATGTTCCGTTGTGGGTGAGTCGTTCGTAGAAGTCCGATACCCCAGGAAAGGGCCGCCGGGTGTAGGCGTTTTTGGAAATGGACAGCCAAAACTTTCTGCCAATATCGGTGGAATGAGAGATGAGGATCGTGTCGTCTATATCCGATATCACACCCCGCTCAGCAAAGATTCGCTGAATCTCCAAAGTGGCATCCTTGACCTTAGTACCGGGGATGTCCTCCAAGCGAAATGTGACCTGGGTAACGTTCTCCTCGGATTCAGGAACCATAGCCTCGAACACCCCGTCTTGATCCGTGACCACGATCCATTCAGAGCTCCCCAATCCGATCCTTACATTTACCGCCGGCAAGGTCGTCACGGAATATCTCCTGAAAGCCGCAAAAATATTCTTCAGCCAGTTGTTTTTAGACCTGGGCCTACTCTGCTTATAGGCGGATATCACCCGGCCTTTGAAAAACAACTCTCTACCATTGCCAAAAGCAAGGAAAGGCTCAACGTGAACTTCGTCCAGCTTACCGGCCCAGCGGGCTATATATTTTCTTATCGACATCAAAAATGAACTATCTCAAAAATTAATCAGGCAACAAAAAGGCCGAAAAAATTTCGGCCCTCACTTTAATGTTTCCAATCGTAGCTGTCGATCTGCTCGAGGCAGGCTTTAAGCAGCGCGATGGAGTCTGCAATGTCCTTCTTGTGGGCCATCTCGATGACCTGGTGCAAGTGACGTGTCGGAATCGAAATCGCGCCGGCGATCGCTCCTTGCTTCCCCATCCGCTGGACTCCCGCCGTATCCGTTCCTCCCGCTGTGAGGATCTCGGGCTGCCAAGAGATGCCAGAAGAGTCCGCTGTTTTTTTCATAAAGTTCACCATCCGATAATCGCATATGGTCATGGCGTCCATGATCTTGATCGCCGTGCCTTTGCCCAGCTCGGTAATGCGCTCATGGGATTGGGCACCCGGTACGTCAAAAGCGATTGTCGTATCCAGCGCAATCCCAAAATCCGGATTGATGCTGTGGGCAGCTACATTTGCTCCCCGAAGGCCAACCTCTTCCTGGACAGTGAAGGTGGCGTAGACATCATAAGCAGGATTCTCGAGCTGCTTGAGGGTTTCGATCAGGATATAGACCGCTACCCGGTTGTCGATCGATTTGCAGTTGACACAGTCGCCCATCTCGATCAGTTCGCGATTTCGGGTGACAGGATCTCCGACTGAGATGTATTGGGTTACCTCATCCTTGGACATCCCCATGTCAATAAAAAAATCGGTCGTCTTGGGCAATTTGGTCCGCTCCTCTGGAGACATCACATGGATAGGCTTGCTGCCCATCACCCCTACCAAATCTTTCTTTCCATGCACGATTACTCGCTGGGCGGTCAAGGTCTTTGGATCGAAACCTCCGAGGGTATGAAATCTGAGAAAACCTCCCTCATCGATATGAGTGACGATAAAGCCTATCTCGTCCATATGGGCTGCCACCATCACGCGCTTTCCATCGGGATTTCTGTTTCCTCTTTTGATAGCTATTACGTTACCGAGATTGTCGGTTGTGACCTCATCTGCGAGTGGTGTCACCAAGTCAATTACCAAGTCTCTAACTCGTTTTTCAAAGCCCGGTGCTCCGGCTATTTCACAGACTTGCTTCAGCAAGGATACGTCTATTTCCATTGTTTCTGGGAATTCTATTTTGGCTCAAATTAAAAACTTTTTGGCATCCATGTACTCCGACACAAATGCAAAAAGGCGCAATGATTGCTCGTTGCGCCTAGTTATTTTTTCTCAATTACTGCCTCGCTGGTCTACTTCCGACGCGAGTACATTACTTAATAGGCTCTTACGGTCTTGCCTTCCATGTAGTTTACAAAGGCCTTGTTGACCACCCTTGTGCCTCCCGAGGTCGGATAATCTCCCGTGAAATACCAGTCACCGGTATGGTTGGGAATGCATTTGTGAAGGTTATCCACCGTCTGGAATATCACTTGTACCTCAGCGTTGATCTCAGGTGTGGTGACAATTTCCCCGATCTTTTCAGAGATCTCATCGTCTGTAAAGTTGCTGTAGACTTCCTTGACAAAGTTCTCAAAGTCATAGGGATGAGCCACGCACTGTTCGTAGACCTTGTCCAATACGTTTTCCATCTTTCTCTCCTTGAGCAAGGCAATCGCAGCACGGAAAGCGATAAATTCTTTCACTCTGGACATGTCAATACCGTAGCAATCCGGAAAACGGATCTGTGGAGCAGACGATACGATTACAATTTTCTTAGGATTCAGCTTATCCAATGTGGTAAGGATGCTCTTCTCCAGCGTAGTACCCCGGACAATGCTGTCATCGATCACCACGACCGTATCGATCCCAGGCCGAATCACCTCGTAGGTCGTATCATAGACACTCGCCACCATGGAATCCCGCTCGTCATCACTGGTAATGAACGTCCGTAGCTTGACATCCTTGCTTACCAGTTTTTCGACCCTTGGCCGGAAACTGAGCAATTCAGCCAGATCGCCCATATTCGGCTTGCCTTCGAGAAATACTTCCTTGCGCTTAGCAACCAGGTAATCTTCCAGCCCCTCGATCATGCCGAGAAATGCTGTCTCCGCAGTATTCGGAATAAAAGAAAATACGGTGTTTTTAAGATCGAAGTCAATCGCTTTCAAGATCTGTGGAATGAGCGCCTTTCCAAGGTTTTTCCGCTCCTGATAGATCCCTGGATCAGTTCCCCTTGAAAAATAGATCCGCTCAAAAGAGCAGGATTTCTTCTCACGGGCCGGCAAAATCTCCGACTCCTCGTAGCTACCATCCTTGTTCACCACGAGTGCGTGACCCGGCTTTATCTCTTTGATCGCATTGAAATCTATGTTGAATGCTGACTTAATCGCAGGTTTCTCGGATGCTACTACGATCACTTCGTCATCCGCATAATAGAACGCAGGCCGTATCCCGGAGGGATCTCTCACTACAAATGAGGAACCGTTACCGATCATGCCTGCCATTGCATAGCCTCCATCAAAATCCCGACAGGATCTGCGGAGTATTCTAGTGACATCCAGTTCGTTTTCGATTACATGGGTAATCTGCTCGTTGGAATATAGATTCTTGTATTTGTCAAAGATCCGCTGGTTTTCCTCATCCAAAAAGTGTCCGATCTTCTCCATCACGGTGACCGTATCGGTCTTCTCCTTCGGGTGCTGACCGAGCTCGACAAGTTTGCCGAAAAGCTCCTCGTTATTAGTCATATTGAAGTTGCCGGCCATGACGAGGTTGCGGCTCCTCCAGTTGTTTTGCTTCAGAAACGGGTGACAGGTCTCAATACTGTTTTCGCCGTGGGTACCATATCTCAGGTGGCCCAGCCACACTTCACCGGTAAATGCGACGTTCTTTTTGAGCCAGTCAGCGTCGCTGAGCGCATCATGGCCACCAAGCTTTTTCGCCTTCTTATACTTCTTGGCTATTTTATTAAAGATATCGTTTACAGCCGATGGCTCAATGGACCGATACCTGCTGATGTACCGGGTGCCAGGCTTCGTATTGATCTTAATATTGGCAACCCCGGCACCGTCTTGGCCCCGGTTAAGTTGCTTTTGCATCAGAACATAGAGCCGGTTGGCTGCATAGGAAGCTGTTCCGTACTTGTCGATGTAATATTGAGGCGTTTTTCGGAGCCTAATCATGGCTATACCGCACTCATGTTTTATAGCATCACTCATGTGGAGGGGGCGAATGTTCTATTGATGGCTCAAAGGTAAGCGTTTTAAAAAGATTTATTCCCGATAAAAAGTTCGCCTTTTACGAATTTTCTATGGCTTGCAGATCGTTTACGCAATTCGGCATTTCATTACCATTTTCAGGAATTTCCGTACCCATGTCGGGGAAATTCTACCCAAAATTCTTAATTCCTTTTCCCTACAAAATGCATTGGCAACCCCCAAGGCCCTTTGGCACGTCCTTCGCACTACACTCTGAAATCGAAGATCTTATACAAGTAAGCTGAGCGACAAGGCTTTTGAAAACTAAACCGAGCGAAAATATTTTCCCATGAAAAAGATCCTTTTGGCCTTAGCTGTAATGACTTTCGGTGCTTCATTTGCTTCTCCGGGGATTTCTTTGCAGCAAGCCGCCGTAAGTTCGGCGATAGTCCAAGAAGAGCGGATTCAAATCAAGCCGGACACTTTGCCGAATCCTGTAAAACAGACGATTACCACAGACGAAACATTGAAGGGATTTCCGATCGCCGAAGCTTGGCAGTTCAAAAGTGTTGATGGTGCAGTCACCTTTAAAATCGCGTTTGACAATGGCACTGCCGATAAACTCTGGAAAACCTACGACCCGGAAGGGAATGAAATAAAGGAGTAAGTTGCTAGATCCCCTTTATTTTAAAAGCACTGGACACTAGTCTGGTGCTTTTTTTGTTTCTTCTCTATATTGAACCAAAAAAAACCGATGGCCCAGATATTATTGGTTGAAGACGACTTGACCTATTCCAGGATTGTAAAGACTTTTTTAGAAAAAAATTCTTTCGACGTCCTTACTACCACTAAAGTGAAGGAAGCTCAAAATCTGCTTAATACAAGCAAATTTGACCTGATCATCGCCGATTTCCGATTGCCCGACGGAACAGGGATGGAGCTCCTTCAATGGGCCAAGGCCAATTTCCCAAAGCTCCAAGTGATCTTGATTACGCACTATTCTGACATTCGGATCGCAATCAAAGCCATGAAACTCGGAGCATTTGAGTATATCACCAAGCCTATCAATCCTGACGAACTTCTGGCCACTGTCAAGGAATCACTTTCGCAGAAAGCGAGTGAACGAGTCGTCGAGACCCCAAAAGAAAGTCCTAGAGCCCAAAAGGCAGCAAGCGAATCCGCCTATGTCACGGGAGAATCACAAGAAGCTGAAAAGCTCGAAAAACATATTCATCTCGTAGCACCTACAGACCTGAGCGTCTTGGTATTAGGCGAAACCGGGACCGGAAAAGAGCTGATTTCCAAACGAATTCATGAATTTTCGCAGCGAAAAAACGGGCCGTTTGTAGCGATTGACTGCGGAGCGCTCCCAAAAGAACTTGCTGGAAGTGAGCTTTTCGGCCACGTAAAGGGAGCGTTTACAGGAGCATTGGACAACAAAACCGGGCACTTCGAATCAGCCAACGGCGGGACCATCTTCCTCGACGAGATCGGAAACCTCAGCTATGAAGTCCAAATTCAACTGCTGCGGGCCATTCAGGAGCGCAAGATCCGAAAGATAGGAGGCAACAAAGAGATTGATATTGATGTGCGGATCATCGCAGCCACCAATGAAAACCTGATTTCACAGTCCGGAGAGGGCGTATTCAGAGAAGATCTGTATCATCGTCTCAATGAATTTACGCTATACGCCATTCCCCTTAGACAGCGAAAAAGCGATCTGGAGTACTTTGTCGCTGGTTTTTTGGAGGAGAGCAACAGCCGCCTAAATAAGTCGATCAAGGGGTTAACTCCCGCTGTCTGGGACATCTTCTACAGCTACGACTGGCCTGGCAACCTCCGCGAGCTGCGAAACATCATCAAGCGAGCAGTATTGCTTTCGTCGGGAGATAAGATCGAAAAGGAAGCTTTGCCGCTCGAGCTGTATGACTCCACGTTTCTGTCCGAGAAGCCGGCTCCGCTGACATCCGCTTTCCAGCCCTCGTTGACGCCTCCAATATCGGGCTCTGCCGCCCCTTCACAGGACTATAAGTCACAGTGGAAGGAGCAAGAAAAAGAGTTGATCCAGCGAGTGCTCCAAGACACGAAGTTCAACAAATCTAAGACTGCCCGGATTCTGAACATGGACCGGAAAACCCTGTATAGCAAGCTCGAAAAATACGGCTTGGATTGACCTTACGCCATTTCTGTGATTTTTTCCTTCAACGCAGCGAGCACCCTCTTGGTCTCGGTATCCAGTTGATTAAGGGATTCTTGCATCCCGTGGTGATTGTTGAGTTTCAGGTTGTTTTCGATCTTCCTCGCTATGGGACCCGCATGACTTCTGATCTGTCCTAGCCTGCTTCCGAGTTGGTGACAGATTTCGAGAATCTCAGACCAGCGATTATTCAGCCTTGCACGGGTAATTTTTTGGAGATCAGTCTCGGTATCTCTAATGAGGTCACGGACGATATCAGTCAGCAACTCCTGATCTCCCATACAAAACTTGTCCAAGTCGGTAAGACTAAACAGCTCATTCTCATCTAAACTCACGAAGTCGTCAGATGAAGAAGGGGCTTCGAGGCGTTCCGGGAAAAAGTCTCCCAGCACCGAAACCAGACTGCTTTCCTGGAAGGGCTTCAAGATGAGCCCGTCAAATCCCTCGGCAAACAGGCGCTCCTTTTCCTCAACAAACACATTGGCAGTCATTGCCAGCAGCGGCAGCTTCTCGTATTGAGGAAAGCTTCTAATGGCTTTGGCGACATCAAATCCCGAAAATTCGGGCATCTGGATGTCAATCAATGCAACATCCAAATCGGAAGGCTCAAAATCATCACGGTAAGAAATCCCCCCGGGATAAGAAATCACGTTCGCTCCAAAGTAGCTCAACACCGTCTCCAGATATCGCAAGCCGACCTTGTCATCATCGACAACCAAAATATTCAGTCCTTCCAGATCGATAAATTCCTTCTTCTGTTTGTCCATTTCCCCCTCTAAGACCGGTGACAGTCCCATCGGAATCTTCAGCCTCATAGTGGTGCCGACTCCTGGTTCACTGCTGGCGTCCAACTCTCCCTGCATCAGATTCACCAATCGCTGGACAATCGAGAGTCCCAGACCCGTCCCTCCAAATTTCCTCGATATCGACGTATCAGCCTGGTCAAACTCCAAGAACACTTTCTTCAGTTCCTCAGGGTTCATCCCGATTCCGGTATCCTTAATCTCGATCTCAAGATGATTGTCGACCCAGTTTACCTTCACCGTCACCTTTCCTTGTTTCGTAAATTTGAAGGCGTTGCTGAGCAGGTTGTTCATCACCTGTTTGATCCGGAGCTCGTCCCCTATCAACCAGTTGCCTTCGGGGAAACTCAACTCCCATCTAAACTCGAGCTTTTTCTCCCTGGCTGTGAGCTCATACAAGTTTTGGATAGCACCAAATAATCTTAAAGGATCAAAAGGCTGCTTGTCGATCTTAAGTTTCCCCGCCTCAAGCTTGGAGAAATCAAGGATATCATCGACGATCTCGATCAAGGTATCGGATGCAAATCCGATCATCTTCAAACTTGACAACTGATCCGACTCCAGGGCGGACTTCTCCAGAATTGTCCGGTAGCCCTGGATGACATGGAGCGGGTTGCGGATTTCGTGGCTCATATTGGCCAAAAATTCCTGCTTGGAGCGTGCGAGTTGATCTGATTTTCTACGCGAAACTTCCAGGTCTTCCTGATAAGATCGATTTAGCCGGATCTCTTTCAATACAGAAAACACCAAAAACGTCGTCCCCAAGACAGCAATGACTACGACGATGATCAGAAAAAAAGTAACCTCGAAAACCAACCCGGAAGCTTGGTTACTTTGTGCCGTAGAGGCTAGGATAGCTTTGGATTGCAGGTCACCGATCAGATTCTGCACAGTGATCCCGATTACATTCTGCTTCTGAGAAAGCGAGACTTCCAGCTTCGCCAACTTCTCACGCTGGGAGCTTTCCTCCCGATAGATTTTACTGATCACCCCCCGAAGTGAGTACAAGACGCTGTCAGGATCACGGACCACAGTAGACGGAGGCAGTGGCGCGTTTTGTTCCTGAAGCTTTCGGAGATTGCTGACGACTTTGTCCTCATCGCGTGATATCACCCCTATGCTCGGGTCAGGTCGACTTGCGGTCTGTTGCTGCAGTTCGTTATAGATGAAATTTTTAGGATTCAGCTCTTGCAATGGCCTGAATTCGCTGCTCTGCGCACGGCGTCGAATCCCAAGCTCTACTCTATTCAAGGCCTCCTCGGAAAAATTTCGCGAGGCAAGATTTCTTTTCACCTCATAGAGATCGACGTAGCCGTTGATAAGGACGGAGAGATTCTCCCGGATCGTGCGCACACTTTGAACCTCCAGGGAATCGGCAGCCAAAACTTCCAGCTGGTCAAGTTTGGCCTGGAGAAGGGAGATGGTGGAGTCATTGACTCGTATGTCGGACTTCAGGCTGTCGCCTCCGACTCGGGTGATCCGGAAGATCTCAGTCTGCAGATTATTGAGTAGATCCAGTTTCTGATTGGGTTGCGCCAATTGCCTAACTGAACTCTCCAACTGGTTCAAAGTAAAATAAGTCAGGCCCGCTACACTGATGAGTATACATGTAGCCACGAAAAACCCTGCGGCGACTTTTCTACCAGTAGAAGTGATTGAGGTAAAGGGCTCCATGTGTTTTTCTTGAGCTGTTCTCAGCCCAATAACTATTCCAAGACTTTCAAAATTTCAACAAAACGTACGCTTGAGGCACATAGGTAGTGATGGTCGTCAGCGCAGAATGCGCAACGGTGATTCCAGGCCAAAGATCGGACGTCTTAAGCTTGCGAGCGATCATCGACTGTCCGCATACCAGGACGTCCACTCCTGCATCCTTCAAGGCTTCAAAGACGGGCAGGTTAGGGTTGTCCACCCCAAATTTCTTTTCGTACTCCTCATTATTCATCAAAGTGAAGATCGCTCCTCCATGAATGACCACCTTGACCTTTATTTTATCCTTTGGTACCCCTGCGAGTCCATGCAAGTTGACCAGGCGGGCGACGTTGTCTACCCACCGGGAGATCTGCCTATCATTCTCCGCCGCGGTGGACAGATCGACCAGAATCTTATATTCCGAACTAGGGTCGGGACGCTCAGTCGCCTCAGGGATCTCATAAATCCCTCCAAACCCTTTGACGATCGGAAATTGAGGCGTCTGTGCATGAACCTGCACGGAGAGGGCAACGAGTAAACCCAGAAGACTTGCCTGAAGGTAATTTTTCATCACAGCGAATTTCTTTGAAAAGTAGCTAAAAATCCGAGTGCACTTCCCGCTTTAACGAAAAAAGCCTAACCGATTGCTCGATTAGGCTCTGTGCGCACGAGAAGATTCGAACTTCCACACCCGTAAGGGCACCACCCCCTCAAAGTGGCGTGTCTACCAATTTCACCACGTGCGCGGTTAGGGTCTGCAAAAGTAGAAATCCAACTCAATCGAAGCAAACCCGATTCAATGATTTCTTCACTTTTTTTCAACTTTATCCAAAAACCTTCTTTTCGGCCGATTGAAGCGTATTATAAAGTAAGGCCGCTATGGTCATGGGGCCGACTCCGCCCGGCACCGGCGTGATGGCGGACGCTTTTTCCGCAACTTCGTCAAACTTCACATCGCCGATCAGCCTGAATCCGGACTTCTTGCTGGCATCCTCGATGCGGTGGATTCCGACATCGATCACCACAGCACCAGGCTTCACCATATCGCCGGTCACAAACTCGGGCTTCCCGATCGCCACGATCAGGATGTCTGCCGAGCGACAGATTTCAGGCAAGTTTTGAGTTTTGCTATGCGTGAGGGTTACGGTTGCATTTCCCGGATAGCCATTCCTTCCCATCAGGATGCTCATCGGGCTTCCGACGATATGGCTGCGGCCGATTACCACACAGTGTTTTCCCGCCGTCTCGATCTGGTATCTCTTCAGCAATTCGATGATGCCATACGGAGTGGCAGCGACATATGCGGGCCAGTTTAGGGTCATACGGCCGACGTTGGCCGGCGTGAATCCGTCGACATCCTTCTCGGGTTTGATCTTGTTGGTCACCTTGTCTACCGAGATATGTTTCGGCAAAGGAAGCTGCACGATCAGGCCATCAATATCCGGGTCGTTGTTGATGTCCTCCACCGCTTTGAGGAGTACCTCTTCAGAGACATCGGCATCCAATCTAACCAGGGTGGACTTAAATCCCACCTCTTCGCAGGCCTTTACTTTCGCTCCGACATAGGTTTGGCTTGCTCCGTCATTCCCCACTAGCACCGCCGCCAGATGGGGGATTTTACCGCCTTCCGCTTTAATTTCCGCTACGCGAACAGCGATTTCAGACTTGATGTCGGAGGAGGTTTTTTTTCCGTCGATGATAATCGGCATTTTACATTTTTTTTTAAAGTCCTTATGAAAATACGAAGTACGAGATTCGAAATACGCAGTCAATGCTGCTTGACAGTCTCACTTTTGATAATTCGACCTAGCTGTTTTCAAACTAGAAACAAAAATGGAAATAAGTTCATTTGTTTCTCTAAGCAGATATTCTCAAAGATTCGTCATGATTGAATTTCTGGAGGAGTTCTAAGAAAAACTGACTCTCATCCGCTTCCTCTTCAACAATCTTAAATTTATTAATAAAATCAGCATTAGATTTTGCCCTCATTGCAGCCCTGTAATTGGCCCCCACAGAACTTGAACATCTTAGTAATTGATTTACATAATTATTGTACTCACGGGTATGAGGGATCTTCGAACAAAGAAGCCAAACATCAATAGCAAATTTTTTTGTTCGATCTTTTAATGCCTGGCTCATCTTTCAATTCCGAATTGAGGTTGTTAAATCTCGTACTTCGTATTCCGTATTTCGTATTCTGTATTTCGTATTTCGTATTTCGTATTTCGTATTTCGTACTTCTAATTTGGGCTTATATTTCAAATCTCAAATTTCTAGTCCAACTTCAACACCGCCATAAACGCCTCTTGCGGGATCTCGACGTTGCCGACTTGTCTCATTCGCTTCTTGCCCTTTTTCTGCTTTTCCAAGAGTTTTCGCTTTCGCGAAATATCACCTCCGTAGCACTTGGCCAAGACGTTTTTACGCATCGCTTTTACGGTCTCCCTGGCAATGATCTTCTGCCCGATAGCTGCCTGAATGGCAATCTCGAACATCTGACGCGGTACAAGGTCTTTGAGTTTTTCACACAGTCTTCGTCCCCAGTCATATGCTTTGTCCCGGTGAACCACCGCCGACAGCGCATCGACCGCCTCGCCATTGAGCATCACGTCCAATCGTACCATGTGTGAGATCTGATAGCCGATCAGTTCGTAATCCAGGGAAGCATAGCCCCTCGAGATGGTCTTCAACTTGTCAAAAAAGTCAAACACAATCTCCGCCAACGGCATGTCAAAAGTCAGCTCCACACGCTCTGCAGTGAGGTAAACCTGATTTTTGATCTGTCCCCGCTTGTCCATGCAAAGAGTAATCACCGCACCGACATATTCCGCTGCTGTGATGATAGACGCCTTCACATACGGCTCCTCGATATGCTTCATCCGAGTCGGGTCCGGCATATCAGACGGGGCGTTGATCAATTGAATGGTATCATCGGTCAACAGCGCCTTAAACTGCACGGAAGGGACGGTGGTGATGACTGTCATGTCAAACTCTCGCTCCAGACGCTCCTGAATAATCTCCATGTGGAGCATTCCAAGAAATCCGCAACGGAACCCAAAGCCCAAGGCCATGGAGGTTTCCGGCTCCCAGACGAGCGAGGCATCATTGAGCTGAAGCTTCTCCATTGAGGCACGGAGCTCTTCATAATCCGTGGTTTCGACAGGATAGATCCCGGCAAAAACCATCGGTTTCACATTTTCAAATCCCTGAATAGCGGACTCGCAGGGACGTTTGATGTGCGTGATCGTATCCCCTACTTTAATCTCTTTGGCGACCTTAACTCCCGAAATCAGGTAACCGACATTGCCTGCAGACATGGTTTGCTGCGGAATTTGGTTCAGTCCCAAGATCCCGATCTCATCGGCTTCATACTCACGACCGGTATTGACAAACTTGATCTTGTCGCCTTTGTTGAGTGTTCCGTTAAAGATCCGGAAGATTACCTCCACTCCTCGGAATGAGTTATAGACGGAGTCGAAGATCATTGCTTGAAGCGGTGCCTCCGGATCGCCCTTTGGCGCCGGAATCTTCGTCACCACGGCTCTGAGGATGTCGTCTATTCCCAATCCAGCTTTGCCGGAGGCCAAGATAATATCCTCTCGCTTGCAACCGATCAGGTCGATCACTTCGTCTGCTACAGCCTCAGGGTCAGCCCCGGGCAAGTCAATCTTGTTGAGCACCGGGATGATCTCCAGATCGTGACCGAGCGCGAGATACAGGTTGGAAATCGTCTGAGCTTCGACGCCCTGCGAGGCATCCACGATCAGTAGCGCACCTTCGCAGGCTGCGATCGACCGGGAGACTTCATAAGAAAAATCCACGTGACCCGGGGTGTCTATCAGATTGAGCGTGTACTCTTCACCCTCGTATTTGTATTTCATTTGGATCGCGTGGGACTTGATAGTAATACCCCGCTCACGCTCCAGATCCATGTTATCCAACAATTGGTTCTGCATATCCCGATCCGCTACGGTATCGGTAAATTGCAACAACCTATCCGCCAATGTACTCTTCCCATGGTCAATATGGGCGATGATACAGAAATTCCTGATGTTTTTCATAAGCTTACGTGCCGCAAAAGTAGTAAAAAATACAGGATCCTAGAGGCCTATTTTAAAGGCCTTGATCTGGATTTGTTCTTCTTAGTGGCTTCTGTGCCCGCTAATGAATCGCACCATGGAGGGACACACTCTATTTCCGGTCTTTTAGGGGATAAAGCGAAATATGAGGCAGAGAGGAAAATAGGTCTCATCAACCGCAGATCATTTTATCTTTGCGCAGCCAAAAAGTAAAAAATGAAATCCATCGCTGACCGCAAGAAATCCCAAAACATAGGCGAATACCTCATCTACATGTACCAAATGGAGGATCTGATCCGCTCCTATCAAGGTAATATGGATGAGATCAGACAGTATGTAGTCTCTCACTATCCAGTATCGGATGCCGAAAAAGCGGAGATCACTACATGGCTGGAAACTATCTTAGAGAAGATGAAAAGCCAGGAAATACTCGAAAAAGGGCACCTGGGAGAACTCAAAGATCTGGTAGATAATCTGGCAAGCCTGCATTGGAAGCTACTAAAGACCGATAAAACCTACTTTGACACTTACTCCAAAGCCAAACCTTTCATCTTGGACGTGATCGTCGAGGCAAATGGAGTCGATCCCGGAAACGAGATTCAAATTTGTCTCAATGGCATCTACGGACTTTTACTAAACCGACTATTAGGGGGACCCGTCGAAGATAAGCGCATTGCAGCCGCAGAGGCCTTCGGCGAAGTGCTCGGATTACTCAACTTCCACTATCAGCAGCAAATCTTCCTGTCCCCTAATTAGGATAAGAAGATCCGCATCGAAGGCCAGCCCAGAAAGCCGACAGGATATAGGTCCTCCCTAGCCTAATATTAGAATTACCCCGGCGCAGCCGAACTCAGTATTTTGAACGACATATAATTCCTCTGTACTTGCCACGTTCAAAACTTGTCACGTTCAAAAAAACAGTGCAGGTATCGCTAGTCGCTTGATTCCTTTGTACTTTAGGCTCAAATGACCGCCAGCTACCATGACTTTTTACCAGCAAGCGATTGACGAGCTTTTCCAGACGATTGGCTCCCAAAAGGAAGGATTGACAAACTCCGAAGCGGACAAGAGGATCAAAGAATTTGGTCCCAATGCACTTCAGGAGAAAAAGAAGAAGCCCGCCTGGGTACTTTTTCTGGCTCAGTTTAAAGACTTCATGATCGTGATTCTGGCTGCGGCAGCATTGATCTCCGGGCTCGTCGGCGACTTGACCGATACGATCATCATACTTGTGATACTAGTGCTCAATGCGGTCTTAGGTTTTGTGCAGGAGTATCGGGCAGAGAAGGCGATGGAGTCGCTAAAAAAGCTCACCGAAACCCAAACCAGGGTCCTGAGGGAAGGCCAAACGGTTTCCCTGCCTTCGAAAGATCTCGTGCCCGGTGACGTGATCCTGCTGGAGGCGGGAAATATGGTGCCAGCAGACGCCCGTCTGATCGAGACGTTTTCGTTCAAGATCGACGAATCTTCCCTGACCGGAGAATCCGTCGCTACCGACAAATCATCAGGACCGATAGCTACAGAAAACCTTTCTCCCGGAGATCAGCTGAATATGGCATTCAAGGGAACCTTGGTGACAAATGGCCGCGCTACCGGGCTGGTGATTGGCACCGCAATGAAGACTGAGATCGGGAAGATCGCCGGTCTACTGCAGGAAGATACTCCGGTCACACCTCTTCAGCAGCGGATGGCACGGTTTGGTAAGGTGATCTCCTACCTGATTCTGGGAATTTGCGGGTTACTTTTTGTGGCGGGATGGGCCCGTGGCGAGGACATATTCCAAGTGTTGCTGCTGTCGGTAAGCTTAGCCGTGGCTGCAATTCCCGAGGCCTTGCCCGCGCTGATCACGATCGCACTTTCACTAGGGGCAGGAAGGCTTGCCAAAAAGAATGCGCTGATCCGCAAGCTCCCAGCCGTGGAAAGCCTCGGATCGGTCACTTACATCTGCACAGACAAGACCGGCACGCTGACGCAAAACAGGATGACTGTGGTCCAGGTTGACTCGGAGTCTCCCGATCCTGTCACTTCTGAGATCTCCAATCTCCAGTTGGGAATGGCTCTCTGTCATGATGTGCTATTAGACAAAAAGGGAAAGCCGGAAGGAGAAGCCACCGAACTGGCTCTGGTAGAGTACCTGCTGAGCGAAATCTCCGCAGACCAGTACCATGAGATCTCCCAGAAATTCCCGCGGATCGGAGAGATACCTTTCGACTCGGACCGGAAGAGAATGAGTACGCTTCACCGGTTTGGCGATCAGGTATTGATGCTTTGTAAAGGTGCCTCCGAGTCGATTGGCGAGATTATAAACGACCGGACTCAAGCCGAGGAGCTCTCGGTATCGTCAGAGGAATGGGCTTCCAAAGGAGAGCGGGTTTTAGCTTTCGCAGGCAAAGTCATCCCTGAGTTGCCGGAAGAATCTGAATGGGCAAAGCTCGAGGCAGACCTGGACTATTTCGGAAAAACCGGGATGATAGACCCACCGCGTGAGACGGTGAACATATCAATCCAAGAATGCAGAACCGCTGGAATCAGGCCCGTGATGATCACCGGAGACCATCCGGCGGCTGCAAAAGCAATCGCAGATGAAGTGGGCATCTGGAAGCAGGGAGACTTGGTGCTCACCGGTGCCGAATTGGCGAAACTCGGCGATGATGAATTTGCGAGCCAGGTCGAAAAGATAAGCGTCTATGCTCGCGTCGCGCCTGAGCAGAAACTCAGGATCGTGCAGACATTGCAAGCGAAAGGCCACTTCGCCGCCATGACCGGCGACGGTGTCAACGATGCCCCCTCCTTGAAAGCAGCCACGATCGGCATAGCAATGGGCATAGCGGGCACCGATGTGAGCAAGGAAGCCGCCCACTTGATCCTTTTGGATGACAACTTCTCGACGATCGCCCGGGCAATCAAAGAAGGACGGAGAATCTACGACAACATCCGAAAATTCATCAAGTACATCATGACCTGCAACGGCGCGGAGATCTGGGTCATCGGCCTTGCACCGTTCTTGGGCTTTCCCAACCCGCTTTTGCCGATCCATATCCTATGGATCAATCTCGTCACGGACGGGCTTCCGGCTTTGGCTTTGGCCAGCGAAAAGCCCGAAAAGGACCTGATGAATCGTCCTCCACGACCGCCCAAGCAAAGTCTTTTTGCCGAGGGTGTCGGGTATCACATCGTCTGGGTCGGGATACTGATGGCGGGAGTCACGCTGTTTACCCAATATTGGGCGATCAGACAGGATTGGCATTGGCAGACGATGGTATTTTCGGTGCTTTCGTTTTCCCAGCTTGCCCACGTGATGGCCATCCGCAGTGACCGCACCTTCCTTTTTAAGCAGGGGCTCCTGAGCAATAAGCCGCTTCTCTACTCTGTCGGATTTACGTTGATTCTGCAGTTTGGGGTAATCTACCTTCCATGGCTCAACGACATCTTTCACACCCAGCCACTGGATCTGGCAGAGTTAGGCTTTTGTGCGGGGATGGCCCTGATCGTCTTTCATGCGGTGGAGATAGAAAAGTGGATCAAGGGATTGAAGAGAAAGTAAGTTGAATCAGGACGATCTCCCCCAGCAGATTTCTCCTGGGCTGACCCATTCAAAAACGCGCAGCGCCACGTATCCCAGGCCACCAATCCCGTACAAGGCATTTTGTTCTACGGACTTTCTCTCTATCTTCCCAAATCTGACTTTTCAAGAAAAAAACCGCGTGATCGAAGGAAATTCTACGGAAGATAAATACGAAAAACTGCCCAGGACACTCGGGTTTTGGGGAATCTGGATGCTAGTAGTGAATGGCCTGATAGGCGCGGGAATCTTTGGACTCCCCAGTGGCGCAGCAGCATTGGCAGGAGAATACAGCATCCTGATATATGGTCTTTGTGCGCTGTTGATGCTTCCCGTGATCCTGTGCTTCGCCGAACTGGGAAGTTATTTCCGGGGCACCGGCGGACCGATCCGTTGGGGAACTTTGGCATTTGGTTCGTTTATCGGTTTCCAAGGAGGCTGGCTATATTACCTGGCACGCTTGATTTCCTTCTCTGCCAACACTGTTTTACTCACGGACAGCATCGCTTACTTTCTCCCCGTCGCTGGCGAAGGCGCTGGCAGACTGACCTCCATTGCCTGCATTTGCCTGGGACTCGCCGCTGTTAATGTGCTCGGGTCACTGGAATCGATCCGTTCTATGACGGTTTTTACGCTGATCAAGTTCGCAGTCCTGATCCTTTTGCCAGTCGGTGGTTTTATACTCTTGGGCGCGGATGTGATCCCGAGATTTGATTCACCGCTGCCTTCCTCTTCTAGCTTGGGCAGTGCCGCACTGCTATTAATCTACGCCTTTGTGGGCTTTGAAGGTGCTGTCGTGCCGGCTGGAGAAGCCAAGCGACCTGAGCGTGACATGCCCTTGGGCTTACTGTTTGGATTGGCGGTGGTGACTGTATTATACATGCTGATTCAGTTGGTTTCTCAGGCCGCAATACCTGATCTAGCCGCGACTAAGACGCCACTTTTGGATGCGTCTGCTGCTCTTTTCGGAAGTCCGGGCGCAGTCATCCTGATGATTGGCGTGGCCGCTGCGGTGGTCGCCAACCTGATCGGTTCGATGTTCTCGGCTACACGCGTGACTTATGCCCTTTCTCTGGAAAACGCCCTACCGAGCTGGTTTGGCAAGGTGCACTCCCGGTTCCTGACTCCCGCAAATTCGGTGGTTTTCTTCGGTATTTCCGCCTTTCTCCTTTCCGCCTTCGGCACATTCACGGTCTTGGCCGCCATAACCGTCTTGACGCGACTTTTTCTCTACATCATGAGTTGTGCAGCGATCCCAAGGCTTCGGCCAAAGTTTCGGAGTGAAGGGAGATTCATCTTGAAAGGTGGCTTCGTCCTCCCTGCGCTGGGGATCTTGGCCTGCATCTGGTTGATGCTACAGGTCAGCGGACAATCGATCTGGATGACTGGATTATTCGTCACGATCGGGACGGGACTTTATTGGTTGGGAAAAAAGCAAAGAAACGCCTGATTTCAAAAGTCAAAATCCCGATCTTCGCAGCCTTAAAATCGGGAACGCCTGCGTCCCAAGTCCAAGATGCCCCAAGAAAGTCTCGCTATCCGAACCATACTCTTCAGCATTATCAGCAATATCTGCTTGGCTGGGATAAAATTTCTGACGGGAATTTTTGGCAACTCCTATGCGCTCATCGCTGACGGCATTGAATCGACAGTGGATGTCTTGTCCTCGTCGCTCGTCTTGCTCGGATTGAAGTACGCCGCCCGACCAGCGGACGAAAACCATCCTTACGGTCATGGCAAAGCAGAGCCCTTGGTGACTTTTTTAGTGGTGGCTTTTCTGATTATCTCAGCACTTGTGATCGGTTGGCAGGCGATCGACAACATCCGGACTCCCCACGAACTGCCATCCTCGTGGACATTGATCGTACTTGGAGGGATTATCCTGTGGAAAGAAGCCTCCTACCAGACGGTAATGAAACGGGCAAAAAAAATCCAAAGCTCCTCCCTGCGGGCTGAGGCCTGGCATCACAGATCAGATGCGATCACGTCCGTTGCGGCCTTTGTGGGGATTTCAGTGGCGATCTTTGGAGGGAAAGGTTTTGAAGTGGCGGATGATTACGCTGCTTTGATTGCCTGTGGATTTATCCTGTACAATTGTTACAAACTTTTTCGACCCGCCCTTGGCGAAGTGATGGATGAAGATAATTACGAGGAACTCACTCTAATGATCCGTGAAACTGCCTTGCAGGTCGCAGGTGTGCAGGGCACCGAAAAGTGCTTTATCCGCAAAGCCGGAATGAAATACCACGTGGATCTACACGCGACAGTCAAAGGCACGCTGACTGTCACAGAAGGTCATACTATTGCACATGATTTGAAGGATAGACTTTGCGGCACTATTCCACAATTGGGAAACGTCCTCATACATATCGAACCAGCCTGAATTCGGCAGAGATTTTCCGCGCGGAGCAAATCATAATGCTGGGCGAGTTCAGCTTCCGGAGATGCAAGGAACGTTAGTTGGGTAAACAGTAAGTGGTAAGTAGTTTTCTCTGTAGAGTTTGTAGTAATATCGTCCAACTTCTATGTTGATTGAAAACGACTTGTAGTCCAACTTCTGAAGAAGCAGGACAACGCTTGGGCAAAAAAAATCCTGCCTCCGAAGAAGCAGGATTGTCTAAATTATCTGAAGATCGTAGATCCGAATCGTAAATCCGAAATCGAGTTATTCCCACTCGATCGTTGCCGGTGGCTTGGAGGAGATGTCGTACACTACGCGGTTAACTCCTTTGACACGGTTGATGATCTCGTTGGAGATCTTGCCCAGAAACTCATACGGCAAGTGAATCCAGTCCGCAGTCATCCCATCAACAGAGCCCACGGCCCGAAGCGCAACCACCTTCTCGTAGGTTCGCTCATCTCCCATCACTCCGACAGACTGAATTGGCAAGAGGATCGCTCCAGCCTGCCAAACCTGATCGTAGAGTCCACTGGTCTTTAACCCCTGGATGAAGATGTGATCCACTTCCTGAAGGGTCTTGACTTTCTCCTCGGTGATGTCACCCAGGATTCGGATTCCCAGACCCGGACCCGGAAACGGATGGCGTCCGATGATCGTCTCGACAATCTCCAGTGCACGCCCTACTTCCCGGACCTCATCTTTGAATAGTGTATTCAAGGGCTCCACCACCGAGAGCTTCATGAAGTCCGGCAATCCGCCCACATTATGGTGGGACTTGATGGTCGCAGACGGGCCTTTGACTGACACAGACTCGATGATGTCCGGATAGATCGTGCCCTGACCGAGCCATTTCACTCCCTCGATCTTGTGAGCTTCCTCATCAAAAACCTCAATAAAGGCCTTTCCAATTGCCTTTCTCTTTGCCTCTGGGTCGGTCAAACCAGCCAGGGCATCGTAAAATCTCTTCTTTGCGTCTACCCCAATCACATTCAAGCCCATATGCTTGTAGGAATCGAGTACCTCCTCAAATTCATTTTTGCGAAGCAGACCATTGTCAACGAATACGCAAGTCAACTGATCGCCGATCGCTCTGTGAATCAAGGTTGCGGCAACTGAGGAATCTACACCGCCTGAAAGTCCCATAACTACCTTATCAGTACCGATCTTCGCCTTCAGCTCTGCTATACTCGCATCGATGAACACATCAGAAGTCCAGTCCTGAGAACAGCCACAGATGCTTACCACGAAGTTTCTGAGCAGGTTTTTACCTTCCGTAGAATGCGTCACTTCCGGATGGAACTGGATCCCGTAGGTTTTTTCGCCTTCTACCCGGAAAGCGGCAACACGTACCGAAGACGTGCTTGCGATCACTTCAAAACCAGCCGGAAGTTCCTTGATCGTGTCTCCATGAGACATCCAGACCTGAGAGCCGTGTGTCATTTCCTTCAGTAGGTCGTGGTGCAGGTCGATCTGATCCAAGTTGGCGCGACCATACTCACGGATCGTGGATGGCAATACCTCACCTCCATATTTACTTGCCAAAAGTTGAGCCCCATAGCAAACTCCCAAGAGAGGCAGCTTGCCCCGAAACGCTCCCAGATCCAAATCCGGAGCATCGGTATCTCTTACAGAGCAAGGAGATCCCGAAAGGATCACGCCTTTGATCTCTGAAGTGATCTCAGGGACCTTGTTGTATGGGTGGATTTCGCAATAAACGTTCAGTTCTCTTACTCTTCGGGCGATGAGCTGGGTGTACTGAGAACCAAAATCGAGGATGAGGATTTGTTCTGCCATGCGCAAAGGTAAGCAGGCCAGTCAAAATGGAGAAACTATCCCCAAAATATTACCGAAGAATGTTTGGCAGGGTGAGAAAGAAAGATTGCCGTTTCAAGCTACGTTGGTTAGTGGTAATGTGGTAAAGTTGGAAGACCTTCGATGTTCCACATTCTGCGTTCGACCTTCAGTGTTTTAATCTGTCAAATCATGTCGGGGGCGGACGCTCCCT
>Ga0079224_100002279_pt1 | contig 23125 bp, 18 predicted proteins | sample Stecom2015_FD_80414 | JGI IMG/M metagenome (GOLD analysis project Ga0079224, IMG submission 80414) | Agricultural soil microbial communities from Utah to study Nitrogen management - Steer compost 2015 | ecosystem: Environmental > Terrestrial > Soil > Agricultural land | place: USA: Utah... | reverse complement strand
TATCCCTGGTTGGTTTTTAATTTGAAGTTAACTAAGGATAATCGCAACAATCAAAAAAGTTTGCTTAAAAAAATAAAACAGATCAGCTTTCACAAATTAGGTACATTTGTAAGCAACAGCACAGATAACATCATTGTTTTTTCTATGGTCAACCCCGCAATGGTCGCTTTCGTTGGGAATTACCAAATGATCATAAATAATATAAATCTTCTTGTAAGTAAACTATTTGACGGTACAAATGCAAGTGTTGGTAATTTAGTCGCTGAAAATGATTTAAAAACGATGTTAAAGGTTTTTTGGGAATTTATGGCATTACGTTTTTTAATAGCCGGGTGCTCTACTATCTTGCTTTACATAGGTTTTGATAGCTTGATCACACTCTGGCTAGGTGAAAAGTATTTACTTTCAAATACCATTCTTATCGTGTTGATCATGATATTTTTCGTGTTACAGATACGCCAACCCATAGATAGTTTTAAACAAGCCTACGGACTTTATGATGATATATGGTCACCCGTAGCCCAAAGTGTTATTAATTTGGTGTTTTCAATAATTTTCGTTTTAAAATATGGTGTCTTAGGCGTTTTTTTGGGTACCCTGTTGAGTCAGTTGATTGTCGTGATGCTATGGAGGCCGTATTATGTATTCAAGTATGGCTTTAAAATAAACCATTGGATCTATTGGAAAGGTTTCGGATTGCATTTAGTTTATTTGTCGATTGCCTTCGCTATATACTATCTAATTTCAAAAAATTTCATTTTTACCACAGATGGTAGCTTATTTTTGCTTTTCCAGCAATTACTTAAATTCGGAATGTTGTTCTTTGTCATTTATTTTTCAATAATGTGTATATTCAGCAAAGGATTTAAAAATTTACTTCATCGTTTTTATAAGTTAATGGTTAAAAAATTTAATTAGAAAAAACTTATGAAATATGTATTGGCAGTTCTCATTATACTTTTTGCGTCGTACGCTGACATATTTTTATTTAGGATAGGGATCATACCGGTACAACCCTCATCTTTTCTTATTCCATTATTTTTAGGTATGGCCTTGTTGAATTATTCTGGGAAAAGTTATCTGGACATTTTCAGGTCGCATACTTTTAGGTTTTTTGTGGGTATTTTGCTCCTTTCAATTATCTATTCATCAATTTCACCGGTCTCGTTTCTAACATTAAAGACGACTATCTCTCTGGATATAATCACCATTTTATTATATGTTTTTACCGTCCAATTTTTTAGGACTGAAGCCAGATGGCTTGTTTTTGCAGTTATGTTTTTAGCCTTTATTACCCTTGCCGGTAGCGTGGTATATGATTTCATCATTGGACTTCCTAAATATAGTGTTAAGTTAGCCGATGCGGTTAGGAAAGGAGGTTTTGGGGAAAATCCAAATCAGGCTGCATCAGGAATCAAATTTTTGGCATTGGGGGTATTGGTATTTTTGTCCCAACTTAAAATCAAAAAATATCTGTTGATAGCCGCAATGGTCATTGCCGTATTTCTGACTTTTTCGAGAAGTGGCTTAATTTCCGTGATTCTCATCCTGATTTTTGGTGTGGCAAATAATTGGCATACCAAGATACAAATTACAGTTCCTGTTTTATTTAAAAGCTTTTTAAAAATGGCCCTTTTATTCACAGGTTTATTTATGGGTTTGGTTTTACTTGCTGGTGTTATCAAAGATAATTTTCCTGCTTTTACACGAGGAGCCGCAGGCGATCGTATTGACTTATTAACCGGGAAGAGCAAAGGCAACGCCACAAAGGAGGATGTGGGTTCAGGCGGCAGAGGCGATTTGCTGTATATGTATTTAGATAAGTTCATGACAAATCCTTTTGGTCATGGAACTGGATATACTTCTGACAAACGCTATTCTCAACTGAACACGCATAATTATTATCTGCTTTTGATGATAAATTATGGCTTTTTAGCGTTCGTGTTATATATGGTATATTTAAGAGTTGGGTTTAAGATTGCTTTAAGCCATGATCAGTTCTATTATGTTATATTTTTGGTTTTATTGATTTTTGAAGGATTTATATCTCATTCCATGTATATTGAAAGGGCACTTCTCATCAGCCTTGCTTTTTTCGATAGTCTTATATATAAAAGACAACAGATTAAGTCAAATAGCTTGCAGTTAACAGAGACAGAGCAAAGAAATAATTAAAACAGATTTTAGTGTAGTTTAAGTATTAAAATTTAAAAATTATTACACTTATTTACAGACAACTGTATAATTTTTTAGCAATTATAAAAGCATGTGTGGAATTTACGGAAGCACCATATTATATAATGAATCCCAGATAAAGGAAAAGTTACAGCGAACTGCCTTCAGGGGTCCAGATCAAATGGGATGGAAATTTTATAAATCGGACAATTACTCCATTGCCCTGGGCCATAATAGATTGTCGATTATCGATTTAGACGCAAGATCCAATCAACCACTCGCCTATTCTGATTCTGTTGAAATTGTATTTAATGGTGAAATATTCAATTTTCAAGACATAAAAGATACCCTATACAAAAAAGGCTATACCTTTACTACAACGAGCGACACAGAAGTTATTTGTGCTGCTTATTTAGAGTATGGTGAAGATTGTGTCAATCACTTCAACGGAATGTTTGCTTTTGTTATTTATGACAAAATTAAACAACAATTTTTTGGAGCACGGGATAGATTGGGTCAAAAACCTTTCTATTACTATCATAACTGTAAAGAATTTGAATTTGCCAGCCAGGTATCTTCCATTCAACTCCACAACCATAATTTAAGTATTTCAAAAAATGCTATAAATTCTTATATAACTTGGGAAACCATCCCAGATCCATTATCGATTTTTAATGAGATACATAAATTATTGCCTGGACACACGTTCACTTTTGATTTAAAATCCGGAAAGTTTGCAACAAAACAATACTGGGATATTGACTACAAAGGCAACACTAAATTTTTGGGCGATTACAAAGAAGCACAATCTGAACTTAGACGCTTACTTTCAAATGCAGTAAAAATCAGGATGTACGCTGATGTACCCGTGGGCATATTTCTGTCTGGTGGCGTCGATTCTTCAATTGTGGCCGCAATGGCTTCACAAACCTATGAAGGTAAGGTCAAAACCTTTTCGGTCAAATTCAATGATAAAGGTTTTGATGAAAGCATGTATGCACAAAAAGTTGCAGATCATTTACAAACGGACCACACTACCATTGAATGCAACTACAACGAAGGTATAGACTTAATCGAAAATTTCCATCATTATTTTGATGAGCCCTTTGCAGACTCATCTGCCATACCTTCTATGTTATTGGCAAAACATACCCGAAAGCAAGTTACAGTTGCAATATCAGGTGATGCAGGAGATGAAAACTTTTTGGGTTACCACCGTTACAAATGGATAAACCAAGGAGCAAAATTCATGAAAATTCCCTATCCGCTCAGGGTCCTAATGTCTAAAATAACATCCTTATCTCCAAATCATAGACTAAAAATCATTTCAGAGTTTATGACCTATAAATCCATAGAGTCCATTTATTTAGATTCAAAAACGGAAATTACCAACTATAGTGGGACTGCATTTAAAAACCCGAAGGAAATAGCTGAATTAAAATATTTACTTCATGACACTAAAAATTTGCTTGAAAGAGCTTCAGATTTCGATATTAAAACATATTTAAACTGGGATATCAATACAAAAGTAGATAGATCTACCATGGCATATTCCTTAGAAGCCAGATCTCCCTTAATGGACTATCGCATTGTAGAATTTGCACGCTCATTACCCACTGGGTATAAATTCAAAGGCAAAAATCAAAAACGCATTCTTAGGGATGTATTGTACCAATACATTCCAGAAGAGTATTTTAATAGACCAAAGGCAGGTTTTACTATGCCTTTTGAAAACTGGTTCAGAAAAGAATTAAAAGATTACGTTCTAACAGAACTCAATAGCCAAAGTTTAGAACAAATTCCTTTTATCAGTGCAAACGATGTTACAAGTAAAATCAACAAACACATGGACGGAAGTTCCAATCATTATCCTTTGATATGGAAACTGTTGGTTTTAAAGCAATGGCTAAACAACAATAAGGGTTATGAAATCAGATAAGATCAAGGTCACACTCGTGCTTCCCAATTTATTGGCAGGCGGGGCTGAAAGAGTGATTTCATTCATTGCTCAAAATATAGACCCTAAAAACTTCCAGGCCACATTATTGATTGTTGGGCATTCTAAAGATGCTTCTTATGATGTTGAAAATATAAAGATGGTATTTTTAGAAAAACCAAGAGTGCTAAGTGCGATCCCTGCATTGTTCAAATACTTGATAAGAAACAAACCTGATATCCTGGTCAGTACAGTAGGGCATCTCAATGCTATAACTGGGTATATGTCTTTCTTTTTCCCACGAACAAAGTTTATAGCTAGAGAGGTAACGGTCTTAAGTTTGGATGCGGTTTTTTCTGGAGGAAATAAATTTCATCCTCTATCTTATATCGCCGATAAACGTTTTCTTTTTTTTGATAAAATAATATGTCAATCTCATGACATGCTAGAAGATATTAAGCACAATTATCAAATCAATGAAGATAGATTTGTTGTTATAAACAACCCCATTACGGACAGTTTTGAACTTAAAAGTCATAAAACGATAAATGATCCTGTTCGCTACATAACCGTTGGAAGGCTAGATAGAGTAAAAGGTATTGACAGAATACTAAAAACCTTGGCAAAACTTGATTTCCCATTTCATTATACCATTATTGGTGACGGGACAGAAAAAGAGCATTTATTTTCCTTAATTGAGCAATACAATTTGACAGATAAAATATCCCATATAGGATTCACGAAAGAGGTATCCACATATTTAGACAAAAGTGATTTATTTCTTCAAGGTTCTCATTTCGAAGGATTCCCAAATTGTTTAATAGAATCTTGCTCTGTCGGAACACCCGTAATAGCATTCAAGGCACCGGGAGGCACCAAAGAAATTATAGAAGATGGTATCAACGGTTTTCTAGTTGAGACAGAAGAAGAATTCATTGAAAAACTTACAAACCCTAGAAAGTGGGATCCAGAAAAAGTGAGGGCATCTGTTTATAAAAAGTTTAGTAAAGAATTGATTATCCGACAATACGAAGATTTATTCCGTAATATAGTTGCACACAAAAATTAATATGAAACTAGCTATTCTAATCTATTCATTATATGGCGGGGGTGCGGAGCGCGTGGTCTCACAACTTATTTCTTATTGCATAAAGAACAACATCGAGATACATCTCGTATTAATGAACCCTAATATCGATTTTGAATTGGAGGAAGGATTACAAATACAATATATCGAGCAGTCAGAGGTGGACGAAAGCGGTGTAAAAAAAGCAATTAAAATTCCTTATCTAGCATTTAAATATGCAAAGTTAATCAAGCGGCTGAAAATAACCCACAGCATAAGTTTTCTTACCAGACCTTCTTTTATCAATATATTGGCCAGTAAAATAACAAGATATACCTTTAAGGTTGTTATAAACGAGAGGTCTTTCCCGAGCTTACAATATAGCTATAAAGGATTTCAATCGTCGTTTAACAAAGCATTGATTAAAAATCTCTATAAAAAACCGGACATGGTGATTTCCAATTCCCAAGGAAATGCGGATGACCTAGTTGAGAATTTTAAAGTTCCTGTGGATAAAATGCAAGTGATTCACAACCCGATCGATTTAAAAATAATCGAAAGCATACAACCGATAACCTCATTTTTTGATCCTTCTAAATTCAATATAATTACCATTGGTCGCCTGGACAAAGGCAAAAACCACCAATTGCTCATCAAAGCAATCCACAAATTAAAAAATCCGGCTTTACGATTATATATTTTTGGGGTGGGTGAATTACAAGAGGGGTTAGAAAAACTAATAGACGAATTGGAATTAAAAGAACAGGTGATTTTAATGGGTTTTGATCCAGAGCCTTACAAATATCTAAAATCTGCAGATTTGTTTGCATTCAGCTCTAACCATGAAGGATTTCCCAATGTTTTATTGGAAGCCATGGCTTGTGGGCTTCCAATAATATCTACCAATTGCCAATCAGGGCCAAGTGAAATCATGGAACTCAAAAATCCATTAGCCGATGATATCATGATAACAGATTATGGTATCTTAGTGCCCATCAAAAATATAGACTTAATGGTTAAAGGTCTCGATTATTTTACATCAAATTCCAATTACGCAAAAAATTGTATAAGAAATGGGCAGCAACGTATTAAAGAATTTGAAAAAGACAGTATTTTACATCAATATCTGGATTTAATATTTTCCACCTCCAAATCTAGTTGACAAAACAAATATACCTATGTGCGGAATTAACGGCATCATAACCAAAAACTTTCAAAACAAAGAAAACATCCTCACTAGCATAAATAGGATGAATGATTTGATTATTCATAGAGGCCCTGATGATGATGGAATATTTGTGGAAGAAAACGAACAATTCAGTATTGCTATGGGTATGAGAAGATTATCCATTATAGACTTATCCCATGGCAAACAGCCGATGTTTTCAGAAGACAAGAAAATCGCAATTGTCTTTAATGGTGAGATCTACAATTTCAAAGTAATAAAAGCCAAATTGGAAGCAGAAGGTGCCATTTTTAAAACCTCCAGCGACACCGAAGTGATTTTAAAAGCGTACGAAATGCACGGGACTGATTCGTTTAAATGGTTGGATGGCATGTACGGTTTTAGTATTTATGATAAAAACATCAATAAACTGTTCATTGCCCGTGATTTTTTTGGAGAAAAGCCTATGTATTACACCCACATTGACCAAAAATTTATTTGGGCCTCAGAGTTAAAGTCAATCATTAATACAATTGACATTAAACCAACTATTTCAAAAATGGGCTTAAATCTTTATTTTAGACTCACTTACATTCCCGCACCGCATACCATTTACGAAAACATCCATAAGTTGGAAGCAAATCACTTTATCAAATATGATTTGGATTCCCATAGCACCACTCTCCATAAAATAAATGACGAGCCCAAGCCCGAACCTTCCAATCTATCTTTTGAAGACGCGCGTTTGAAAACAAAAAAACTTGTCTATGACAGTGTGGAAAGCAGGTCTATCGCGGATGTCGGTTTGGGAACGTTTTTATCTGGCGGTGTCGATTCTTCAATCATATCTTTGTGTTTATCGCAGACAACTGATAAAAAAATAGATACATTTTCAATAGGATTCAAAAAGGCATCGTATGACGAGACGGACAAATCCAGGATGGTGGCAAAACGCATCAATAGCAATCACCATGAGTTTATTATAGATGAAGACGATCTGAAAAATAACATTCATGGGATTCTGCTCAATTTTGACGAACCGTTTTCAGACACTGCCGCCCTACCCACTCACCTATTGTCCGAAAAAACCAGAGCACATGTTACCGTGGCCTTAACCGGCGATGGTGGCGATGAAGTATTTGGCGGCTACAATAAGTATTACATTGGCAAAATGAATAAACGATATACGAACGTTATACCACAAGGAATGCATGCCTCAATTGCGAAATTGAGCAACAAATACCTTATTGATAAAGATGATTCCAGAGGCAGAAAATTTCAGATAAATAAATTGTTGAATGCCATAGATTATAAAGGCGATTTTTATTGGGACATTATCAGCTTGGCAAATACCAGTACCCAACTATCAGAAATAATGTCTCCCGAATATTTTGAAAACAATGTTTTTCAGGAATATAAGGAAGTTTTGAACAAGCAAAAAATTGAAACCCTCACCGATTTTAGATCCGTTGATAAAATAGTGAGTTTAGAAGGTGGAATGTTGCCAAAAGTGGACCGAACGAGTATGCTGACATCGCTAGAATGCAGGGCTCCATTTCTAAATAGGAAATTATGGGAATTTACCAACACCTTACCTGAAAGCTACTTGATGAAAGGATGGAACAAAAAACACATCCTGAAAGAAGCTTTTAAAGACCAATTCCCTCATGAATTCCTAGAAAAGGGCAAAAGCGGTTTCGGTAGCCCAACAGGTGACTGGCTGAGACAAAGTCTTAGAAAGGAACTTGAAAGTTATATTGAACCAAGATTGCTCAAATCTCAAGGAATCTTTAATATCGATGTAATCACGAAATTGGTTACAGACCATCTGGAAAGCAGAAAAGATAGCACCTTTAGAGTTTGGTCTTTTTATTGCTTTCAAAAGTGGTACCAATACATTTTCCTTAATCAATCCTAGATACGCAATGGAGAAAAAAAGGATTTTACTCATTGCGTCCTACGCCAATTCGCTCATAAGATTTAGAGGGGATTTTATCAAAAGTTTAATTGAAAAGGGGTTTGAAGTATTTACTGCAGCACCAGATTATACAGATGACGACGTTGAAGTAATCCGTGCAATTGGAGCACGTCCTATTGAATTTAAATTACAGCGCACCGGTCTTAACCCCGTAAAGGACTTAAAATCCATTCAGGAACTAAAATCCATCATAAAAGAAAATCATATTGATCTGGTTTTTCCTTATACGATTAAACCGGTCATTTATGGTTCATTGGCTGCCAACAGGTGCAAAATTTCGGTAATTTCATTGATCACAGGTTTAGGGTATGCATTCACAGGACGTTCATCCAAAGCCAAAGTTTTACAAAAAATAACCGAAACGCTTTATAAACTGTCGATTAGAAAAAATAAAATCATTGTGTTTCAGAATAAGGATGATTATCAATTGCTATTGGACAGGAACGTCATTTCAAAAAATCAAAAAATCAGTTTTGTAAGCGGTTCGGGTGTTAATTTGAAAGAATTTAGTTTTAAAGAAAAAAATGCAACTGAAAACGTGAGTTTTCTTTTGATTGCCCGATTGATTGAAGAAAAAGGAATAACATTGTATCTAGAAGCCGCTAAGATGTTGAAAGCCAAATATCCTAAAACAGAATTTCATTTAATTGGAGCTCCAGAAACCTCACCATCAGCTATCAGCGAGGATGAAATAAAAATGATGCATGGGGAAGGTGTGATTATTTTCCATGGCAGTCAATCAAATATTGAAGAACATTTGCACAAAAGAGATATTTTTGTATTACCAAGCTACTATAGAGAAGGCTTGCCAAGAACAACATTGGAAGCTTGTGCCTGTGGCAATCCAATAATTACAACCGATTCTGTTGGTTGTCGCGAAGCTGTTAAGGAAGGTAAAAATGGTTTTCTTATAAAACCCAAAAATTTGGAAGCTCTCATCCAATCTATGGAATATTTTATCACCAATCCGGATAGAATAAAGGAAATGGGAATCAACAGCAGAAAGTATGCGGAAGAACGTTTTGATGTAAATATTATCAATAATGATTTGGTCCAATTAATTGAAAGTGTGATTTGATCTAAACAAAATGAATTTATACAGGTCAGTTTTAAAACGAATATCCGATTTTACAGCAGCCTTTGTTGGGTTAATGATTATTTCCCCTCTATTTTTAATTTTGGTTGTTTGCCTTTTTTTCCTCAACAATGGTAAGCCTTTTTTCTATCAAAAACGTACTGGAAAACATGGCAAGACATTTACAATTATAAAGTTAAAAACCATGACCGATAAAAAGGATAGTGATGGCATGTTGCTGCCCGCCTTAGATCGGATCACCAAGCTGGGAAATCTGTGCAGAAAATTTTCTTTCGACGAATTGCCACAATTAGTCAATATCCTGAAAGGCGATATGAGCCTCATTGGCCCCCGACCCTTATTGCCACACTATTTGAAATTCTATAATGCAAAACAAAACAGACGACACGAAGTGCTACCGGGCATTACAGGTTGGGCCCAAGTAAACGGGAGAAACACCATCAGTTGGGAACAAAAATTTGAATATGATGTATATTATGTGGACCATCAATCGTTTGCTCTGGATTGTAAAATCCTCTTTAAAACCATAGAAAAAGTCATCCGTCGATCTGATATCAATAACTCCGACACTGTTGATATGCCCGAGTTTCAGGGAACTCCTGAATAACGATCAAAAAATTTCGGAATCAAATAACAATCAAATCCTTAAAACCTATGATCATTTCATTCGGCATATTTCGATGGTGTGCACATGTATGGGATTCAAAATGGATATTCATACCGTTGTCCAACAAAGCGATACTTTTCCATCCAAGTGCATTGGGGGCAATAAAATCCTTATCCCAATTATCGGCTATGTAATAGTAACTGTTTCCAGGCAAAGCATTCTCAATCGCTTTAAAATTAGCCACCGTGGGCTTTTCAGAACCAATCTCATCGGAGATGACAACGGCATCAACATATTTCAACAATCCGAGGTTTTTGATTTTTGCTTTTTGGGTAGTTGTTCTACCATCGGTAATGATCCCGATTTTTCCGCTTTTATTTCTTATGGCCTCTAAAACATCCAAAACCCCATCAAATAATTGTATATCCGGCTCATGGTTTCGGTACATCTGAATTAAGGAATGAATTTCTGTTTTGTATTTCCCACTGAGAAATTCGAAGACATTTACCTTGCATCTATACATTGAAAACATTTTGCCATACAGATGTTTCCAATCATTGGGTTCCAAAAACAAAGCAATCGCCTTATAAGCAGATTTTAAATAATCCAATTCGTTATATAACGTATCGTCCAAGTCAAAGACGATCACTGTATGTTGATCAACCTTTATATCCATGGACTAAAATTTCGTCATCATAACGTATCATTAATAAATCGCTTTCCCATACATGGAATTTATCTGCAATGGTTTCGCCCAAAAGATATTCCTGAATGATCCATTTAGGAAAATTAGCACCCGCTAGATATGACAATGGATAACCTCCACCAAAACGCGGATTAATCTCAATGGCATATATTTTTTCCTGATCGGTTTTATGCAAAAAAAACTGGGCTGTAAGGCAACCGATAGCGCCTTTTATCACCTTCAAGTTTTTGTTGATATAATCTGTCAATCCGTTATTGATTGTCAAAGCCTTGTACACTTCTCCATCCCTAACCTCAATCCGCTTTCTTGGAACCACACATTTTAATTGATTGTCTTTATTGAAATACAGGTCACAGGTGAATTCGTCATAATCATCATGATCCAAATACTCCAAAAACATCAATTTTTCATTGCTGAAATGGTACGCGGTCAAATCTGCTTCATGTTTGATTATGAAGTTATCAACACTCCTACTCCCATCAACGGGTTTAATGTAAAGAGGGAGCTGATAATGGTCTTTGGGATATTCTTTGGCAACATTCACATGGTGTTCTTTAAAAAAATCGTGTATCTGTCTTTTATTCCTGCACTTGGCAACAAATTCTACGGAAGAAACAACAATTTCAATACCTTGTTCCTTAAATTTTTCTCTGTTGATTGCCAATTCAAGCAATTCCGTATCTATTGTAGGGATGATCAAGGATATGTCGTAGTTTTTGCAATAATCCATCAAAACATCCATATAAGTGGGGTTACTGAGGGTCGGCATCATAAAAAATCCATCTGCAATTTGGCAGGCAGCGGACAATAGTGGATTGGCATCCGCTGCATATACTTTGCCTGTGGGGCATATTTTCTTTAATTCTTTCTGAAATGATCTTACAAGCGAAACCCTACGTCCCGCCGAGGTGATCAAGATGTTCATATTCATATTCAACCGTTAAAAATCCAGTAACATCAACAAATATAATATAGATAAAATAACCAATGTCAAAGAAGACGACAAAACTTAAAATAAGGGGATAAATAATGACAAACCAAAGGCAAAGAAAATTTATACATTCCCATTCAACATCGTAAATATTTACTCTTTATCGTTTTAATTTGGGCTATCAGGACTTAATAATGGATATTTACTATAGATTATATGTGTCCCAATTCCCTCTACAGACATGAAATTGAATAGTAATCCAAAAGTTACTTAACAATTTTCTCTTATGAAACCGAAAATATGGCTATCATCTCCGCACATGAGCGGTAATGAAGAACCCTACATAAAACAAGCTTTTGATTCCAATTGGGTCGCACCATTGGGGCCCAATGTCACCAATTTCGAAAGCGACCTCCAAGAGTATCTTGAAAAAAAAGTGCATGTCGCAGCTTTGAGTTCTGGGACCGCAGCAATTCATTTGGCGCTCATTTTACTCGGTGTCAAAAGTGGGGATGAGGTGATTTGCCAAAGCAAAACATTTTCAGCTTCAGCAAATCCGATTGCTTATTTAGGCGCGATACCTATTTTTATTGACAGTGAGAAGGAAACGTGGAACATGTGCCCACTTCAACTGGAAATAGCAGTTAAGGACCGAATTGCAAAAGGAAAGAAACCTAAGGCTATCATTGCAGTTCATTTATATGGGATGCCTTATAAAATAGATGAAATAAATGCCATTGCGGCAAAGTATGAAGTTCCCGTGGTAGAAGACAGTGCTGAATCTTTGGGAAGTGTGTACAAGGGTCAAAAATGTGGCACCTTTGGAGATTTTTCCATCTTATCGTTTAATGGCAATAAAATCATTACGACTTCGGGAGGTGGTGCCCTGATAACCAAAACACCACAAGAAAAAGAAAGAGCAGTTTTCCTCGCGACTCAAGCGCGGGACGATGCGCCGCACTATTTGCATTCACAGATAGGTTACAATTATAGGATGTCGAATGTGGTTGCAGGCATTGGTCGCGGCCAAATGACAATTCTGAAGAGCCATGTCGCCAAAAGACGGGCAAATTATGAGTTTTATGAAAATGCGCTAAAAGACAACGAGAATATTGTATTTTTACAAGAACCAAATGATTGTTTTTCAAACCGCTGGCTGACTTGCATTTTGCTCGATTCAACCTCGCAACGGGAAGGTTTAAGGCTTGCTTTGAAGAACGAAAACATCGAGTCAAGACCATTATGGAAACCAATGCACCAGCAACCTGTTTTTAAAGATGCGCCACGTTATCTGAATGGCATTTCTGATGAACTTTTTGATAGGGGTCTCTGTTTGCCAAGTGGATCCAATCTCACAGACAATGAACTAAATAGGGTTATAGATACAATGATTAGCTATTTCAAATGATAAACAGACAACTTCATAACATCTCTCATAGGTACGCCTCAAAATGGCTAGTGCTCCTATGTGATTTAGTGATTGTTACCTGCACCTATTTCATTGCTTACATTATACGCTATAATTTTCAAATTGATTTTGAGATCATTCTCATTTTAACAGAGATTCCATTTGTGTTTGTGAGCGCTCTGATAAGTTTTTTGCTGGTAGGCTCTCATAAGGGTGTAGTCCGATTCACCGGATTTAAGGATATAGTCAATATCATCATTGGCACTAATATATTGGCAACATTGTTGATTATTGCAACGTTTTTGAGCAGACATTTTCAACTGGAAGCATTTTATAATATTCCGGGCTCTATTATCTACATCCATTTATTATTGAATATTTTGCTCTTGATAGGGTTTAAACTATTTGTCAAATCAGTATATCATAATCTTACACAAGATTTTAGGTCTATCAAAAATATCTTGATATATGGCGCTGGAAGTTCGGGTATGATTACGTACGATGCCATCAACAATGACCCTGCCCGAACGTCGGAGGTGGTTGGTTTTATTGATGACAATGAACAGAAAATCGGCAAAAAAATCAATCTTTTGAAAGTCTATGGATTTAATCAGATTACGCCGGACTTTATCGAAAAACACCAGGTCTCCGAGGTCATCATCTCTATCCAGACTATTGATCCCTCCCGACTTCTTGAAATCACCGGCAGATTGTTCGGACTCGGATTAAAGGTGAAAATAGTACCGCCAGTCAAACAATGGATTGATGGCGATTTGAGCGTTGTTCAAATTAAGGATGTCCGGATCGAAGATTTATTGGGAAGAGAACCCATTTCAATCGCAAATCCCGAAATGATCAATGAATATGAAAATCAGATCATTTTCATTACAGGTGCGGCAGGCTCCATTGGAAGTGAAATAGCCAGAAAGGTTTCACAGTACAATTACAAAAAACTGATACTTATCGATTCTGCAGAATCGGCACTGTACAATATAGAACAGGAGTTTCATCAAAAAGGGCTTAAAAAATTCACGGCCATTGTTGCCGATATTCGGGATTACAATAGAATTGAACAGCTATTTGATCAATTTAAACCAAAAATCCTCTTCCATGCCGCTGCTTATAAACATGTGCCTCTTATGGAAAACAATCCTTATGAAGCAGTGAGCGTGAATATTGTTGGCACTAAAAACCTAACCGATCTATCGGTGAAACATGGTGTTCATAAGTTTGTTCTAATCTCTACTGATAAGGCCGTGAACCCTACGAATGTAATGGGTGCCACCAAACGCATTGCCGAGCTGTATGCCAACTGCATGCAAGACAGGGGCAATACTAAGTTTATAATCACTAGATTTGGAAACGTGCTAGGCTCAAACGGATCGGTTATTCCGCTCTTTAAAAAACAGATTGAAACGGGAGGCCCGTTGACTGTGACCCATAAGGAAATCACCAGGTTTTTCATGACCATTCCCGAGGCCTGTCAATTGGTTCTGGAAGCCGCCACTATGGGCAACGGAGGTGAAATATTCGTATTTGACATGGGGAAATCCATAAAAATATTTGATTTAGCGGTGAATATGATCATTCTATCCGGGTTGCGCTTTCCTGAAGATATTGATATCAAAATTACCGGCTTAAGGCCTGGTGAAAAAATATATGAAGAACTTTTGGCGGATGGAGAAAATACCCGCCCCACCTATCATGAAAAAATCATGATTGCAAGGACCAAAAAACTTGATGTTAATAAAATAGAAGAGGAAATTGAAAATTTATGTGCAATCAATACAAAAATGCAAAATCTGGAAATTGTGTCCTTAATCAAGGAGATCGTTCCGGAATACCGTTCCAACAATTCAACTTTTGAAGTTTTAGACCTTAACCAATAAAAACTATCCCAAAAAAACATTCTTATGAACTCAAAAATGAACATTCGATATTTTATCCATACTATTTCCATTCTGTTTTTGATCGCGCTGTCTTCTTGTGCTTCAAGAAAGGATTTGGTCTATTTTCAGGATGAACCTCTTGTGGAAGGGCAAATAGAGTCCGCACCACAACAATTGATTTATAAACCAGATGATATTCTGACCATTAATGTTTCTGCCGCCGACCCGATTGCTGCCCAGCCATTTAATTTAGCATTTGTGACCGAAAGCAATGATTTGACAAGCGCCAATGGCAGCATCCGTATGCAAACCTATTTAATAGATTATGATGGCAATATTGAGTTTCCTGTATTGGGCACCTTGCATCTTGCCGGAATGACACGCACAGAAGCCACTGACATGTTAAGGGAGAGAATCAGTGAATACGCTAAAGATCCCATAATAAACATACGATTGGTGAATTTTACCGTGACTATTATTGGTGAAGTTTCGAATCCCGGTACTTTTACAATACAGGACGAGCGTATTACCTTACCAGAGGCTCTAGGCCTGGCGAATGATTTGACTATTTTTGCCAAGCGTCAAAATGTTTTGTTGATTCGCGAAGTTGACAACCACAAGAAATTTGCAACCATCGACCTGACATCGGTAAATGCCGTAAACTCGCCTCTTTATTATCTCCAGCAGAATGACGTTATTGTTGTGGAACCAAATAATGCAAGAATACGTTCATCAAATTACAACCAGAATAACGGTGTCATTATTTCCGCCATTGGAACTTTGGCTACCATTGTCGCCATTGTTTTGGCAAATAAATAATATCAAAAATTTTTATGGAGTCAAAAAAAGTTAAGTCCACAAAAGAAATAAAAAAAAACCTGAATCTCTATCTGTCCCGATGGAAATTAATAGCTTTTTTTGTTGTTGTCGCTTTAGCATTAGCATATAGCTATCTTCGTTATTCAACTTATCAATATGAAGCCTATGCCACCATTAAAATAAAAGATGAAAAACAATCACAAAAGTTACCAAGTCTTTCGGAAATCACGGGGACTGCAGCGTTTTCCAATGAGGGCAGTCCTGTAAATGATGAAATCGAAATTTTGACCTCCAGAACATTGTTTAAGAACATTGTCAAGAACTTAAAACTCAATATTAGATATTATGAACAAGGCAAAATCAAGGAACAAGAGATATACGAAAATCCGCCTTTAAAATTAAATTTTTTTGCAAGTGATTCCATCATACACACAGTGGATACGACACTTTACCTTAAGATAAAATCTCCTACAGAGTTTCTCTTGTTTCAAAATGATGCAAAATCCTTTATAGACCGGGATGATTCTGAAGGAAAATCATACTCTTTTGGCAACCGGATAAAAACGGGATTTGGCGATGTAGTCATAGTTCCCAATATCGGTAAGCACAGTCCGAAAATTGGAAGCAATTTGAAAATTTCGATTAGCCCATTAAGTTCAATGGTGAATAAATACCAATCAAAAATCACGACATCCAACGAATTGGGATCTAGCGTTGTAAAATTATCATTTGAAGATAACATCCCAAAAAAAGCGATAGATATTTTAAATCAATTAATAAGAGAATACAACAATGACGTTATTACAGACAAGGAAAATGTAGTAAAGGTAACCTCCGATTTCATAAACAATCGTTTGGAATTGGTGTTTAAAGAGCTTGAAGAAGTGGATTTTACTGCAGAACAGCTCCAGAAAAAAAATAATCTGACCGCTCTAAATTCTCAAGCCAATATTTATTTGGAAAGTGACAAACAAAATGAGGCACAAATCAACAACACTTCCAATACAATCCAATTAATAGATTATCTACAAGAGGAAATAAAAGAAAAAAATAGAAATACCGACCTGCTGCCATCGAATATTGGACTTGCGGATGCTAACGTCAACCTAGTTACAAAAAGACACAATGAATTGGTGGCAGCGCGCGATAATATTTTAAGGAATTCAAGCGAGAAAAACCCAGTGGTCATTAGACTAAACAATGAAATCAATGGACTAAAAGAAAATTTGGAAAACTCTTTAGAAAACATGAAGAGAACCAGCGAAATAACACTAAACAATCTGTATAGGGAAGATGCCCGAATTGGCGGACAGCTTTATACAGCTCCAACGAAGCAAAGACAACTTCGAGATATTGAGCGTCAACAAAATATAAAGGAGTCGCTTTACTTGTATTTACTGGAAAAGCGTGAAGAATCCGCCATAAGTCTCGGGATGTTTACACCAAACGCAAAAACAATTGATACGGCATATTCAACTTATATTCCAGTTGCTCCAAAAAAAATGTTTACATATTTATCTGCATTTGTTTTAGGGCTAATGATACCAATTGGTTTCATTTATGTAAAGGACTTGCTCGACACAAAAGTTTATGACAAAGATGATTTGTTAGAAGTGCTTAATATTCCTTATATAGGCGATATTCCACAAACAAATAAGAAAAATCAACTTATTTCCAAAATTGATTATTCTCCAAAAGCAGAAGCGTTTAGGATAGTGCGTTCAAATATTGATTTTGTTCTAAGAAATCTTACAAATAAATCAAAAAAAATATTCATCACTTCTACAAAAGCCCAAGAAGGAAAATCACATACCACAAGCAATCTGGCCTCCTCCATTTCCTTTTCTGAAAAAAGGGTATTGCTAATAGAAATGGACATTCGGGTCCCCACAATCGTAACCTATCTTAAAGAAAAACCTGCAACTGCTATTGGTCTGTCGGATTATTTGGCAGATAAAAACTTAACACCTGATGATATTGTAATAAAACTGAAGGACAATGCATATTTGGATGTCATCCCAGCCGGCACCATACCTCCCAATCCATCTGAACTTTTGATGAGTCAGAGAGTTGAAGACCTGTTTGCCTATTTTGAAGGCAAGTATGAGTATATCATAGCGGATGTTTCCGCAGTGGGCTTGGTAAGCGATACACTTCTGGTTTCAAAATATGCCGATATGTTTATCTACATAGTGAGCGCAAACAATGTTGACAAAAGACAATTGGTTGCAGTGGCCCAACCACTCTATGAAGATAACAGATTGCCAAAAATGAATATGTTATTGAACGGAACCAATTTTGATAAAAAAGGGTATGGATATGGATACGGATATGGAAACAATCCCCATAGAAAGAAAAAGTGGTATCAATTGAAATAACTGAAACAGCTCCTGACCACAATCATCGGAGCTGTTTTGTCATAAATTCCGTCGTTTCTTTTCAGCCTTCAATAAATTGAGCTCCCTACTGGTTTGTCCGGCTACGGACGTATTTTCTTCTGCACGCCTTATCAAATAAGGCATCACATCCTTGACGGGCCCATACGGTACGTATTTTGCTACATTATATCCGTGCGCTGACAAATTGAATCTGATATGATCACTCATACCATACAGTTGCCCAAACCAAACGCGGTTATCGTCTTTGGATATATTTAATGCCTCCATCAGCTCCATTGCCTGATAAGAACTTTGCTCATTGTGTGTGCCGATAAAAACTGAAATCAAGTCCAATTTTTTCAAAATATATCCTAAGGCGTTATTAAAATTGATGTCTGTCGCTTCCTTTGTCGCGCAAATAGGGGAATCATAATCCTTTTCTTCTGCCCTTTCCCTTTCCTTTTCCATATAAGCCCCCCGAACAATCTTAACGCCAATGGTAAATCCGTCGCGCCTGGCACGTCCACATAAATCTTTTAGATAATCCAACCGGTCCCAGCGATATAATTGCAAGGTATTATAAACGATCGGTTTTTCGGTATTGTATTTTCGCATCATCTCTTCGCAAAGGTCATCCGCGGCATCCTGCATCCAACTTTCCTCGCCATCGATCAGCACCTCCACATCGCGTTCTTTTGCCAATTTACAGGCCGTGTCAAAACGTTCCACGACACGCTCCCATTCCTTTGCTTCTGATTTTGTAAATGGTTTTCCTTCACCTTTTTTCTGATAAAGATAAAATCGTCCGAAACCGGTAGGCTTGAAAACGGCAATTGGCATGGCTTCTTTTTCATCGGCAAACCGAATAATCTTCAAGGTTTTTTCCAAGGCGTCATCAAAGGAAGCCGCCTCCTCTTTTCCCTCAACGGAATAATCCAAGACCGAACAGACACCTTTAGTGAACATTTTATCGATCACAGGGAGGCAATCTTCTTCATTTACCCCACCGCAAAAATGATCAAAAACGGTAGACCGAATTAAACCTTCAACAGGCAAATGCGCCTTGAGTGCAAAATTTGTTGCCGCTGTACCGATACGCACCAACGGTTGATGTGATATCATTTTAAACAAAAAATATGCCCTCTCGAGCTCAGAATCGCTTTTCAGTTGAAAAGCTACTTTTGTGTTGTCAAAAATTCGATTTTCTGCCATTGTAGATAAATAATCGCAAAAATATACATTCACAGATTAATATTTCATTAAAAACCACTTATTTTGATACTTCAATACGATCAATCATATCAATGGAATCTATAGCAACGCAATCATTTTCTGTTCACTTCAACATCACTGCCTATGAAAAATTAAATGCCTATTTGATAGACAATTGTTTTTCGTCCGTGTTTGTCCTTGTTGACCGTAATACACATGCCTATTGTTTACAATCTTTTATGATGAAATTGACGACCGATATCCACATCGAAATAATTGAAATAGAAGTGGGAGAAATGTATAAAACCATTGATACCTGCGTAGGTGTTTGGAATGCGCTTTCCGAACTTGGCGCAGACCGTAAAAGTCTTCTCATCAATTTGGGAGGTGGTGTTGTTACCGATCTAGGTGGCTTTGTGGCCTGCACTTTCAAGCGCGGCATCAAATACATGAATGTCCCAACGTCGCTCCTTGCAATGGTGGACGCTTCAGTAGGCGGCAAAACGGGTGTGGACCTAGGGGTTCTTAAAAACCAAATCGGAGTGGTCAATTCGGGCGATATGGTGATTATTGACACGTCTTTTCTGGACACATTACCGCAACACCAGCTAAAATCAGGATTGGCAGAAATGCTGAAGCATGGGTTAATTGATGACAGAGATTATTGGAAACAGCTTACAGACCTATCACAATTTGCTTTACAGGATTTAGATCAACTTATTTACGATTCAATCATTATCAAAAAGAATATCATTATCAAAGATCCATTTGAAGCCAATGAACGGAAATATTTGAATTTTGGGCATACACTTGGTCATGCAATAGAATCCCATTTTCTGAATGCAATCGATAAATCAGCACTTTTGCATGGAGAAGCAATAGCTATAGGAATGGTTTTGGAATGTTACCTGTCCGTCATGCTGTTGAACTTTCCCAAAAAGGACTGTGATGAAGTGAAGAATGTGATGTTTAAAATTTTTGGGCATGTTGAAATCCCCTCAACAGACTATGATGCAATCATCAACCTAATGAAATATGACAAAAAAAATGAACATGGCAACGTTAACTTCGTATTGTTACGGGAAATTGGCAAGCCGCAGATTGACTGTGTCGTGGAGAATAAGCTGATTATGGAAGCTTTTGCATATTATTCGCAATTATAGATGGTGAGAACTCTCTTTTGGATTATGAAAAATGTAATGGATTTTTTATATTCAATGTTTTAGATTAAACATTTTGAAGACAAAGATATTTTGGGATTGGTTTAATACGAACGAACCATATATCCGTAAGGCGGTTGACGAACGGCATTCCAACGCATCGCCCCGTATTTTTACCGACTTCTTTTTGGTCATGGAAGCGTATCATCCCGGAATATCCTATCTGGTTGAAACACATCCGCGCAGGCCCGATTTATATCGGATGACATTGAGTGCCCATGGCGAAAGGTCCCTTTTTATGCCTATAAAACATCTTATAGATAATGCGCCTCATTTTCCTGGATGGAAATTCCAAGCCTTCTTTGGCCCGGAAACTGATAATGGAGAGGCATTCGATATGTGGGATTCCGAATATACGTTTTTAGGCATCACCTTCAACCCTGCGCAAATTCAGGTATCACCGCAACTTTATTTCTCCAAAATAAAAAAATCCCTGCTCCTATTTCTGTTGCCTTTGCGATATAGTACGTACGATCAGGAAAAAGTGGAAATGGCTTTCGAAATGTTTTTGATGGAACTGATTGGTGAAATGACCCTATATGATAACATGGCAAGTTATGATTTCACTTATTATAAAAAGGATGAGCATGTATTTGTGCCAATGGACTGCATACACTTGATTTTTGAAATGGACGAAGAGTTGTTTAGGGATGAGTCCGAGGAGCATCCTTAACTTTTTGCCCTAAATCCGTCTTTTATTTTAAGTTAGGGAATTTCTAAAGATACCGCTCCCGCAGCACATCACAATGATGGTTTTCATGCCCCATGATGATAAATCCCAGTGCCCTTACGGAGATTGGAAAGTCACTGGCAGTACCGATCTGCATCAACATTTGATGGTCAAAGCTTTCAAACAACGTGATTGTACCCGATTTTACCGTAATATATTCTTTCAATAAACTGTTCAAGGCGCGCTCATTGGCCTTGCTTGGCGCCACATATTGGTCCTGGTCAAAGCCCGCCAATGGTGTTTTATCTTGCCGCGCAATACGCAACGCACGGTAGGCAAAGATGCGCTCCGTATCAATCATGTGCAGCACCACTTCCTTTACCGTCCACTTATCAGCAGCATATCGATATGCCTGTTTTTCTGCCGGTATGTCTTGCAGAAATGCTAACAGATGATCAAAGTTTTGGCGCATACTGTCTAATCGTAAAGCGGCGGTTTTGTCAATATAAGTTTGATAATATGGACTGTATTCGTTCACTTTAAGATCTTTGGCAGTCATGGGATTTAAAATTTAGGATTTCCTTTAAAATTAACAAAAAACCCTTTGCCAGCAATCAACAAAGGGTTAAAAAATATTAAAAATCATAAGATTTACATATCATTGAAGATGGTATGCATCAGACGTTTTTTGTCATTGATACTTTCTTCGAGTGAAATCATTGTTTCAGTGCGATATACGCCCTCAATGTCATCCAATCGGAATATAATATCCTTGGCGTGTGTCGTGTTTTTTGCTCGTATTTTACAGAAGATATTGAACTTACCTGTAGTAATATGGGCAACCGTGACAAAGGGGATGTCATTGATGCGCTCCAAGACAAATTTGGTCTGGGAGGTATTGTTCAAGAAAATACCGACATACGCAATAAACGAATAGCCCAATTTTTTATAATCCAAAGTCAACGAAGAACCTTGGATAATTCCAGCTTCTTCCATTTTTTTTACACGCACATGTACGGTTCCTGCAGAAATCACCAATTTTTTTGCTATGTCCGTAAAGGGAATTCGGGTGTTCTCAATCAACATGTCCAGAATTTGGTGATCTATATCATCGATTTTATACTTTGCCATTTTATTAAATTCTTTAAATTTTTTACAAAAATAACGGAATCTGATTGAAAATAAAGCATCGAAATTGAGATTTTTTAAGGTTTAAGTAAGAACCTTTCATTATTCAACAAGACGAAATCGTTTTCGTAGTTCTTCTTAATTTCCAGCCCATCGACTGTCAAAATCGGATTATGGTTGGCGTCCAATTCCTTATGGGCGTAAAACGAACTCAGGTCAGCTATTTTTTCTACAACCGGAACAAACGCTACGCGATCTTTTACCAATAACTCTTTAAATTGTATGGCTATGTCTGCAGTTTGCCCATCCACCTTCGCATTTCGGATAATGATATCGTAGAACAGCTTTTGGTTTTGTGGAATGGAAAAATAGTTTTCGTAATGGATTCCAGTGATTTCGGTGGAAGCGATATAATCGATACCAACCATTAAAGAATGATAAATGAACTCGCGAACCACTTCCCTATCGTAATCATCAGCATAATGACCGGCCTCAAACAGCACGGTCGGGATATTAAGGCTCTGAAAGGTGTCTCCCACGCAATTAATATTAAATGCATCATCAAAAACGCCTATTTGGTTGGGTATCAGTTGATGTAAATGGCCATGCATTTTTACAATGATTTCCATTGCTTTTTTACGTGTTTCGGTAGCGGAGCAAGCGGCGTCCTGAGCCGGTGCCAAAAACGACACGGTGGCCGGATGCTTGAAACTTCCGGCACTGAAAATTGTACGCTGATCG